>OJJJ01000635.1_pt1 | contig 14781 bp, 11 predicted proteins | sample 1596311 | NCBI WGS metagenome assembly OJJJ01 (sample SAMEA4350140, study PRJEB24818) | metagenome | biome: human; feature: gut; material: faeces | place: Denmark | collected 2013-09 | reverse complement strand
CGGGAAGTAATGCCTTGGCTGGTGAGCCACCGGCTGCCAGCCAAGGCAAAAGGAGCAGACTGCGTTTTTGCGGTAGAGTTAACGTCTGCCAGCGTAACGCTACCGGCTCGTGAAAATCTGCGGGTAGCGGTATCGTCGGTGCAGTAAATTCCCGCCCCGCCAGCCGTAGCATCAACAACGATCCCAGAAAACTGGCGGCATCAATAGCCAGCAAACCGGTTACCGACATTTTTTGGAACAGCACGACACCCAACCCGGTTCCTAAAAGTACTTGAGAAGCAAATATCAGATTCTCCAGACAGGTTGCAGCAGGCAGTTCTCCTTCACTGAGCCCACGTTTAAACAGCAGCGTTAGCGCAGGCCAACTCATCCCACTCAATAACGCCTCTGCGGATTGCACGGCAAGCAGGGCAGGAATGCTGTGATAATGTACGCCGAGCAAAGGAAAGAGCAGTGCGACTAAACCCAGTAATTCGGTGATTATCAGCAGGGATATCGGGGAAAACTGCTGGCATAGCCTCTCGCCAATTACGCTGCCGATAAATCCCGGAACCGTAGCCAAAAGAAATGCGAGAGTGAGCAGTAGCGGTGGCGCATCCCATTGTAGCAGTAAGCCGAAAACAACAACCTGGGTTAAGCCGTTCCCCAGCGACGAAAAGATAAAAGCGCAGGCAAGAAGGCGCAGCCAACGATGGCAGCGAAGTGCTTCAAAAAGCGCATATAAAAGCGAGTTCATGAAGATTTCCTTTCAAAAACGATTTATTCCACGCAGCAGAAGAGGCGTGTACGAAAAAAAGTTAATGAAAAGACATCTTTACATTGGCGGGTTCGTTTCCTGATGAAGATACAACGAATGTAGCAGGGGAAGGGCGATAAAAAAAGGAGGCCTTTAGGCCTCCTTCACGATTACTGTTGGGTGTTATTATTTTGCAACGTCAGCAGTAACCCGTCTCGCCGCATGGCTGCGGCCTCTTCTGGTTTATGCTGCTTGTCCAGTGAATCGGCAAGCCAGGCGTAGTCAAACGCGTCGGGGCGCTGTTTCAGCGCGGCGCGGAAGGCGAGGCTCGCCTCCTGCCATTCACCGTGCTTCATCAGCGACTGGCCCAGCGTGCTCCACAGCAGCGGGCGGTCGCCCACGGTTTTGATCTGCTGGCGCAGCGCTTTTTCGATTTGCTCAGGATTATTGGTTTTCAGACGCGGGATCACCAGCACCAGGCGGTCATCGTACTGGCGCTTAAGGCCATCAAGGATAATTTCCTGCGCCGTGTCATGGTCGTCACATTCAATCAGATGTTCCGCCATCGCCACCTGCAGTGGAACCTGCTGGCGTGTTTTACGGCTCTGATTTTTCCACCAGGTTTTCAGGCCGTCGCTGCCCAGATCGGCACGCGCCTGATCCATCAAGCCAATCCATGCCATACGCTGAAGCTCGTCACGATGTTCATCGTCACCGACATCGGCTTTCGCCATTGAAGGAATGATGTCCAGCAGCGAGCCCCAGGCACCGGTACGAATGTAAGCCTGTTCAGCAAGACGCAGCACTTCCGGGTGACGCGGGGTAATTTCCAGCAGACGGTCAATGCCGTGGCGCGCCGCGTGATTTTCATTACGCGCCAGCTGCAGGCGAACGCGGGTGATTTCCACCGGAATCGGATCTTTCGGTGAAAGCTCAGACGCGCGCTCCAGATGCTGATTGGCGCGAGCTTCATCCCCACGCTGCTGCGCGGCTTCAGCGGCCAGCAGGTAGTTCACCACCGGCTGTTCAGCGTGGTCGGCATTTTTCGACATCAGCTTCTCAACCTGCTGATAATCCCCTTCGGCCAGCTTCAGCAGCGCCTGCTCGGTCTGCTTACGGGCGCGACGACGTTTACGGCCAACGAACCAGCCGCGGGTGTGCGCCCCGGTGCGGAAGATGCGACGCAGGAGCCATTCCACAGCAAACAGCACCACAACGCCGAGGATCAGGACGATCACCAGGCCCGTCACGCTGGTTTCGATATTGTAGTTATCGGTCTGGATCAGAACGTAGCCCTGATGGCCAGCAAGCATTGGCCCCAGAACGATCCCGGCGATCAGCAATAAGAAGAGTAAAAGCACTTTCAACATGATTACTCTCCTTGTGGCGCGCTTTCGGGCGCTGGCGCGGCGGCAGGGGCATCGGCGTTCGGCTCTGCCGGTACGCCGGGTTGCGCCAGAAGATTACGCACACGCGTCTGCATCAGCTTTTCCAGAATAGGTTGGCTGGCCAGTTTATCCGGCACGTTCATGGTGATGTTTTGTTGGCTCAGCTTATCAATGTCATCGAGGAACGCGGTGGTGGTTGCGTCATCGGTGTTGTAGTAAGCACGTACCCACGTAGAGACGTTATCCAGCGCCTGTTTGTAGGTCTCTTCCTGATGACGTGGCACGGCCTGGGCGGCAACCAGCAGGCGGGAGCGAATATTTTCGCGCAGATAGACATCCTGGTTTGGCGCTAACAGCGGCACAGCGGTCTCGTCGCGACGGCGGATAGTGATGAAGCTGTCCATAAAGTTCTGCCAGCTTTTTTGCAGGTTGATGCGCCACTCGCTGAGCGAGCTGGAAAGCTCAGTACCGTCAGAATCCATCGGGGAGTCGTCGTCGTTATTATCCGCAAGCTGCAGGTTATCAATCTGGTTCGAGAGCTGGTTAACCTTGAGGATGATACCGTCGTAATCCACCTGCGAAACCGCAGACAGGCTGGCGATATCTTCGGTAATCGCGCGGCGAGCATTGATCAGGCTCGGGTCGTTCATGTCTGCCAGGCTTGCATCGGCGCTTTTCAGCAGCGCGGCGGCGGTGGTGACGTCCTGATCGCTCCAGAGCTTACGTCCGGCCAGTTTCACCAGAAAATCAGCCTGAGAGAGGAGCCAGGTTTTGGCATCTGTACCGGAAATGGTCGCCACTTTTTGCTGTACGTCGCCAAGCTGTTTGGTCAACGCTTCCTGCTTGCTGTTCGCGTCGGCAAGTGCGGCAGCCTGCTGTTTAATTACGCTTTCCAGCTCGGATTTTTGTGTTTCCTGCGCTTTTTGCAGCGCGGTGATTTGGTTTACCAGCGCGTCGCTGGTGGCCGTCTGATTGGTGCCCTGCTTCTTCACCAGCCCATACAGGCTAACGCCTGCGGCCAGCGCAATCGCGATGGCAATCACGCTCAGCGTGAGGCTGGTTTTATTGCTGCCGTTTTTCTTCTCAGCGGTTTTCTCAGTCGTCTCTGGCTGTGGTGTGGTATCCACAGTCTCCCTGGTCTCTTCAACCACGGCGGAGGATTTTTCGTGTTCCGTCATTATGGCTTCCCATTTGAGAGTTATTGTAATGCGCGCAGCAGCGCATCGTTGTCGGCGTTATCAGCGATCCGAATATCTTGCCAGCCCAGTTCCTGGGCGTGGTTCGCCAGACGCTCACTGACGACCAGAAGCCGACAGCGGAGTAACCAGTTTTCACGATACCATTGCGGAATAAGCGACCAAAGCTGTTGCAACATTTCACCACTGGTGACCACCAGCGTGTTGATGCCGCGCGTGTGCCAGCGCATTGCCTCTTCCGCACCATCATAATGTTTTGCACAACGCTGATAGCATTCGCAGAACGTGACGTCAGCGCCACGTTCCCGCAGCGTTTCGCCCAGCAGTTCGCGCCCGCCGTTACCGCGTAAAATCAGCGCACGCTTTCCGGCAATAGTTTGTAATTCAGGTAATTGTAGCAAGACTTCGCTAATTTCCCGATCTAACGGGTAGCGAACGTCGATCCCGCTGGCGGTATGCAATGCCAGCGCCGTAGTGCGCCCGATAGCAAAATAGCGGGGGGGCGTTGGCCAGCTAAGCCCTTGTTGCTGTAGCTGCGCATGGGCAAACTCCACGGCATGTTGCGACAGCGCAAAGAGTAAATCGCCTTCCTGCAGAGTATTCATATGGGCGGCGAGTGAGGACAACTGCCGACCGGGGGAGAATTCAATCAACGGAAAACTCCAGGCCACCTGCCCCAGTGCGCGCAGACGGCTCACTAATTGCTCTCCTGCGGGAGAAGGGCGGGTGACGAGAATACTCATGCAGGGGGTTCTCCGTTATAAACTTCGGCCAGAATTTCACGCGCGCCGTTATTCAGTAGCTCTTCCGCCAGCGACACGCCAAGCTGTTCGGCATCTTGCGGCTTGCCGCGGCGTTCCCCGCGCACCATCTGTGAACCGTCCGGTGCGCCAACCAGCGCACGCAGCCACAGCTCGCCGTCTGTCAATTCAGCATAGCTACCAATCGGCACCTGACAGCCCCCTTCGAGGCGGGTATTCATCGCGCGTTCAGCTTTTACGCGGATGGCGGTCTCGTCATGATTCAGCGGAGCAAGCAGGTCACGGGTACGGGCATCATCCAGACGGCATTCAATACCGACGGCTCCCTGGCCCACGGCCGGGAGAGACAGCTCCGGTGGCAGCGCCACGCGAATGCGTGACTCCAGCCCCAGACGTTTCAGGCCCGCAACGGCGAGGATAATGGCGTCGTAATCACCGTTATCCAGCTTGCCGAGTCGCGTGCCCACGTTACCGCGCAGCGATCGGATGACCAGGTCCGGACGGCGTTCAGCCAACTGGCACTGGCGGCGTAAACTTGACGTGCCAACCACGCTGCCTTCCGGCAACGCATCGAGCGAGTCATACTGGTTGGAGACAAACGCGTCGCGCGGATCTTCGCGCTCGCAGATCGTTACCAGCCCCAGCCCTTCCGGGAACTCAACGGGCACATCCTTCATCGAGTGCACGGCGATATCGGCGCGGTTTTCAAGCAGTGCCAGTTCCAGCTCTTTGACAAACAAGCCCTTTCCGCCAACTTTCGCCAGTGGCGTATCAAGGATCACATCGCCGCGCGTGACCATCGGCACCAGCTCGACGCGTAATCCTGAGTGGCAGGCTTCAAGGCGCTGCTTAACATAATGTGCCTGCCAGAGCGCAAGAGGGCTTTGGCGTGTGGCAATTCTCAAAACATTGTCTAACATGCTTGTTACCGTCATTATCAATCGCTAACCATCCTAACATTGTTGACTCCCGGATGGCAGTTTTACGGTTGATGAAGAAAGAGAGGGAAAGGGCGGCGCGATAGTCGGCCACAGCCGTATTCAGGAATTTACATGTAAAGAACGATGCTACACTTGTATGTAGCGCATCTTTCTTTACGGTCAATCGGCAAGGTGTTAAATTGATCACGTTTTAGACCATTTTTTCGTCTGTACCACCATAAAGATAAGGGCGAAAAAGGGTAACGGTTATCTTTTTGAAATACTGCGGGTCCACCGTTATTCGTTTTTTGAATAACTTGTGCCACCCGGAAACATCAGGCGATACGTCTTGTACCTCTATATTGAGACTTTAAAACAGAGACTGGATGCCATAAATCAACTGCGTGTGGATCGCGCGCTTGCTGCCATGGGGCCTGCTTTCCAGCAGGTTTACAGTCTGCTGCCGACTTTATTGCACTATCACCACCCGCTGATGCCGGGTTACCTCGATGGTAACGTTCCCCAGGGCATCTGCCTTTTCACGCCTGATGAAACCCAACAGCATTATCTGAACGAGCTGGAACTCTACCGTGGCATGCCGCCACAGGAATCCCCGAAAGGCGAATTGCCGATCACCGGCGTTTACACCATGGGAAGTACCTCATCGGTAGGGCAAAGCTGTTCCTCTGACCTGGATATCTGGGTCTGCCATCAATCCTGGCTCGATAACGAAGAGCGCCAGCTGTTGCAGCGTAAATGCAGCCTGCTGGAGAGCTGGGCGGCCTCGCTCGGTGTGGAAGTGAGCTTCTTCCTGATTGATGAAAACCGTTTCCGCCATAACGAAAGCGGCAGTCTCGGTGGCGAAGACTGTGGCTCGACTCAGCACATCTTATTGCTGGATGAATTTTACCGTACCGCTGTTCGCCTCGCCGGGAAGCGTATTCTGTGGAATATGGTGCCGTGCGATGAAGAAGAGCATTACGATGATTACGTCATGTCGCTCTATTCGCAGGGCGTACTGACGCCAAACGAATGGCTGGATCTCGGCGGGCTTAGCTCCTTGTCCGCAGAAGAGTATTTTGGCGCGAGCCTCTGGCAGCTCTACAAGAGTATCGACTCACCGTATAAAGCGGTGCTGAAAACGCTGCTGCTCGAAGCCTACTCCTGGGAATACCCGACGCCGCGCCTGCTGGCGAAAGATATCAAGCAGCGTCTGCACGACGGGGAGATTGTCTCCTACGGGCTGGATGCCTACTGCATGATGCTGGAACGCGTCACCGAATACCTAAAAGCCATTGATGACACCACGCGTCTCGACCTGGTGCGTCGATGTTTTTATCTCAAAGTCTGTGAGAAGTTGAGCCGTGAACGCGCTTGCGTTGGCTGGCGTCGCGAAGTGGTCAGTCAGTTAGTCAAAGAGTGGGGATGGGACGACGAACGCTTGTCCATGCTCGACAACCGCGCCAACTGGAAAATCGATCAGGTGCGTGAAGCGCACAATGAACTGCTCGACGCGATGATGCAAAGCTACCGTAACCTGATCCGCTTTGCCCGCCGTAACAACCTCAGCGTTTCCGCCAGCCCGCAGGATATCGGTGTCCTGACCCGTAAACTGTACGCCGCATTTGAAGCGCTGCCGGGTAAAGTTACCCTGGTGAACCCGCAAATTTCACCAGACCTGTCAGAACCCAACCTGACCTTTATCTATGTGCCACCGGGCCGCGCGAATCGCACCGGATGGTATCTCTACAACCGTGCGCCAAGCATGGACTCGATCATCAGCCATCAGCCGCTGGAATATAACCGTTACCTGAACAAGCTGGTGGCCTGGGCCTGGTTTAATGGCCTGTTGACCTCGCGCACTCGCCTGTTTATCAAAGGCAACGAGGTGGTGGATTTAGCCAAGCTGCAGGAAATGGTGGCGGATGTTTCGCACCACTTCCCGCTGCGTCTGCCTGCGCCGACGCCAAAAGCGCTCTACAGCCCGTGCGAGATCCGCCATCTGGCGATCATCGTCAACCTGGAGTACGACCCGACGGCGGCCTTCCGCAATCAGGTGGTTCATTTTGATTTCCGCAAGCTGGACGTCTTCAGCTTTGGCGAGCAGCAAAACTGCCTGGTGGGCAGCGTCGACCTGCTGTACCGCAACTCGTGGAACGAAGTGCGTACCCTGCACTTCAACGGCGAGCAGGCGATGATCGAAGCGCTGAAAACGATTCTCGGCAAGATGCACCAGGACGCCGCGCCGCCGGACAGCGTCGACGTGTTCTGCTACAGCCAGCACCTGCGCGGTTTGATTCGTACCCGCGTGCAGCAACTGGTTTCTGAGTGCATTGAACTGCGTCTTTCCAGTACCCGGAATGAAACCGGACGCTTTAAGGCGCTGCGCGTCTCAGGCCAGACCTGGGGCCTGTTCTTCGAGCGCCTGAATGTGTCGGTACAGAAGCTGGAAAACGCCATTGAGTTCTACGGCGCGATTTCACACAACAAGCTGCATGGTCTGTCTGTTCAGGTGGAAACTAACCACGTCAAACTGCCGCAGGTAGTGGATGGCTTTGCGAGTGAAGGGATTATTCAGTTCTTCTTCGAAGAGTCGGGCGATGATGCCGGTTTCAACATCTACATTCTGGATGAGACCAACCGCGCCGAGGTGTATCACCACTGTGAAGGCAGTAAAGAGGAACTGGTGCGTGACGTCAGCCGCTTCTATTCGTCGTCACACGACCGCTTTACCTACGGTTCGAGCTTTATCAACTTCAACCTGCCGCAGTTCTACCAGATTGTGAACGTCGACGGGCGTGCACAGGTGATCCCGTTCCGTACTCAGGCGATAGCGCCAGCGGTGCCAGCGAGCCAGGATACTGCACCGCTGTTGCAGCAGTATTTCTCCTGATTTTTCAGCCGGGTGGCGCTGGCGCTTACCCGGCCTACGGCCCGAGTCGCTGTTGCCGGGTGGCGCTCATGCTTACCCGGCCTACGGTTCGAGTCGCTGTTGCCGGGTGGCGCTCATGCTTACCCGGCCTACGGTTCGAGCCGTTGTAGGCCCGGTAAGGCGTCGCCGCCACCGGGCAACAAGACTACCTGAAACTAACTGCCTCACCTGCCTGCGCCGTGGCCGCCTGCTCCAGCAAATCCCAGAACGTTTCGCCGCTACGGTCGCAAATCCACTCGTCACCCTTCAGATCGAAGTGATAGCCGCCCTGTTTCGCTGCCAGCCACACCTGGTGAAGCGGCTCCTGACGGTTGATAATAATTTTGCTGCCGTTTTCGAAGCTCAGGGTCAGGATGCCGCCGTTGATTTCACAATCGATATCGCTGTCGCCGTCCCAGTCGTCGAGACGTTCTTCAATGGTCATCCACAGGGTGTCGGCAAGGCGATGGAATTCACTGTCGTTCATGGTTTTGTTCCTGTTTTTCGTGATGGCGGCAGTATAACGCTAAATAATTCCCGTTGCAGGAAAGCGGCAAACTCTTGCTTTTGTGTCTTCTCCTGCGATGATAGAAACAGATTTGAACTTACGGGCAACAACTAATGAAAAACGTTTTCCGAACGCTTGCCGTTCTCATCACTCTGTTTAGCCTGACTGGCTGTGGACTGAAGGGACCGCTTTACTTCCCGCCAGCGGATAAAACCGCACCGCCACCAACGAAACCTGTACAAAGCGGTATTGAGTCTTCGACGCCGGACACGAACGATCGTGGCGACAATGGCGGCCCAACCCAGGTGAATTACTGACAATTACGTTCTGTACCCGCGCAATGGAGCAAATAATGCAGTTCTCTAAAATGCATGGCCTTGGCAACGACTTTATGGTCGTCGACGCGGTAACGCAGAATGTCTTTTTCTCCCCTGAGCTAATCCGTCGCCTGGCGGACCGGCATCTGGGCGTGGGGTTTGATCAGCTGCTGGTGGTTGAACCCCCTTACGATCCTGACCTTGATTTCCACTACCGCATCTTTAATGCAGACGGCAGTGAAGTCTCCCAGTGCGGTAACGGCGCGCGCTGTTTTGCCCGCTTTGTTCGCCTGAAAGGGCTGACCAACAAGCGTGATATCCGCGTCAGCACCGCGAATGGCCGTATGGTGCTCAGCGTCACCGATGACGAACTGGTGCGCGTGAATATGGGCGAGCCGAACTTTGAGCCGTCCTCCGTGCCGTTTCGCGCAAACAAAGCGGAAAAGACCTATATTATGCGTGCGGCCGAGCAGACAGTATTGTGCGGCGTCGTCTCGATGGGTAACCCGCACTGCGTGATTCAGGTTGATGATGTCGATACTGCTGCGGTCGAAGCCCTCGGTCCGGTGCTGGAAGGCCACGAACGTTTCCCGGAGCGGGCAAATATCGGCTTCATGCAGGTGGTGAAGCGTGAGCACATCCGCCTGCGGGTTTACGAGCGCGGCGCGGGCGAAACGCAGGCCTGCGGAAGCGGTGCCTGTGCTGCCGTGGCGGTAGGCATCTCCCAGGGGTTACTGGCAGAAGAGGTTCGCGTGGAATTACCAGGCGGGCGTCTTGATATCGCCTGGAAAGGACCGGGTCATCCACTGTATATGACTGGCCCGGCGGCACATGTTTATGACGGGTTTATCCATCTATGAAACAACCAGGGGAAGAACTGCAGGAAACAGTGACGGAACTGGACGACAGAGCTGTTGTTGATTACCTGCTGAACAATCCTGAGTTTTTTATCCGCAATGCACGCGTCGTCGAACAGATGCGCGTGCCGCATCCGGTTCGCGAAACCGTGTCGCTGGTCGAATGGCACATGGCACGCTCGCGCAAGCATATCAATCAGCTCGAAGAGAACATGACGCTGCTGATGGAGCAGGCCAACAATAATGAAAGCCTGTTCTATCGGCTGTTGCATCTGCAGGCGCGTCTGGCTTCGGCGCACAGCCTTGACGAGTTTCTCAGCCGTTTCCACCGCTGGGCGCGTGAGCTGGGTCTGGCAGGTGCGACGATTCGTCTCTTCCCTGACCGCTGGCGCATTAACGCGCCGTCCAGTTTTACCCACCTGGCGCTGAGCCGTCAGGCATTTGAGCCACTGCGTATCCAGCGTCTGGGACATGAGCACCACTATCTGGGGCCGTTGAATGGACCCGAGCTGCTGGTGGTGTTGCCGGAAGCCAAAGCGATTGGCTCGGTGGCGATGTCGCTGATGGGGCGCGACGGCGATCTGGGCGTGATGTTATTCACCAGTCGCGACGCGCATCATTATGAGCAGGGGCAAGGCACGCACCTGCTGCAGGAGCTTGCCCTGATGCTGCCTGAGCTGCTGGAGCGCTGGATTGAGCGCGTATGACGGACGAATTACTCGGCACTGACGTCACGCGCTTTCTGCGCTATCTGGGCGTTGAACGTCAGTTAAGCCCCATTACGTTGCTGAACTATCAGCGTCAGCTTGATGCCATCATGCAGATTGCCGACGAGATCGGCCTGAAAAGCTGGCAACACTGTGACGCTGCCACGGTACGCGGGTTCGTTGTGCGTAGCCGTAAAAAAAACTTAAGCCCGGCCAGCCTTGCGCTCAGGCTCTCTGCGCTGCGCAGTTTCTTCGACTGGCTGGTGAGCCAGGGGCGTTTAAAAGCCAACCCGGCGAAAGGTATCGCCACGCCAAAAGCCCCGCGCCATCTGCCTAAAAATATCGACGTCGACGACGTAAACCGCCTGCTGGATATCGATCTTAACGATCCGCTGGCCGTGCGCGACCGCGCCATGCTGGAGGTGATGTACGGAGCCGGGCTGCGTTTGTCTGAACTGGTGAACCTCGACGTAAAACACCTCGATCTGGAATCCGGCGAAGTGTGGGTGATGGGTAAGGGCAGCAAAGAGCGCCGCCTGCCGATTGGCCGCAACGCCGTCGCCTGGATTGAGCACTGGCTTGACCTGCGTGGGCTGTTTGGTGCAGAAGAAAACGCGCTGTTCCTGTCGAAACTCGGCAAGCGGATTTCCGCGCGTAACGTGCAGAAGCGTTTTGCAGAGTGGGGCATCAGGCAGGGGCTGAACAGCCACGTTCATCCGCACAAACTGCGCCACTCGTTTGCGACGCACATGCTGGAATCAAGCAGCGACCTGCGCGGTGTGCAGGAGCTTCTCGGCCATGCGAATCTGTCGACCACTCAAATTTACACCCACTTAGACTTTCAACACCTTGCCTCGGTGTATGACGCGGCGCATCCACGCGCCAAACGGGGGAAATAATGCGTTTTTACCGCCCACTCGGTCAGATCTCAGCCCTGACGTTTGACCTTGATGACACCCTTTATGACAACCGCCCGGTGATCCTGCGTACTGAACAAGAATCGCTGGCGTTTGTGCAGAATTATCATCCTGCATTGAAAACATTGCAGAACAAAGATTTTCAGCAACTGCGTCAGTCCCTGCGGGAGACCGAGCCGGAGATTTATCACGATGTCACCGAATGGCGTCGCCGCGCGGTGGAACAGGCGATGCTTAACGTCGGCCTGAGCGCGCGCGAGGCGGCCATTGGTGCGGAAGCGTCGATGGAGAACTTCGCCAAATGGCGCAGCCGCATTGACGTGCCGCAGGAGACGCACGATACGCTGGCAAAACTGGCGGATAAGTGGCCGCTGGTGGCGATCACCAACGGCAATGCCCAGCCTGAACTGTTTGGTCTTGGCGATTACTTTGAGTTCGTGCTGCGCGCGGGCCCGCACGGGCGTTCGAAGCCATTCAGCGACATGTATCACCTGGCGGCAGAAAAACTGGATTTGCCTCTCGGCGAGATCCTGCACGTGGGCGATGACCTGACCACGGACGTGGCCGGGGCGATCCGCTGCGGCATGCAGGCCTGCTGGATCAAGCCGGAAAACGCTGACCTGATGATAACCCCCGACAGCCGTCTTCTGCCGCACGTGGAAATTTCACGGTTGGCATCCCTCACGACGCTGATATAATCATCAATTGTTCTGTATAAATTAACAGGGTTTTGGCGAATGAAAACATTCGCCTGCCCGACATGACGTGACGGTGCCAATGGACGTTTCTTACCTGCTCGACAGCCTTAATGACAAACAGCGTGACGCGGTTGCCGCCTCGCGCACCAACATGCTGGTGCTGGCTGGAGCGGGCAGTGGTAAGACGCGCGTGCTGGTTCACCGTATCGCCTGGCTGCAGAGCGTGGAAAACTGCTCGCCGTACTCCATCATGGCGGTGACGTTTACCAACAAGGCGGCGGCAGAAATGCGCCACCGTATCGCACAGCTGATGGGCACCAGCCAGGGCGGCATGTGGGTTGGCACCTTCCACGGTCTGGCGCACCGTCTGTTGCGCGCGCACCATATGGACGCCAACCTGCCGCAGGATTTCCAGATCCTCGACAGCGAAGATCAGCTCCGTCTGCTGAAGCGCCTGATCAAGGCGATGAACCTCGACGAGAAGCAGTGGCCGCCGCGTCAGGCGATGTGGTACATCAACGGCCAGAAAGATGAAGGGCTGCGCCCGCATCATATTCAGAGCTTCGGTAACCCGGTCGAGCAGACCTGGCAGAATGTCTATAAGGCCTACCAGGAAGCGTGCGATCGCGCCGGTCTGGTGGATTTCGCCGAGCTGCTGCTGCGCGCGCACGAGCTGTGGCTCAACAAGCCGCACATTCTGCAGCACTACCGCGAACGCTTCACTAATATCCTGGTGGACGAATTCCAGGATACCAACAACATTCAGTACGCGTGGGTCCGCCTGCTGGCCGGTGATACCAGCAAGGTGATGATCGTGGGCGATGACGACCAGTCCATCTACGGCTGGCGTGGTGCGCAGGTGGAAAATATCCAGCGCTTCCTTAACGATTTCCCCGGTGCGCAGACCATCCGTCTGGAGCAGAACTACCGTTCAACCAGCAACATTCTGAGCGCGGCCAACGCCCTGATTGAAAACAACAACGGGCGTCTGGGGAAAAAGCTCTGGACCGACGGCGTCGACGGCGAGCCTATCTCTATCTACTGCGCGTTCAACGAGCTCGACGAAGCGCGTTTTGTGGTGAACCGCATTAAAACCTGGCAGGACAACGGCGGCGCGCTGGAGCAGTGCGCCATTCTCTATCGCAGCAACGCCCAGTCGCGCGTGCTGGAAGAGGCGTTGCTGCAGGTGAGCATGCCGTACCGCATTTATGGCGGTATGCGCTTCTTCGAACGTCAGGAGATCAAAGATGCGCTCTCGTATCTGCGCCTGATTGCCAACCGTAACGACGACGCCGCGTTTGAGCGCGTGGTCAATACGCCAACCCGTGGCATTGGTGACCGAACGCTGGACGTGGTCCGTCAGGCATCCCGCGACCGTCAGCTTACGCTGTGGCAGGCATGCCGTGAGCTATTGCAGGAAAAAGCCCTCGCCGGACGTGCCGCCAGCGCCTTGCAGCGCTTCCTTGAGTTAATTGACGCGCTGGCGCAGGAAACGGCCGACATGCCGCTGCACGTGCAGACCGACCGGGTGATCAAGGACTCCGGCCTGCGCACCATGTACGAGCAGGAAAAGGGCGAGAAGGGCCAGACCCGTATCGAGAACTTAGAGGAACTGGTGACGGCAACGCGCCAGTTCAGCTACAACGAAGAAGACGAAGACCTGATGCCGCTGCAGGCGTTCCTCTCCCACGCCGCGCTGGAAGCGGGCGAAGGGCAGGCGGATACGTGGCAGGATGCGGTACAGCTCATGACGCTGCACTCCGCGAAAGGTCTGGAGTTCCCGCAGGTGTTTATCGTCGGCATGGAAGAGGGGATGTTCCCGAGCCAGATGTCGCTGGATGAAGGCGGACGTCTGGAAGAAGAACGTCGACTGGCCTACGTGGGCGTGACGCGAGCAATGCAAAAGCTGACGCTGACCTACGCCGAAACCCGTCGTCTGTACGGCAAAGAGGTCTATCACCGTCCGTCGCGCTTTATCGGCGAACTGCCGGAAGCGTGCGTGGAAGAGGTACGTCTGCGTGCCAGCATTAGCCGTCCGGTCAGTCATCAGCGCATGGGCGCGCCGATCTCAGAAAACGACACGGGCTACAAACTGGGGCAGCGGGTTCGCCATTCGAAATTTGGTGAAGGTACTATCGTGAATCTGGAAGGAAGCGGTGAGCACAGCCGTTTGCAGGTGGCGTTCCAGGGGCAGGGGATCAAATGGCTGGTGGCTGCCTATGCTAAGCTGGAAACTGTGTAACTTTCAGAAAAATATCATTATTTTGTAATAATCTGCTAGCCTTATACATTGAAGGTCAATTAATGCCCTTCAGCGTTTCGTTGCGTGTTGACGCCACAGTTAATGCTGGCGTAACATGCGCGCACGATTACGCTAAGAGGACATTCGCCTTGGACACACCCAGTAGATACTGGCTCAATTCCCTGTCATCCAGGAACAACTCCTAAGGCTATCTCCCCTTGCTGATGGCCTTAGTGGTTGTCAGCGACTGCATTATTCCCGTCGCGCTGAGTCAGGCTGTTTAATGGTCTGAAACCCAAATTGTTTCTGTGTGCCCACCGAACTGTCCGATATTTTTTGCATTGGGAGTCCCGGTCATGTTGAGCGCATTTCAACTCGAAAATAACCGACTGACTCGGCTTGAAGCCGAAGAGTCACAGCCCCTCATTGATGCCGTATGGGTGGATCTGGTCGAGCCGGACGACGATGAACGCCTTCGCGTACAATCTGAGCTGGGGCAAAGCCTGGCGACCCGTCCAGAACTGGAAGACATCGAAGCATCCGCACGTTTTTTTGAAGATGAAGACGGTCTGCATATTCACTCCTTCTTCTTTTTTGAAGATGCCGAAGACCACGCGGGTAAC
>OJJJ01000634.1_pt1 | contig 14789 bp, 15 predicted proteins | sample 1596311 | NCBI WGS metagenome assembly OJJJ01 (sample SAMEA4350140, study PRJEB24818) | metagenome | biome: human; feature: gut; material: faeces | place: Denmark | collected 2013-09 | reverse complement strand
AAAAGATGGCTTGCTGCTTCTGCCGATCGGCTTTGTTTTCTTGATGCATCTTGTGCTGCATCTCTGGCACGACTTTATGGAAGGAACGATAATCCATACTCATAAATAAATTGCGGTAAAAGTTTGCGTTTTTGCCTTTGAAAACCTCGGCGATCATCCGTGAAAAGTACCATTCGAACCCCGCAAACAGATCCCCGTTTTCATGTTGGATCGATTTCAGCAGATCTCGCTGACTATTTTTTTTCAACGTATGGAAATAATAGTAATAAAGATCTTCTTTGTTTTCGAAGTATTGGTAAAAACTCCCGCGAGGAATCTCGGCATCTTTGATGATGTTGGCGATCGAGGCGTCTTTCAGCGGCAGTCTTGAGAATTCTTTTTTCGCCGCATTTAAGATGCGCTTTTGTTTTTCTGGCGGCAAGTGAAAAAATGTATCGGTCGGCATCACAAGCAACTCCTTTCTAATTTAAAATAAATCACAGCTCTCGATATGACACGTTGTCATATGACACTGTGTCATTATACACCCCTCACCAGAGAATGCAAGAATTTAAATTTGACTTTTTTATGAAGGAATCGATTCTGGTCTTTTTATAAAGGGTGTTTTTTGAAAAGAAATAACCAATGAAATTTCTGAAAACAAAAAACCTTCGTTTCCCTGATGGAAAACGAAGGTTGCTATTTTTTCATTCTGACGATTATAAATAACAATCATTTTTTCTTGCGGCGCCATAGAATCAAGAAAACAATCAGCAGCAGGATAACACCTGCGATCAGTAAGGTATAGCTTGGCGCTTCATTGGTTTTAGGTAATGTTTTTTCACCATCGGCAGTAGCGTTGGCCTCTTTCGAAGAAGTCGTTGTCGCTGTTTCTTGAGCACTCGTCGATGTTGCGGTCGCTTCTTCAGTCGTACTCGTTTGCGTGCCTGTAGGCAGATACATGGAATCATTTGCCGCTTGAATGATATACGAGATCCGTCCTGGGACAAAGGCACCTGGATCGACTTGCATCTCTTGTTCCATCTGATTTAAATTGGTCAAAATTGAGATCATCCATTCGTTGGAAACGGCTTGATTCAAATGTAAAAAGACTCCGTCTGCTGGATAGACGACCCGTAAATATTCCTGCAGCTGATCCACAACAGGAATCAAGTCAGCAAAACTGGCGTAGCTATTTGCATCAAAAGCCAATTGCGGCTCAATGGCTTCCCAGGATAACGTCTGATCGACAAACAAGGCACCGATGATTTTTGCTAAGTAAGCAATATCAAAGCCCATCGCATCACTGGAATAACGTAGCGCCAGACGATTGCCATTGGTCAATTCTTCATCTGTCAACTGGTCCAACTGTTCTTGGGTAAATGCGGTCACACTTCCTTCAGTGATCCCTTGGGTTAAGGCGCTACGCAGCGAACTAGGTTCATCGGCTAACGTGTTGATCTCACTGACATCTTGCGTCCCCGTCTCTGCTTGGATCGAGGCAATAACAGCTTCGGAATCGACTGGTTCTTGATTCTCGGTAGTCGTAGTTTCTGAAGCAGCGGATTGATCCGTCTCTTGATTTTCTACTGTACTTTCTTGGACAGCAGCTTGTGTCTGATCCGTTCCTGATTGCTCCTCTGATGAAAGCGTCTCGCTAACGGTAGCCTGATTGCCACTTTCACTCGTAGCTGTTTCATCTGCATGAACCATCAGTGGTGAAAAAGCTAGCGTCATTAGTCCGAACCAAATTATTTTTTTCATCCTCATTGCCTCCTCGAATGGGATCACTCCCTTTGTAACGAAACTGTAACATAAAGGAAAATTTTTCGCAATCTATTTAGTAACTTCTTAAAAAAAACCTCTATCTTTATCCGATAGAGGTTTTAACATTATTTTATCGTTGCCACATGCATGACGGCTTGACCCGCTTTTGTTTCTGTTCCTGGTAACCCTTCGATATTGGCTACTTGCTCCATATTGGTGATGATCACGAGCATCTCAGAAGCTTTGCCTTTAGCCGTCAACTGTGCCAAATCGACTTGGGCAACTTGGGTAGCTGGTGTCACGGCTTGGCCTTCCTCCACCAGGATCTCAAAAGGTGCTCCTTGCAATTCGACGGTGTCAACACCCATGTGCAGCAGAATCTCTAGCCCGCTGGCAGTCTTGATCCCCAATGCATGTTTCGTGGGAAAAATCGTCGTGACGGTTCCTGCTGCTGGTGCATAGATCGCACCATTGTCTGGCAAGACGAAATACCCGTCGCCCATCATTTTTTGCGAAAATACCGGATCACTTGATGCACTGATTGCTTTTGTCGTGCCTGTGGCTACTGCGTATAAAGGGGTATCGATCGTTTCTTTTGATGGATTTGCTGTCGTTTCCTTTGCAGCCGTTTCACTCGTTTCTTTTGGTTGCGGTTGCACAGTAACGGTTGTAGCTGATTTTGCTTCTTCTGCCTCGCTTTCTTTGACTGCTTCTAAGCGATCTTTCGGAATCCCAAAGAAGTAAGTGGCAACGAAGCCACCAGCATAGCCTGCTAACAAGCCGAAAATATAGCCCATCCAACGGCCGTTGGCAATCAAGGGGATCAATGCTAGCCCTGATGGTCCAATCGCCGTTGCGCCGATATTTGTCAAAGCGCCAATGACCGCACCACCGATCCCACCACCAATACAAGCAGTGATAAATGGTCGACCTAATGGCAACGTCACTCCATAGATCAATGGTTCGCCGATGCCTAAGATCCCAACTGGCAATGCACCTTTGATCATTTCAGAAAGCTCTTTGTCTTTACGTAGTCGTACCCATAAGGCTAAAGCTGCACCGACTTGACCAGCACCAGCCATGGCTAAGATCGGTAATAATTGCGTGCTGCCTGTTGCTTCGATCATTTGAATGTGGATCGGGGTCAAAATTTGATGCAAACCAAACATGACCATTGGTAGGAAGGCCGCCCCTAAGACAAACCCAGAGAAAGCACCGCCCACGTTCAAGACCCAAGTGATCGAACCGACTAAGCTGTCAGAGATCAGACCTGCCAATGGCATGATCAAGAAAATCTCCGTCAAACCGATAATCAACAAACACAACGTCGGGGTCACGATAATATCGATCGCTTCGGGAATCACTCGATGCAGCACTGCCTCTAATTTCGCCAAAAGCCATACTGCGAAGATCACACCGATGATCCCTCCTTGGTTGGCAGCTAAAGCTTCGCCAGTGAACAAGTTTTGGATCGGGGCTTCTGGGTTCATACCTGTCAGCAAGATGATCGAACCGATCACGCCACCAAGGGTTGGATTGGCTTTAAAGACCTGCGCTGCATTGACCCCAGTAAAGATCGCTAAATAGGTGAACATCCCATTTCTGAGGACGTTTAAAATCATGACATAATAATTCCAAGTATCTCCATCTAATCGGCCAGCCGTGATCATGTTGGTCAGAACAGAAGCGATCCCTGCGACGAGTCCTGCACCAACGAAGGCTGGAATCATTGGAACAAAGATATTAGAAATATCTTTCAGCAGCGACTTTAATGGCGATGATTTTTGTTTGGCTTTTTGGGCTGCTTTCATCTCTGCCGTTTTTTCTGATAACGCCTCTTTGCCTGATTTTTGCGGTGGGATCTCTTGCCCTAAATCAACACCAGCTTTTGCCACCATTGCATTGGCTACTTTGTTGACTTTCCCTGGTCCGATAATGACTTGCAGCTGCTCATCATTGACCACACCCATCACACCGGGAATCTCTTTTAACCCTTGTTGATCGACCTTGTCGTGGTCGCGGACGGTCATTCGTACGCGAGTCATACAGTGATTGACTGTTTCTACGTTGTCCATTCCGCCGGCTTCTTGAAAAATCTTCTCCGCTAACTCTTCTACCGTTAGTGTTTCTTTTGCCATTACTTTTCTCCTCCTAACGCCGTTTTGACAAACCCTTGTGCCGTGGCAAGTTTTGCTTGTGCTTCGTCTTTCGTGCTATCAGTCAACAGCATCACGATCGCCAATTTGACATTCTGATCTGCTTCTTCAAATGCCGCGGCGGCTGTTTCATAATCAGCTTCAGTCGCCTGCATGATGATCCGTTTTGAGCGTTCCACCAATTTTTCGTTGGTCGCTTTCACGTCGACCATCAAATTATTGTAGACTTTGCCGATCCCTACCATCGATAACGTCGAAATCATATTCAAAATCAATTTTTGGGCAGTCCCTGATTTCAAACGAGTCGAACCTGTAAGAAATTCTGGTCCACAATCGACCTCGATTGGAAAGCTGGCATGCTGAGAGATCTCCGCATCTTTATTACAAGCGATCGTAGCCGTTGTGGCACCGAGCTCATTGGCATAGTCAAGCGCCCCGATCACGTAAGGGGTTCTGCCACTGGCAGCGATCCCGATCACCATATCATTTTGGTTCAACTTCAAATCGATAAGGTCTTGTTTGCCTAGCGTTAAGGAGTCTTCTGCTCCTTCGACAGCGACCGTCATCGCTTCTTCGCCACCGGCGATCAAACCGACCACCATCTCAGATGATACCCCAAAGGTTGGGACACATTCGGCCGCATCCAAGACGCCTAATCGACCACTCGTCCCAGCGCCAAGATAAATCAAGCGTCCGCCCTTTTTAAAAGCGACGATGGTTTGTTCAATCACTTTTTCAATACTAGGAATTTCTTTTTCCACCGCATAGGCAACTTTTTGATCTTCTTGGTTCATTTTTTGACACGCTTCTAAAATCGTCATTTCATCTAAATTGCTCGTTTCGCTATTGCGTCGTTCGGTCGTTAATTTGTCTAAATTGATTTTATTCATCGGAATCATCTCTTTCTAATTTAAATCGCATCCCTGCTTTGATTTGTTGGATCAAAGGCAGATCAGCTGGTATCACCTGAGCGGCGAGGTTGACTTTTGGGTCTGCTGGCAAAGGACGTTTGCACACTTGAATCTCTCCCATATAGCGCAAGTACTCTTGGTTATCGATCGTCACAGCACCCATTGGCCGCTCTTGACTAAGTTCAGGTTTGACTTCTGGAATGGCATTGAAACGGGCATCAGCACTGCGCAAGACATCCCGAGCTTCATCGTAACGATTCTGGTGATCCCCTAGTACGTGTTCAAAGTAAGTCGAACCAAGATCTTTGACCCGCAAAACGATCCGCGCTTCTTGCAGATACGTTGCAAACTGCTGCGCACTTTTTGCAGAAACCATCCCATCACCAATGTAAACAGCATCAACTGAACCGGTAGCCAACAAGTCGATCGCTGCGGCAAAAGGCGACCAGTTGCGGTGTCTTTCCAGTGTGGGTAATCCTTGAAATAACGGTCCGCGTTTCTTGGCATCCCCTGGAACAAAGGCTTGGACGAAAAAGCCTTGTGCTTTCAACCAGCGGTTCTTCTCCTGAAACCAGCCAACATCCAGTCCCGTTTCTGGTCGGGGGTAATAATTGTGCCAAGCTTCCAAACGAGTAAAATCGGCTCCATACGCCTGCAGCTCTCGAATGTCTTTTTCCGTCAATGTACTGGCATTCAAACTGATGGTCATTTCTTTTGAAAAAGCTGCGATTTGCTGATTGTCGATCGCATAATCCATTCGTAAACCAGTGACACCGATCTCCCTTAGTTCCGCCAGATTGTCGATGGAAAAGCCCGCTTCTGCTAATGCGTTTCCAGAAATATCTACCATTAAAGACAACTGATGGTCTTTTGCGAAACCTCCCAAGTCCGTCAGACGCTGCCGATAGGTACTGCGATCGTCTTCTGGTATGTGCATGGAGGTGAAAATCCCTTTAAAGCCTGATGCCATCGCAGTCATCTGCTCAAGTTCTGCTGCCGTCAAGTCTTCGTTCATAAATACAGAAAAGCCGAACATCTCTTTGCCTCCTTGATGGGTCACTTTCGTGATACCGTTTTCTATAAAAGCATTATAACTGATTCTTTTCCCATTCGCAACTATATTTCATAATTAAATCATTAATATAGAAATATCGTTTCATTTAATAAGAAAGCTTTACCGTTTAAACTTTCTTATGCCCTTCTTTCTACACTTATGGTACACTTTATTAGGAACGAAACTTGCTTTCGTCATTTTTACATAGTAGGAGGAATCACATCATCAATGATTACAATGGATGATATTATTCGCGAAGGCAATCCAACCTTGCGTGAAGTAGCAAAAGAAGTACCTTTTCCTTTGAGCGAAGAAGATATCGCACTAGGAAAAGAAATGATGACCTTTTTAGAAAATAGCCAAGACCCAGTCAAGGCAGAAGAACTTGAATTAAGAGGCGGCGTTGGTCTAGCAGCTCCTCAATTAGATATTTCAAAACGAATCACAGCGGTCCTCGTTCCTAGCAGCGACCCAGAAAAAACAGAACCTGATTTTAAAGATGTTCTATACAACCCCAAAATTTTAAGTCATTCCGTGCAAGAAGCTTGTTTGGGTGAAGGCGAAGGCTGTCTGTCCGTGGACCGGGAAGTCCCTGGCTACGTGGTACGCCATGCCCGGATCACGATCAGCTATTACGACATCAACGGTAAAAAGAAAAAAGTTCGTTTGAAAAACTATCCTGCGATCGTCGTTCAGCATGAGATCGATCATTTGAACGGGGTCATGTTCTACGATCATATCAATCAACAAAATCCTTTTTCATTGAAAGAAGGCATTTTAGTCATCGACTAACTAAAAAGTCTCTACCGACATTTTGCGGCAGAGACTTTTTTTCTATACTATTGACTATCTTCCTTCACGGTTTTGGCATTAATTGCCTTTCGCTAGGCTTTCTTGATGATCGGCTTTGATTTTTTCTAATAACGCTGGCTGCTCAAAAAGGTCTAATGCCGTCAGCGCTAAAAGTTCCGCCGCGATGGCGATCGATTGCAAGCCTTTTTCACTCTTGGCAGCGGCTTTGAATTCTTCCGAATGCCCCGCAATGTAATCATCTGAAATCGAAACAGTGGGTTGGATCGTTGGAATCACTTGGCTGACATTGCCGACATCAGACGAACCAAGGCTTGTTTTGGCTTCCGTATCGATCTCATCGGCAGGTACGCCCGCTTCTTGGGCATGGGCGAAGAAGATCTCATCAAAACTTGGTGTCACGATCACATCGTCGACGGAGTTTTGGAACAAACCAAATTCATAGGTCGCTCCCGTAGCTAAAGCGGCTCCTTTTACGATGTTTTCGACTTTCTCGTAGACATCATTCAAGGTTGCTCGATTGGCAGCTCGTAAATAAAAACGACCGGCTGCATATTCTGGCACGACATTGGCTGCCACGCCGCCATCGGTGATCACACCGTGAATATTGACGTCTTTTGGTAAGTGCAGGCGCAACCCATTGATCCCGTTAAAGACTTGCAGCAATGCTTCTAACGCGTTGATGCCTTTTTCTGGTGCAGCTGCCGCATGGGAAGCCCGACCATAGAACTTGATATCCACTGGATCATTGGCTAATGAAGCCGTCGTTTTGCCATAGCGATGGGCTGGATGGACACAAAGAGCGGCATCGACATCATCGAAGAACCCTTCACGGACAAAACTGCCTTTAGCGGAACCATTTTCTCCACCTTCTTCTCCTGGCGTCCCATAGACTCGAATCTCCCCGCCTAGCTCATCGATGAAAGGTTGCAGAGCACTGGCAGCTAAGACGGAATAAGTCCCGAAGAGATTGTGTCCGCAGGCATGACCGATGCCAGGTAACGCATCATACTCGGCTAAAAAGGCAATCGTCGGACCCGGTTTCCCACTGACATAGCGGGCATCAAAGCCGGTGCGATGGCCTGCCACATCCTTTTTAACAGCAAAGCCTTCTTTTTCTAATTGGGCGATCAGGGCATCGGCTGAATAAAACTCATAGTTGCTGACTTCTGGGTGATTGTGGATATCTAATGCCAAGGCTTGATAAGCGGCTAAACGCTCTTGGATAAATGGTTTGATGGCTGCTTTCGTAATAGTTGCTGTTGTCATAATCAAATCTCTCCTTTTTATACATGCTTTTTCAGTTTTTTTATCAAATTACATGGTGCTTATTTTGCCCCAAAGGTTTCCCAAGCAGGAACGCTTGATCCTTTTGACGTTTCCTCGATGACTTTTTTCGTATCCTCTGTTTGGTAAGCAGCGACCACTTTTTGGTAAACTTCATTGTCTTCCTCTTCTTTACGGGCGGCAATGATGTTGACGTAAGGACGGGCCGTTTCATCAACAGGCTCTAAAAAGATCGCATCTTCGGTTGGTACAAATCCTGCATCCACCGCCATGCCGCTATTGATGACCGAAACATCGACATCCGAAAGTGCCCGGGCGGTTTGCGCTGCATCAAGTTCTGAAATTTCTAAGTTCAAACGGTTTTCTGTAATATCCGCGACCGTTGGTGTTTGTCCGGCTGCTTCATCCACTTTGATCAATCCAGCTGATTGTAATAAAAGCAATGCCCGACCACCATTGGTCACATCATTAGGGATCGCAACTTTAGCTCCTTCCGCCAAATCGTTGACATCCGTCACTTTGTCGGAATAAATGCCTAATGGCGCATTGACTGTATTGCCGATCGATACGAGATCAGTACCAAATTCTTCATTATAGTTGTCCAAGAAAAATTGGTGTTGGAATGAATTAAGGTCGATGGAACCATCAGCTAAAGCTGCATTGGGTTGATTGTAATCAGAGAATTGGACATATTCTAAATTGATGCCTTCGTCTTTCAAACGATCCTTGACATCATCCCAAACGTCGGTGTCCGCCCCGATCACCCCTAATTTCACCGTCACTTCTTCTTGGTCATTGGCTGCGGCACTGCCATTGTTTCCGCATCCTGTAATAAATAATAATGCTGCCCCTAAGACGATTGATTGTACGATTTTTTTCATTTTTGCTTCCTCCATAGACTTGCTTGTTTTTTTATTTGTACGTAAGTAGTGGTCAGTGTGATACTCGTTTAATGAGTAGGTTGCTGACAAATTGACTGATAAAAACGAATACCAAGATGATCAAGGTCGCCATGATCGTGACATCGGTCTGGAATCGGTTGTACCCGCGGGTGATGGCTAAGTTGCCTAAACCACCAGCGCCAACAGCTCCTGCCATGGCGGTCAATCCGATCACATTGATCACGGTCAATGCAGAGACCCGAATGATTCCCGCCACGCCTTCTGGTAAATAGACCCGAAAAATGATACCGAAAGGACTGGTGCCCATCGCTTCAGCTGCTTCTACGACACCGGGGTCAACTTCTAGCAAGGCGATCTCGATCTGCCGAGCAAAGAAAGGAATGATCCCAGCAATCAAAGGAACCAATGCTGCTGTTTCGCCGATGGTCGTTCCAACAAGGAATCGGGTAAAGGTTCCTAGTAACGTCAATAAGATAATAAAGGGGATCGAGCGGACCACATTGATGACTTTATCGAGAAATTCAAAGAGCGGTCGATTTTCTAAAATCCCATTCGGTCGAGTCACTACCAAGACGATCCCTAACAAGATACCTAAGATGCCCGCAATCAAAGAGGTCCAAAAAACCATATACAAGGTTTGGATCGTTGCTGTCACAAATTCATCTTGGATCGCAACAACATTGGGAAAATATTTTTCTAATAAGGCAGCCATCTAAAATCCTCCTTTAATCACATTGTTTAATGGTTCTGCATGATTTTCTTTTAAAATATTGGTGTAAACTCCTTGAGCCTTCAAGTATTCTAAGGCATGTTTACGCTGTTGGTATTCGCCAGATAAGCTAACGACTAAGCTGCCGATCGGCACTTCTTGCAAGATCTCCACGTTGCCGTAAAGAATATTGGTGGTCACTTTGTAGCGGCTGTACAATTGGGCGATCAGTGGTTCATTGGTTTGATCGCCAACATAGGACAGCTCCACCAGCCATTCATTTGGTGCCAAGGAAGAAAACTTCGAACTGCCAAGGATCGTTTCTAAGGCTTGGTCGATGTGCGTCGCCGTTCGGATGAAATCTTTGGTCAATGGTTTTTCTGGTTGACTGAAAATCTGAACGCTTGAACCTTGCTCGATGACTTCGCCGTCTTCCATCACTGCCACTTTGTTGCAGATTTCTTTGACGACTTGCATCTCATGAGTAATGATCACGATGGTCAAGCCGAGGGTTCGATTTAATTTTTTCAACAAAGCCAATATCTGTAAGGTCGTTTTCGGATCAAGGGCGCTGGTTGCTTCATCACAAAGCAAGATCTCTGGATCATTCGCTAACGCTCTGGCAATCGCGACCCGCTGTTTTTGTCCTCCAGATAGTTGGCTAGGAAACGCTTGGGCTTTTTCTTCCAATCCCACCAATGCTAACAGCTCGGTTACTTTTTGATGACGTTCCTGTTTGGACCGTCCCCCATATTTTAAGGAGAAATCCACGTTATCAAAAACATTGCGGCTGTCCATCAAGTTGAAGTGCTGAAAGATCATTCCGATCGTTTTCCGTTTTTCTCGCAGGGCTTTCGCAGAAAGCGTGGTCAGCTCGGTACCATTGACGACGACGCTGCCGCTACTTGGGCGCTGCAATAAGTTGATCACACGAACGAGTGTACTTTTCCCGGCGCCTGAGTAGCCCACGATGCCGTAAACGTCCCCTTTGTCGATCTCGATCGATACGTTTTTGACCGCTTGGATCGCGGGTTTCTTTGGTTGATTGAATGTTACTGATATGTCTTTTAATGAAATCATCGTCTTCCCCCTAGTTCTTGTCTTTTTCAATAAAAAAAGGCATCCTCAAACAAGTCACCTGTGACTTGTTTGAGGACGCCTTTTTGCGTGTTACCACCTCAGTTTAAGCTGTACTCGCATACAGCTCCTTTTCGAGTACGATCATACTCTAGCCAGATAACGGTCGCTACCGTCGTCGCCTTGCAAACTACTGCTCGGAACGAATCACTCCTTGGCCATTTTCTAAAAGTCGTTTGATGCTTCTTTTCAGCTACCGAAGCTCTCTGTTGAAAAAACGTGCTTTTGTACTTACCAATTCTTCGTGTGTGGTGCTATTTGATTTTGGGTATAAAAAAAGTCCTTTTACCAGCGTTTGCTAGTAAAAGGACGAATACTCGTGTTACCACCTTTTGTTTAGAAGGTTTCCCTTCCCTCAACCCAACGTCTAGTCGTGCTAGAGATTGGTGCACTTTGTAACGGTAGTGCGCATCCGTGATTGCCTACTTATCGACAATCAATCCTCCAAGGCCATTTTTCATCGCTTCTGACTTGACTCTTTCCACCAACCAGAGTCTCTCTTTGAAGTATCCGCGGTTACTTTCCTTCTCAACAGATTCATTATTCTTGTTGAAGAGTACTTTACTGGAAAATGAACGCCTTGTCAACAAAAAATCACAATTTTTTCATCTGAGGATTTGCCAAGACTTCCGCAAAGCGTCCTTGCCAGATCATTTCGTACCAATCAATGATTTCAGCTGCTGATCGTCCTCGGCTTGGATACGTCGTTGTGGCTTGGGCATACACGACGTTTTGATAACCCAGACCATGCGCGAATTTGATCGTGCCATCAAGGCAATATTCCGTCTGAGCACCAGCAAATTCGATACTACGCACTTGGTTTGTCTGTAAGACCGCTTGTAGATCTGTTTGAAAAAAACTATTGGCGTGTTTTTTTCGAATCAAACGATCCGTTGGTTCATAGGCCAATGCTGGGTGCAGTTGCCATGCTTTGCTACCGTAGGGCAACGTCTCCTCTTCATGCTGAACAAAAATAACTGGTTTTTCTTCTTTACGATATCGTTGGATTCGTTGGTTGACGAACAGCAATAATTCCGACAAATGGTCAATTGTTTGGTCATTTGTTTGACAGACCCCATTTTGCAAGTCAATGATCAATAAGACATCTTGCATCACTTCACTCCTCAATTTTGGTAGAGCATGCCTTTTTCTGCTAACTGTTGTTTGGCTTTTTCCAAAGCCGCAGGATCGGTGTAACGCAACGTATGCAAGTGTACCCCGTTGGTTAAATCTGAGAGCAAGCGGGCCTCTGCATGTTTGGTTTTGTTGATGAAATCAGTCACGTCTTGGTCTGTTTGGATCTGCAAATTGCCAGTGATCTCTCCATAGATCTCATGCTCAACGATGACATCGACCACTTCCACACCACAAGCGACAAAGATACGCAATTCTTCTTCCGTTTGTTCAGGTCGATGCTGTACCGCTAGCTTACTCACATGTCCTGCCTCATCCAACAGCGCTTGCAGCCGATACCCACGAGCCGTAGCCACAATTGCTTCACCAGCTGCTCGCAATAAGGCAATGTCCCCAACGATGATTTGACGGCTGACTCCGAGGGATTCTGCCAGTTTGCTGGCACTGATCGCTTTGTCCGCTTGCTTCAATGCCGCTAAAATGTTTTCTCGACGTGTTCCTCCATCCATACTCATTCCTCCAATTGATTCTCTTGATAGGTTTTTGAGTGGTTCATAATTGATTTAAACATAGCCAAAATCGTTTCTTCATAGGCTTGATTAGAAATCGCCTGCCGAATGTTTTCCAGCACTTTCTCTTCACGATTTTCATCTAATACTGGCAATTGACTGCTTTTCTTCAATTGTACGATTTCGTTGACCGTGCTCATACGTTTTTCCAAAAGATGCGTGAGTTGCCAATCAATGTCATCGATCGCTGCCCGCTGAACAGCCAAGGGATCTTGCTGGTTGTTTTCTTCTTCTAAATCGATCGTCTTGATGACCCGTGCTGGATTTCCCGCCAGCACGACATTGTCGGGGAATGATTTGGTAACGACACTGCCAGCGCCTACCACGACATTGTTGCCTAAGCGGACCCCTGGCAAAATCGTGGCCGCACCACCGATCCACGCGTTATCGCCAATCACGATCGGTGCCCCTAATTCTAAGCCGCTATTTCGTTTGACCGGATGCAATGGATGCGTCGCCGTAAACAACCGAACATTGGGTGCCAGCATACAGTTGTCGCCAAAGGTAATCGGGCAAACATCTAATAGCACACAATCGTAGTTAGCATAGAAGTTTTTGCCGACAGAAATATTGTAGCCATAATCAAAGCGGACATTCGGTTCGATATAGATTCGACCAGTCACAGAGCCGAAAGTTTCTTTTAGTAACTGCTCTTTGATTTTTGTATCAGTTTCTTGGTTGATCAGGTTCATTTGTTCACGGGCATATTTTCGATCTGCCACCAATTCTGGATCTGGGGAAAAGTACAATTCGCCAGCAATCATTTTCTCTTTTTCGGTACGTTGTGTCATATCATAAACTCCTTCATTCAATTTTCTGGAAAAACGTTTCGGCTGCTGCGGTCAACATGCCATATTCATTCGGGATCGCCAATGGTTCCTTATTGATGACCAACACCTGCTGGCTGTAATCGACTAGCCCTGCAAAAGGATAGACTTGCAGCGAAGTCCCCACGACCACCGTCAGGTCGGCTTGAGCAACGGCTTGAATGGCTCCTTCAATGGTTTCATCAGTAAATCCTTCCCCGTAAAGCACGATCGCTGGCCGAATCTGACCACCGCACCCTGCATGGTGCCAATCTTGCAAATACGCTTGCCAAGGTACCTGATTGCCGCATTTTCGGCAATAACAGTTGTACAAAGAGCCGTGAAAATCGATTCTTTGGTGACTGCCTGCTTTTTCATGCAAGCCATCGATGTTTTGCGAAACGACCCAGACAGTTTTCTTCGCTTGCAGCTCAGCCATTTTTTGATGAATGATATTAGGCTGTGCTTGAGGATGGTAGAGGTGCTTGACGAATTGATAAAATGTTTCCGGTTCGTTTTCTAAACAGTCATGGCTTAACAAATACTCTGGCTGTGCCACTCCTTGATAGACCCCTTTTAAGGAACGGTAATCAGGAATGCCCGATGGGGTCGAAACACCAGCCCCCGTCAAAAAGGTCACGGATGATGCGGCGGTGACCGCTGCGATTGCTTGCTCAATAGATACCTTCATCGTTCTAACTTCCTTTATGGCTTTTCTCTTATTCTAACCGAAAAAGAACCGTTTTTGCGAAAAATCAGCCATTTTCTTTTTTAAAAGCAACTAATGCTTTTTCGTGCGGAATTGCTTATAATAGATGCAACAAATGCAAGGAGAATGGGAAAACCAAATGAAAATTTTGATTATCGAAGACAACAATGAGATCAGCGAAATGTTGGCTACTATTTTAGCAGCTGACTATACTGTCCAGCAAGCCTATTCAGGCACGGAAGGTCTGCTACTTTTTCAGCAAGATGCTTTCGACTTGATTTTGCTAGATCGAATGCTCCCTGGTAAAGATGGGACACAAGTCTTACAAGAGATTCGCCAAACCTCCACGGTCCCCGTCATTATCTTGACTGCCTTAGATGAACCAGCCGATGTTTCCACCCTTTTGCTGGCGGGTGCCAATGATTACTTGACCAAACCCTTCAATGTCGAAGAATTAAAAGCCCGTATCATTGTTCAGTTGCGCACAAATAAACAAGCCCCTTCTGTTGCCAGCAGCCTCTCGTATAAAAACATTCAACTGTTGCCTGACTCGTTTCAGCTGCAACGAGGAGAAGCAACGGTTCAGTTGAAGAAAAAGGAGTTTGAGATTTTTTCCCTGCTCTTAGCCAACCCCAAAAAAGTTTATACGAAAGAAATGCTCTATGAAGCTGTTTGGCAAGAACCCTATTACGGTGAAGAAAACACGATCAATGTCCATATCAGCCATTTACGCAGCAAAATCAAAACACTCGATCCAGAGGAAGCGTATATCGATACTGTCTGGGGCATCGGCATCAAGTTAGCTTAAAAAGGAGGAACCCCATGCATATACTTCAGTTTTTCGCTGCCTTGATCGTTG
>OJJJ01000633.1_pt1 | contig 14793 bp, 12 predicted proteins | sample 1596311 | NCBI WGS metagenome assembly OJJJ01 (sample SAMEA4350140, study PRJEB24818) | metagenome | biome: human; feature: gut; material: faeces | place: Denmark | collected 2013-09 | reverse complement strand
ATTTAGCTCATCGCCCGGCAGCGTCTGGGTCTGTTCATCGTTGATGCTCTGCAGCAGGTTTTCCAGACGACGTAAAAAGAGATAGGCACTTCGTAAATGCTCCGCATCGGTATCAGACAGTAGATGCAGCGCGTTGATGGCGCTGAGCGTAGGTAATAGCGCGCGGGATTGTAGCGATGGCTCACGCCCGCCGCGAATCAGTTGGAAGACCTGAACGATAAATTCGATTTCACGAATACCGCCCGCCCCCAGCTTGATATTGTCTTTCAGACCACGGCGGCGGACTTCACGGGCAATCATCCCTTTCATGTTACGCAGCGACTGGATCACGCTGAAATCGATATAACGACGAAAAACAAAAGGCCGCAGCATGGCGCGCAGTTCAGCGACGTAAGTACCGTCAGCATCCCCCATAATCCGCGCCTTAACCATCGCGTAGCGTTCCCAGTCACGCCCTTGCTCCTGGTAATAATCCTCCAGCGCCGAGAAGCTCAGCACCAGCGGACCGCTGTCACCAAACGGGCGTAAACGCATATCCACCCGATAGACAAACCCATCCATTGTCGGCTGATCCAACACTTTGATCAGCCGTTGGCCCATACGCGTAAAGAACTGCGCGTTATCCAGCTCACGCCGTCCACCCTGCGTCGATCCGTGTTCTGGCCAGGCAAAAATCAGGTCGATGTCGGAGGAAAAGTTAAGCTCGCCGCCGCCCAGTTTTCCCATCCCTAAAATCAGCAGCGGCTGCGGGACACCGTCAGGGTTGCACGGCGTTCCCCACTCACGACAGCAGGCGTCATACAGCCAGTCTCGTGCAGCGATAATCAGCGTTTCAGCCAGATGGCTTAACTGCTGCAAAATGCTCTCTTCCGTCACCCGCGACAGCGTCTGCGCCCAGGCAATTCGCACCATGATGCGACGGCGAAACAGGCGCAGCTCACGCATCAGCGCCGCTTCATCACCGACGTCAGCTAATGCTTGCTGCAACCAGACGTCATAGTGCTGCCATTCATCCGCCAGCGGCGGCGCGCTTTCCAGCTCTGCCAGCCACTCGGGATGGGCGATCACGCTGTCGCGAACAAAATCACTGAATGTGAGCACTGACTTCGCCTGCAGGCTGAGTGACGCTTCAGGTATTGCTGCTGGCAGCCGATCAACAACGGTCGGCCAGTACTGTTGTAACGGTGAAGAGAGCTGCTGCATTTACGGGTTATCCTTTAAATGATGCCGGATAGTGGCGTTTCGCCTTATCCGGCCTACAAGACATTTACGCCCATCGCGTAGGCCTGATAAAGGCATCCTGATCTCGGTCCTGATTATCGTTTACCGCTGTGCAGCCAGAACGGCTCCTCAGAGATCGCTTCATTACGATAATGTTCAATTTCAATATGTTGGCGCGTCATGATGGCATGACGTAAACCCTGCCAGGTCGCAATCCATTCCGATGCTACCTTCTCATCGTAATAGCCTGCCAGCATCAGAATACTGTCAATGTTTCGCGTCAGGCGCGGGATTTGGTCGGCATATTGATCGCCCAATGGCTGACCAAACACCGTTTTCAGTTCAGCCGCATGACGTGAAAGATGGGTATCAGAGAAACGCTTGAAGGAGTCGACGATTTTGACCTGCGCTTTCGCATCGAGGAACGGTTGCCACCCTTTAGTCACCAACCACTCGGTGAGTGCCAGTTTTGCCATTGCCGTTTGCGGGTTGTAAACCGCAGATACCGCAGAAGTTTCAGCAGCAATAATCGCTTCCGACTGGGTCAGCAAATCACGTAAGTGAGCGCTCGCTTTACGTGGAACATTCCCGCCAAACAGCATCAGGATGTGGCGTACCAGCCCCATCGCCGCCAATACTTCCGATTTGGCGCCTTTTACGCCGCGAACCCATAACTCCTCATGGAACTGCCATTGCGACAATGCCAGTTCCAGCGCGGCTTCAAGCCCCTGCTCAATGCTGGCCTTCGCCGGAACGTGCAGAATACTCGTCGGCTTCAGCTCGCGTGGGGCATTCCCCTGCGCAAGATGATAACCCCGTGCCGCCTTACTCAGGCTGCCCTGGCGTAACCCCTCATGGGCAACCAGCTGATGTGCCAGCTTCAGTACCGCACGGGTATCACCGCTTAGCAGCTCCAGTTCGAGCTCACAGATAGGTTCAGCGAACTCTCCAGCTTTCACTTCACCGAGATCGAGGGCGATTTCAATCTGGCTACCGTCAACCTCAAGCAGCCATTTCTCACGGTTAAAATCAGTGCTGAACAGCGGTTGTAGCTGAGAGGCGAGATCGGCTGGCAGTTCGCCATTTGGCCAAACTTCGGCGGGAAGCAGCGCAAGATCGAGTTCTGGCTCGCTCAACGCAACATTATACTCTGGTCGCTGATGCAACCCCCCCGTCACCCGTCCGGCAATTTTCAGGGTCATTTCATAACGACCGTTCTCACCGCGAATACGCAGCCCCATATCATGGCTACGCAACCACCCATCCGGCGTTTCATAGTAGATATTCAGCAACTGGCTGGGCGCATGATGCTCTCCCCCCAGCGTATTCAGACGTTCGCACAATGCATCAACAGCATCATTATTGACGATAAATTTTAATTCGATTTCCTGGGTCATGATCTTGTACTTATGGGTTATGTCACAGTTGAGAAAACAGACTGCGAACTAAGTGCGTTCTTGATTGTCAGTAGATAGTATTTTGCGCCAAATTGCCATGCAACGAGCAATTTGACGGGCGTAAAAGTTTCGAGTGGTGACAAAAGGGACACAGATGATTCCGATTGATGTTGAATGCTTTGCGTAGAGACACTGATGCCACTACTATCGTTCCACTTTCTATGACAATAACGACAGCCTGATGCCAAAATTACGCCTGATTGGATTAACTTTACTCGCACTTAGCGCCACTGCCGTCACCCATGCAGAAGAAAAGCGCTATGTCTCTGATGAACTGAACACCTGGGTCCGCAGCGGTCCGGGAGATAATTATCGCCTCGTGGGTACGGTTAACGCCGGCGAGGAAGTCATTCTGTTACAGACTGATGCCAGCACCAACTACGCCCAGGTAAAAGACAGTACCGGACGCACGGCTTGGATCCCGCTGAAAGAGCTGAACAGCACGCCAAGCCTGCGTACCCGCGTTCCGGACCTGGAAAACCAGGTAAAAACACTGACCGATAAGCTCAATAATATTGATACCACCTGGAACCAGCGTACCGCCGATATGCAGCAAAAAGTGGCGCAAAGCGACAGTGTGATCAATGGGTTGAAAGAAGAAAACCAGAAGCTAAAAAACGAGCTGATTGTGGCGCAGAAAAAGGTCAGTGCCGCGAATTTGCAGCTTGATGATAAGCAGCGCACCATCATCATGCAGTGGTTTATGTATGGCGGCGGCGTACTGGGACTGGGTCTGTTGCTCGGTCTGGTTCTGCCACACATGATCCCAACCCGTAAACGCAAAGATCGCTGGATGAACTGAATCGCCTTCTCCGCCACACTGACATATGATTAAGGGATGATTTTTTTCAAAAGGAAAGTGGCGTGAAGATTTATCTGGTCGGTGGAGCTGTTCGGGATGCGTTATTAGGGCTACCGGTTAAAGATAAAGATTGGGTTGTCGTCGGCGCCACGCCGCAAGAGATGCTCGACGCGGGCTACCAGCAGGTAGGCCGCGATTTTCCTGTTTTTCTCCATCCGCAAACACGCGAAGAATATGCGCTGGCGCGAACCGAACGAAAATCAGGTTCAGGCTACACCGGATTTACCTGCTATGCCGCAGCAGACGTAACGCTGGAAGCCGATCTCCAGCGCCGCGACCTGACGATCAACGCGCTGGCCCGCGATGATGACGGCGAGATTATCGACCCGTATCACGGGCGTCGCGATCTGGAAAATCGTCTACTGCGCCATGTTTCCCCTGCTTTTAGCGAAGATCCGCTGCGCGTACTGCGCGTGGCGCGCTTTGCCGCGCGTTATGCACACCTCAGCTTCCGTATCGCCGATGAAACCCTGGCCTTAATGCGCGAGATGACCGCTGCCGGAGAACTGGCACATTTGACGCCGGAACGAGTCTGGAAAGAAACGGAAAATGCGTTAACTACCCGTAATCCACAGGTCTTTTTCCAGGTCCTGCGCGACTGCGGCGCACTGCGCGTTCTGTTCCCGGAAATAGACGCTCTGTTTGGCGTCCCGGCGCCGGCTCAATGGCATCCGGAAATCGACACCGGTATTCACACGCTGATGACGCTGTCGATGGCGGCCATGTTGAGCCCAAACGTAGATATACGTTTTGCCACGCTGTGCCACGATCTTGGCAAGGCTCTGACGCCAAAAGCGCTGTGGCCACGTCATCATGGTCACGGCCCGGCGGGCGTCAAACTGGTAGAGCAGTTATGTCAGCGTCTGCGGGTGCCCAATGACATCCGCGATTTAGCCAAACTGGTGGCGGAATTCCACGATCTCATTCATACGTTCCCGATCCTGCAGCCGAAAACTATCGTGAAGTTGTTTGATTCCATCGATGCCTGGCGTAAACCGCAACGTGTGGAACAAATTGCCCTGACCAGTGAGGCCGACGTCCGGGGTCGCACCGGTTTTGAAGCAGCAGATTACCCGCAAGGTAGGCTGCTGCGGGAGGCCTGGCAAGTCGCACAGACTGTGCCGACGAAAGAGGTCGTTGAGGCAGGATTCAAAGGGCCGGACATTCGCGAGGAGCTGACACGACGTCGCATTGCGGCGGTGGCCAGTTGGAAGGAACAGCGTTGCCCAAAAGCGTAGGCAGTATGTTGCCGGATGCGCTGCGCTTATCTGGCCTACGGGGTCAACATCTCGTTCCGTAGGCCCGGTAAGCATAAGCGCCACCGGGCACACAAAAGTTAGAAGAACACCACGTAAACAGCGGCGGCGACCACAAAACGATAAATCGCAAATGGAATAAACGAGATACGTTTAATCAGCTGCAGGAAGGTTTTGATCGCCACCAGCGCCACTACAAATGCCGTCACGAAGCCCACAGCAAACATTGGAATGTCTGACGCGCTCAGGAACGACCAGCTTTTGTAGAGATCTAACGCCGTGGCACCCATCATCATTGGTACCGCCAGCAGGAATGAGAATTCCGATGCAGCATAGCGGCTCACGCCCATCAGCATACCGCCTGAAATGGTCGCTCCGGAGCGGGAAAATCCCGGCCACAGTGCCAGGCACTGGAAGCAGCCAATCATAAACGCCTGGCGATAAGTCATATCATCCAGACCCGGCGCGCGCGGCTCTTTCGGCTTCAGGCATTCTGCGGCTATCAGCAGCACGCCCCCCACTACCAGCGCATACATCACGTTGATCGGGTTAAACAATGATTTGATGGTATCGTGGAAAATCAGTCCCAGTACCACGGCCGGGATCATCCCTAACAGGATATGCCCCAGCGTTAGTCGTCCCTTGCCGGTTCCTTCATGCGGGGCTTTACCAAAGTGAATGCCAATCAGGCCAAACAAGCGGCGCCAGAACATCACCACAACAGCCAAAATAGAACCCAGTTGAATAACCACTTCAAATGTCTTTGCGGTAGCGCCTTCAAACCCCAGCAGGTGGCCAACAATAATCATATGGCCGGTGCTGGATACAGGCAAAAACTCCGTCAATCCCTCGACCACACCCAAAATTGCCGCCACCAGCAGCGAGTGCATATCACTCATCAATTAACCCCTAGATAGAAAACCACGGCAAAAAAGAGCCAACGTTAGGACTCTTTTATACCTGTTAGGTTTAGATATTATTAATTTAATTACTTTCTTTCAGATTATTGCCACGCTCAATGATAACGCCGACGTTTGCCGCTCTCGCCACCGCCCCCGGCTTGCTGAGCTTGATGCGTACCCATGGGGAATTAAAACGGCTAAGCAGGAGGTCTGCCACCTCTTCAGCCACGCGTTCAACCAGCGCAAAACGTCCGCCTTCCACATGGCTGACCACCGTTTGTGCGATATCAGCATAGCTCAGGCAATCGGCAACATCGTCGCTTTTCGCTGATTTGCGGTTATCCCATGCCATTTCGATATCGAACACCAGTTTTTGTTCGATAGTCTGTTCCCAGTCATAAACACCAATAGTGGTGATTACCGAAAGTTGCTCTATAAATACAATATCCATCACGACCTGCCTGCTTTTTGGCTAACCCGGATACCACTTCCGGCGAAATATGCGTATTATCCACGGAAGTAGTGTTTTACACGACATTTTCAAAACGGAACAGCTTATGAGTGCAATCGCGCCTGGAATGATTATCTTCGCGTACCTCTGCGGCTCAATTTCCAGTGCTATTCTGGTATGCCGCCTCGCTGGATTGCCGGACCCACGTGACAGCGGTTCTGGAAATCCGGGCGCGACAAACGTATTGCGAATTGGTGGCAAAGGAGCCGCCGTCGCCGTGCTGATTTTTGACGTCCTGAAGGGTATGTTACCCGTGTGGGGTGCATACGCGCTAGGCGTTAGTCCTTTCTGGTTGGGCTTGATTGCTATCGCCGCCTGCCTGGGACACATCTGGCCGGTGTTCTTCGGTTTTAAAGGTGGGAAAGGCGTCGCCACCGCCTTTGGCGCCATTGCGCCGATTGGCTGGGATTTAACTGGCGTCATGGCGGGCACCTGGTTACTAACTATCTTGCTGAGCGGTTATTCCTCATTAGGGGCCATCGTCAGCGCCCTGATAGCCCCATTCTATGTCTGGTGGTTCAAACCCCAGTTCACCTTCCCGGTATCCATGCTGTCGTGCTTAATTCTGCTGCGCCATCATGACAACATCCAACGTCTGTGGCGTCGACAGGAGCCGAAGATCTGGACCAAGCTGAAGAAAAAGCGCGAAAAAGATCCCGAGTGACGATATTGCCGGATAATGACGCGACGGTGTCTTATCCGGCTTACAGGATCTGATACCCGTCAACCGGCTTACCCAACCGCTGCTGGCACCACGTTGCCAGAAACTCTACGCACACCCGTAGCTTTACGCTGCGATACAATGGCTCCTGATACACCGCCCAGATATTGGCGCTCTGCGCATATTCTGGCAGCACGCGAACCAGTTCACCGCTGAGCAGAAACGGCTGTACGTCCCACTCAGAACGCAGCATGATCCCTTTTCCCTGTAACGCCCACTGCAACACAATCTCGCCGCTGTTAGAAGAAAGATGCCCCGCCACCTTGACCGATTTTTTCTCGTGGCCGTTATCAAGCTCCCAAACCCCGTGCGTCATATCGCGCTCTTTGGTAACCAGGCAATCATGGCGACTTAATTCCTGTAACGTCTTTGGATCCCCGTATTCGCGTAAATATGTCGGTGCAGCACACAATATTCTTTTATTTTTCGTTAACAAATGTGCAATATAATAATCGGGAATTTCATCATTAATACGAATATCCAGATCGATATTATCCTGCGCTAAATCAATTTGCCGATCGTACAGTTCAAAATGCACCTGTAATTCAGGATAGCTATGCATCAATTCGGTAATCGCTGGGGCGATATAACTGCGCCCAAACCCAAAGCTACAACCAATACGGATCATCCCTTCCGGACGCGTTTTGATTTGCGTGACGTCATCCACCAGATGCTGATAGCGGGCGAGGATCTCCTGCGCATGTTCATAGCACCGCTGACCGCTTTCCGTTAACACCACGCCGCGTGCGGAGCGGTTAAGCAGCGTGGCCCCTAGCGTAGCCTCCAGAATCTGAATGCGTTTTGTCACAAACGCTGGCGTCTGCCCAAGGGTCGCTGCCGCCGCGCTAAAGCTGCCGCTATGCACAATTTCAACCAGCACCTGCAGGTCTTTCGCCAGGGGATAGGTGTTCAGCATGTTCAGGATATCCGTGAGGGTGTGAATCGCAGTGTAATTCCCCTGGACATATTAAACCCTGCCTTGGCGCAATTTTTATTATCTTAAGCGGGCATCATTCACGAACTGTTAATTGGTTATTCACAGCGCTAAAAAATATAAAGCCACATTTTTAGTGGTAGTTTGTCCGGGAGAATTTATTTCCAGATAAATAAAAGAACTGGAGTTGACATGATGAGCCATCAAAATAACCAACATGCGATAAATACGCTGACTAACATTGTCGCTGATTTTACCGCCATGATTTCTACCCGTATGCCCGACGATGTCGTAGATAAATTAAAACAGCTACGCGAAGGCGAAACCTCGCCGATGGGTAAAATTATCTACCACACCATGTTTGACAACATGCAGAAGGCGATCGACCTGAATCGCCCGGCGTGTCAGGACACCGGTGAAATCATGTTCTTTGTGAAGGTCGGTTCCCGCTTTCCACTGCTGGGCGAACTGCAAAGCATCCTTAAGCAGGCCGTTGAAGACGCCACCGTGAAAGCGCCGCTACGCCACAATGCGGTAGAGATTTTTGACGAGGTAAACACCGGCAAAAATACCGGTACCGGCGTGCCATGGGTCACCTGGGACATCATCCCCGACGCTGACGACGCAGAAATTGAAGTCTATATGGCGGGCGGTGGCTGTACGCTGCCGGGGCGTTCCAAAGTGTTAATGCCTTCCGAAGGCTACGAAGGTGTCGTGAAGTTTGTTTTTGAGAATATCTCCACGCTAGCAGTAAACGCCTGCCCACCGGTGCTGGTCGGCGTAGGTATTGCGACCTCCGTTGAAACCGCCGCCGTGCTGTCACGCAAAGCCGTACTGCGCCCGATTGGCTCACGCCATCCCAATCCCAAAGCTGCCGAGCTGGAACTGCGTCTCGAGGAAGGACTTAACCGTCTGGGTATTGGCCCACAGGGGCTAACGGGTAACAGCTCCGTGATGGGCGTGCATATCGAATCGGCCGCACGCCACCCGTCGACCATCGGCGTGGCCGTTTCTACCGGCTGCTGGGCGCACCGTCGCGGCACGCTGCGGGTTCATGCCGATCTCTCCTTCGAAAATCTGTCTCACACCCGGAGCGCGTTATGAAAAAGATCCTGACAACCCCGATCAAAGCCGAAGATCTGGCAGACATTCGCGTCGGCGATGTCATTTACCTGACCGGTACGCTGGTGACCTGTCGCGACGTGTGTCACCGCCGCTTGATCGAGCTCAAGCGCCCGATCCCGTACGATCTAAACGGTAAAGCCATTTTTCACGCCGGCCCAATCGTGCGTAAGAACGGGGAAAAATGGGAGATGGTCTCCGTCGGCCCAACCACCAGCATGCGTATGGAAGCCTTTGAGAAAGAGTTCATCGAGCAAACCGGCGTCAAACTGGTGGTCGGCAAAGGCGGCATGGGACCGTCGACCGAAGAAGGGTGTAAGCAATTCAAAGCACTGCACGTGATCTTCCCGGCTGGCTGCGCGGTTGTTGCCGCCACGCAGGTTGAAGAAATTGAAGAGGTGCACTGGACGGAATTGGGCATGCCGGAATCCCTGTGGGTGTGCCGGGTTAAAGAGTTTGGCCCGCTGATTGTTTCCATCGATACCCATGGCAACAACCTGATCGCCGAAAACAAAAAGCTGTTCGCTGAACGTCGCGACCTGATCGTCGAAGAAATCTGCGAGCACGTGCACTACATCAAATAACCCTCCCGGAGAGGCGCATACCTCTCCCCCTTTCGCAGGGATACAACAATGGCACCTTTAGCTGGTTGGTGGCGATACCTGGCTCCGCTGGTGGTCATCGCCATTATTGCTGTTTTGCCCGTTCCTGGCGGTCTTGCAAGCCACACCTGGCTCTATTTTGCCGTCTTTACCGGGGTCATCGTCGGGCTTATCCTGGAACCTGTTCCCGGTGCGGTAGTGGCGATGATTGGTATTTCTATCATTGCCGTGCTGTCGCCGTGGCTGTTGTTCAGCCCTGAGCAACTCGCCCAGGACGGATTTAAATTTACCGCCAAATCGTTGTCATGGGCGGTGTCGGGGTTTTCTAACTCGGTTATCTGGCTGATTTTCGCCGCCTTTATGTTCGGCACCGGTTACGAGAAAACGGGTCTGGGTCGGCGTATCGCGCTGATGCTGGTAAAGAAGATGGGGCATCGCACGCTGTTTCTCGGCTATGCGGTGATGTTCTCCGAACTGATCCTTGCCCCCGTGACACCGTCTAATTCCGCACGCGGCGCAGGCATTATCTACCCGATCATTCGTAACCTGCCGCCGCTGTATCACTCTCAACCCAACGATCCCAGCGCCCGCTCCATTGGCTCTTACATTATGTGGATGGGGATCGTCGCCGACTGCGTCACCAGCGCTATTTTTTTAACGGCGATGGCACCAAATCTGCTGCTAATTGGCCTGATGAAAGGTGCTTCCCATACAGCGTTAAGCTGGGGTGACTGGTTCTTAGGCATGCTGCCGCTGAGCATTTTACTGGTGTTGATCGTGCCCTGGCTGGCCTACGTGCTGTACCCACCGGTGCAGAAATCTGGCGATCAGGTCCCGCGCTGGGCGGAAACCGAGCTGAAGGCGATGGGGCCACTGTGCGCGCGTGAGAAAAAGATGCTGGTATTGATGGTGGGAGCGCTGGTGCTGTGGATCTTTGGCGGTGACTATATTGATGCCGCAATGGTCGGCTACAGCGTGGTGGCGTTGATGCTGGTACTGCGCATCATTTGCTGGGATGACATTGTCAGTAATAAAGCGGCATGGAACGTCTTTTTCTGGCTGGCTTCGCTGATTACCCTTGCCACCGGGCTGAACAATACTGGCTTTATCTCCTGGTTCGGCAAACTGCTGGCAAACGGACTCAGCGGCTACTCGCCGATAATGGTAATGGTGGCGTTGATCGTGGTGTTCTATCTGTTGCGTTATTTCTTTGCCAGCGCCACGGCCTATACCTCTGCCCTCGCGCCAATGATGATTGCAGCCGCGTTGGCGATGCCGGATATCCCGCTGCCGGTATTCTGCCTGATGGTCGGTGCCGCCATTGGTCTGGGCAGTATTTTGACCCCGTACGCTACCGGACCAAGCCCGATCTACTACGGCAGCGGCTACTTGCCGACGGCCGATTACTGGCGACTGGGCGCCATCTTCGGCCTGATATTCCTCGTCCTGCTGGTGATAACCGGCCTGCTGTGGATGCCTCTGGTTTTACTGTAAATCCCGCCGGGGCGGCGTAGCGTCGCCCCTTTTTCCTACGCATCTCTCCAGTCCGCTTTCCCGGTACGCTTACGCCGCCGGTAACTCCGCCAGCGGCCAGCGTGGACGCACGGTGACACCAAGGTCTGCCGTTGCTCCGGATTTAAAACGCACCATGCCCGCATAGGCGATCATCGCCCCGTTATCGGTACAAAATTCCGGGCGCGCATAGAACACTTCGCCACGGCGTTTTTGCATCATTTCCGCAAGCGCGGCCCGCAGGGTACGGTTAGCGCTCACGCCCCCCGCCATCACCAGACGCTTAAAACCGGTTTGATCCAGCGCGCGTTTGCACTTGATCATCAGCGTATCGACCACCGCATCTTCAAATGCACGGGCGATATCCGCACGGGTCTGATCGTCGTTTTCGTTATTACGAATGGTATTCGCGGCGAACGTTTTCAGTCCTGAGAAGCTGAAATCCAGCCCCGGACGATCGGTCATCGGGCGCGGGAAGACAAAACGCTTTTCCACGCCCTGAGACGCCAGCTTAGACAGCATCGGGCCACCTGGATAATCCAGCCCCAGCAGTTTGGCCGTTTTATCGAACGCTTCACCGGCCGCATCGTCAATCGATTCGCCCAGCAACTCATACTGTCCAATACCGGTGACGCTAATCAGCTGCGTGTGCCCGCCAGAAACCAGCAGCGCTACAAAAGGATATTCCGGCGGATTATCTTCCAGCATCGGTGCCAGCAAATGGCCTTCCATATGGTGTACAGGAATGGCCGGAACATTCCAAGCGAACGCCAGAGAACGCCCTACGGTCGCCCCCACCAGCAGCGCACCGACCAGACCCGGTCCTGCGGTATAGGCCACCGCATCAATATCTTTTGCCGTTAACCCTGCTTCAATCAGCGCCGCCTGAATCAACGGTACGGTTTTACGCACGTGATCGCGTGAAGCCAATTCAGGCACAACTCCACCGTAGTCAGCGTGCAATTTCACCTGACTATACAATTGGTTGGCTAAAAGACCTTTTTCATCGTCGTAAATGGCGATGCCGGTTTCATCGCAGGATGTTTCAATTCCCAGTACACGCATGACTTGTTTTACCTCGCTCTAATACCGCGCAGTGTAGGTCGAATGCGGGTTGATGTAAAACTTTGTTCGCCCAAGGAAGAACCCTCGTGTATACTCCTCACCCTTATAAAAGTCCCTTTCAAAATCGCGTCGGTGCTTTACAAAGCAGCAGCAATTGCAGTAAAATTCCGCACCATTTTGAAATAAGCTGGCGTAGATGCCAGCGGCAAACCGAATTTATAAAGGTGAGAGTTACATGCCGGTAATTAAAGTACGTGAAAACGAGCCGTTCGACGTAGCACTGCGTCGCTTCAAGCGTTCCTGCGAGAAAGCAGGTGTTCTGGCGGAAGTTCGTCGTCGTGAGTTCTATGAAAAACCGACTACCGAACGTAAGCGCGCTAAAGCTTCTGCTGTGAAACGTCACGCGAAGAAACTGGCTCGCGAAAACGCACGCCGCACTCGTCTGTACTAATCTATTGGGAGCTAAGGCTCTCAATTCAGACTGAGTTGTAGTTGTAAGGCCGTGCTTCCGGAAGGAATGCGCGGCTTGTTTTCGTTTATAAGTCGTTAAAAATAACGGGGCATATGGCCGGAAGAATCCCACGCGTATTTATCAACGATCTGCTTGCCAGAACCGACATCGTCGATCTTATCGACGCGCGGATAAAGCTGAAAAAGCAGGGCAAGAACTACCATGCGTGCTGTCCGTTCCATAACGAGAAAACCCCCTCTTTCACCGTTAACGGTGAAAAGCAGTTCTACCATTGCTTCGGCTGTGGCGCACACGGTAATGCCGTCGATTTTTTGATGAACTACGATAAACTCGAGTTTGTTGAAACCGTCGAAGAGCTGGCGGCGATGCACAATCTTGAAGTGCCGTATGAAGCCGGAACTGGCCTGAGTCAGATAGAGCGCCATCAACGGCAAAATCTCTATCAGTTAATGGAAGGGTTAAATGATTTTTATCAGCAATCCTTCGCCCAACCTATCGCCGAGCCTGCTCGCCAGTACCTGGAACAACGCGGCCTGAGTACCGAAATTGTTCAGCAGTTCGCTATTGGTTTTGCTCCGCCAGGCTGGGATAACGCATTAAAACGTTTCGGCGGCAATGTCGACAACAGGAAGCTGCTGCTCGATGCCGGAATGCTGGTCATGAACGACCAGGGAAGAACTTACGACCGTTTCCGCAATCGCGTGATGTTCCCGATTCGCGACAAACGAGGCCGGGTGATTGGTTTTGGTGGCCGTGTGCTCGGTAATGATACGCCGAAGTACCTGAACTCCCCGGAAACCGATATTTTCCATAAAGGTCGCCAGCTGTATGGCCTTTATGAAGCCCAACAGCACAACGCTGAACCACAGCGTCTGCTGGTTGTCGAAGGATATATGGATGTTGTAGCCCTGGCGCAATACGGTATCAACTATGCCGTTGCCTCACTGGGTACGTCGACCACGGCTGACCACATGCATATGTTATTCCGGGCAACAAACAATGTGATTTGCTGTTACGACGGCGACCGCGCCGGACGAGATGCCGCATGGCGTGCGCTGGAAACAGCAATGCCTTACATGACAGACGGTCGTCAGCTACGCTTTATGTTCCTGCCCGACGGGGAAGACCCGGATACGTTGGTACGTAAAGAAGGAAAAGAGGCTTTTGAAGCGCGGATGGAGCAGGCTCAGCCACTCTCAATGTTCTTATTTAACAGCCTGTTACCACAGGTTGACCTAAGTACGCCAGATGGCAGTACGCAGCTTGCCGCGCTGGCACTGCCGCTTATCAGCCAGGTCCCTGGCGATGCGCACCGTATTCAGCTGCGCCAAATGCTGGGCCTGAAGCTGGGGATTTTTGACGATGCCCAACTTGATCGTTTAATGCCAAAACAGGCTGAAAGTGGCGTCATACGCCCAACTCAGCAGATAAAACAGACTCCTATGCGTATACTTATAGGACTGTTGGTACAAAACCCGAACTTGGCGCCACTGGTGCCCCCCTTGAATGGGCTAGCACAGAGTAAATTACCAGGACTCAGCCTGTTTAACGAGTTGGTCAGTCTCTGTGTTGCACAGCCGGGCCTAAACACCGGGCAGCTGTTAGAAAATTATCGCGGAACAGGTGAATACTCAACACTTGAAAAACTCTCAGCCTGGAACGATATAAGGGATGAGAATGTTGAAAAAATGTTCACCGACACGCTAAACCGAATTTTTGATTCAATGCTTGAACAGCGACAAGAAGAGTTGATAGCTCGCGATCGCACGCACGGTCTAAGCAATGAAGAACGCCGGGAGTTCTGGGAAATCAGACAAGCCCTGGAAAAAAAATGAACTTAACGGCTTAACTGCCGAATATCGTTCGGGAAGCCCCCGACAGCCGCACGGAGAGGCAGCGGCAAAATATAAGTATGCCCTCGTTTTGCCGTTGGCGGTTTTACCGCCCAACACCAATCAAACGAATTAAGTGTGGATACCGTCTTATGGAGCAAAACCCGCAGTCACAGCTGAAGCTACTTGTCCAACGTGGTAAGGAGCAAGGCTATCTGACCTATGCCGAGGTCAATGACCATCTGCCGGAAGATATCGTCGACTCAGATCAGATCGAAGACATCATCCAAATGATCAATGACATGGGCATTCAGGTGATGGAAG
>OJJJ01000631.1_pt1 | contig 14815 bp, 4 predicted proteins | sample 1596311 | NCBI WGS metagenome assembly OJJJ01 (sample SAMEA4350140, study PRJEB24818) | metagenome | biome: human; feature: gut; material: faeces | place: Denmark | collected 2013-09 | reverse complement strand
GTTGCCACTTGGTGTGTTTTACCATTTTCGTCTTGGTATTTAATACGCGTGATTTCGTTGCCTTCGATATCAGGGTCGCCTTTTTCAGCAGTAATATCCGCACTTTTACCGTCTTTACCGCTTAAACCAATGTGACCCACACCATCTTTACCGGACATGGATACAGCCTCTTTACCGTCTTTACCGGTAATGCCTACCTTGCCATCTGTACCGTTCGCCACATCAGAACCTGTGATAGATACACCATCCTTATTATCACCTTTGCCAACTTTTACAGATTCAGCTTTAAGATTTTTACTCATCTTCACGTCAATGGTCGTGTTACCTGTTGCTGCATCTTGTTTGATGAAAGTCTTGATATTTTCACCACTATAATCGCTATCAGCAGCTTTACCTTCGCCTTGTACGATTACTGTAGAACCTAATTTACTAGTTTGTACACCGCCTACATTGGCATCAAATTTAAGGCCTGTTGCAGTTTGATTTGCCAAAGCTTGTTTCAATTGGTCTTCTGTTGCGGCACGACCAGATACAACATTACCTGGATCCCAAGTCTTATTATCAAGACCTGTAATATAGTTGCCTGTATTACCAGGATTCGCACCATCAGCTTGTTTACCCATTGTTACGTCCCCTGCTTTCACAGTGTCCGTAGCCGTAACAGATCTAACATTAAGGTCTTTCTTTAATTTAAGAGCAATCTTAGTATCATCACCAGTTTGAGTAATTTCTGTAGTGATGTTATCATCACCGTTTACAGTTACTTTAGAGCCTAATTTATTCGTTTTTTCATCGTCATTATCCGCGTTAAAACGAAGGCCTTTATTGATAAGGTCAGTTTTAGTATTATCAATTTTATTATTTAAATCATTCTTGGTATTCGTAATTTGGTCACCAAGATCTTGCTTAACTTGATGTAATTGACCGCCGTTTACAGCATCTTTGGAGTTTGGAGCCACATCACCGTTAGCAACATTCGTTACCTTTTGGTCGTTTGCATTGATACCATTTGGAGATACATAATTCTTACCATCTACGGTCAAACCGCCGTTATTGATAGTAGTATTACCAGCTGTAACGCTATCCAAACCAGTCAATGTTTTAGCCAATTTCACATTCAATATGCCAGTACCATCGGATACAACACCGATATTGTTGTCAGACAATGTACCTGTAGCACCGCCTTTAACAGCAACAGTATCACCCAATTTCTTATTGATTGTTGCACCAGAGTCACCGTCAAAGTTCAAACCTTTTTCAATAGTTTTATTGATGGTAACGATATCGCCAGCGTTCTTTGCGATATTTTGCGTATTATTAGCAATATTACCGGCATTTGTTGTGATATTTTGTTTGTTATCAGCGATAGCTTGTTTATTTTTATCGATTTGATCCTTATTGGCATTAACTGTATCGTTAACCTTTTTCAACTGATCTTCTGTAGCCGCGCGACCAGGAACAGCAACAGGATTGGCTACATTCCAATCTGTATTTTGAAGGCCTGTTACATGACCTGCATTACCATCTACAGTTACAGGATGTGCAGTACCAACATTGATTGTATTACCTAATCCAACAATATATTCCTTACCACCTACTGCATTTGTACCTTCTGTTACAGTTACATTTGCATCTTTTGCTTTCACAGTAGGCGCTTTATCGATAGAGTTAATCACATTTTGTAATTGACCATAGTTAACCGCATCATTAGAGTTAGTACCATCAGCTACATTAGTGATCTTTTGGTTATTCGCATTGATACCGTTTGGAGATACATAGTTTTTACCATCTACGGTCAAACCGCCGTTATTGATAGTAGTACCGCCAGCTGTAACGCTGTCCAAACCAGTCAATGTTTTAGCCAATTTAATATTTAATGTATCAGTGCCATTGGAAACAACACCGATATTGTTATCTGTCAATTTAGTTGCATCGGTCACGCCGCCTACAATATTAGTTTGTTCACCTAATTTACGCGTAAATTTATTATCTGTAGCTGCTGCAGCTTTTACATCGCCTGCATAGGATACACCTTTTTCTACTTCTGTTTTAACTGCAAACAATTGGCTACCATTTATAGCATCAGTAGAGGTAGCAGAAATACGACCGGCCGCTACATTAGTAACAGTTCGTTCCATACCTGCTTTGCCTACGCTTACTGTGGAAGCAGGGTTTGTGCCTGCAAAGTTATGAGTGACCCCATTGATTATGGCAGAAGGAGTAGCCACAGCTGCTGCTGTTTCAGAGCCATTACCGATAGCTACGGCATTGTCATTGGCTACTTTTGTATTATTGCCGAGCGCTAAACCATTAGCCCCTGTCACAGTAGCACTGTTACCTAGAACCATACCGTTATCTGCGGAAATAGTGGAGTTACTACCTACCACGTAGGAGTTATCCGTTGTAATGGTGTTCTTGTAACCAAATGCACCAGCTTTATTACCCTTAACTGTACCAGCAGTAACCTTTTTAATTTTATCGCCATTAGACTCTGTAGTTTCTGTAACAGTAGCAGTCCCTACGGTATTTTCACTACCGATGGCATATGCATTATTACCATACACCATATTGCCTCTACCAAGAGCGCCTGCAGCTGAACCAGATAGAGTAGCATTTGTCATATCAAAGCCTACTATATTCGCATCGCCGAGGGATGTGGATTTCTCACCATACGCACCGGCTTGGCTACCGATAGCCAGAGAGTTATTCCCCCAGCTACGAGCCATAGCACCAATAGCGGAACTAGCCACACCTTTTGACAAGGAGTTAGCACCGATAGCATTGGAACCCGTGCCTAAAGACTGTGTCATCATACCAATAGCAAGGCTGGCATTTCCGATAGAAGCAGTATTTACATAGTTCTTACTATCATTAAGACCTGCTGTACCCAATCCACCTGGATACAACGCAGCTAATTCACGGTTAAAGTTTTTCTGTGTACCTGGCACCGCTAAATCAGGAATAACCTTATATAAATCAGGCTTTGCCTGATCGATATCATCACCGCCAATAGCGATAGAAGACTGTCCAATAGATCTTACATCACCACCGATAGCCACAGATTGTGTACCATAGACCTTCGCTACACTACCAATTGCTACAGATTGAGAAAATTTCTGTCCATCACCGTCAACAGTAGCATTCTTTCTAATTATATTAGCTTCCGCTGCAGCACCGATAACCACGTCGCCACGAGAACCATAAGAAGCGGCTTCCGCACCCATTACAACTGCGCCGGAGCCAGGTTGTTGATGATACTTGGAAATCGTACTCTTCGCTTGGCGACCTATTACAATATCGCCATTTTCCTTTGCCACTGACCCTTGACCGATAGCAATAGTACCCGCAGGATAAGGAACATTCACTCGTTGTTGCCCTTCAGCCTTTGCACCATTACCGATGGCAATACCATTTTCACTTGTTACTAATGTAGCCGCGTCATTACCTATCGCCACAGACTTAGCGCCTGCGGATTTTGCATTATCACCGACTGCCACGCTATTGCTACCAGTAGCAGCAGCGCCAGGGCCTTGTACTACATTTGCTTCTGCAATTCCCGATACTAAACAACCCGTAATAGCAAACGCGCATAAAGCTGTACGGAAAGTAATACTCGTTCTTTCAGAATTCACACTAGCTTTACCGCCACCGCTCTTAACTAACTCAGATACTACAACGTAGCAATTTTTAGCTTTACTCCAAATTACATTATAAATTCGATTCATGTTATTCCTTTCTCACCGAACTACCGGACTTGCCGGTTACACATTATGTTTATATCCTCATATAAAAAAGTAAAATAAAAGAAGAAGTAATAGATATAAAAAATCATCTACACTTCTAACATAAAACAATAGTACTCAATACTACAGTTTGAGTACTATTAAGTATATATTTATCTATACTATACTCACTCTAGCGCCTACTATATCAAATAATTTCAATGTTGTAAACAACTTTTTCATGTTTCATTCATTTTTATGGTTTATTTAATAGATTTAAAAAATAAGATAAAAACTCTTCATCTTTTCTATATATTTATGGAATTAAATTTACATATTCAAATACGAAAGATTTAGTCTATGTATGACAAAAGCCGAGGCAGTTTGTGCCTCGGCTTTCGTCATATGATATAGTCTAAATTTTATTGAATTGTAGGTGTATTAATCGCTTTGCGAAGGTCTACTGTAGGAAGTTCATCCACCGTAGGACCCATTTTTTCATCTACAGGTTTTACGCGATTATTGCCGTCTTTCATGGCTTCGTTCAAGCTAAAGATAACCATTTCGTTCATGTAGAAACGCAATTCATCATCATGTACATTGGCCGTATTGCGATCCAAGATATCGATGATTTGTTGCGCATAGTCCAATTTAGCGTCTTCAGATACAGTCGCATTCTCTGTGAAGAACTGTTTGTAATCGTTGTACAAACGATCTAATGCCAAACGCCCATAGCTATCGTTTTTATAACGATGACTCACGATGTACCAGCTACGACGAACGTTCATGTAATACAACACATTGTTACGGTAACGCTCTTGACCAGTCATAACGCGGGAATCATCCATGATGCGCTTGCCCTTTTGGTCCAATTGGAATTGTGTGAAAGCATTCACTACGTCACGAACTTCTTCGCTAGGTACAGGAATGGCCACTTCCGCTTCAATCACGTTTAATGGTTCAGCCGATTGTTCCGGCATCATCAATCGATCTTGAGCCGCATCCGCTTGACCTACCGCACATACACAAGCAAGTGCCAATACAGGCATAAATTTTTTGAATTTCATAAATCCTCCTAATGATGAGCCGCCTCCCAAAGGGCGGCTTTCATATTCCTTACATGACTAGACTAAGAATTCTCCCTTATTTAGAAAGACCCACTTGTTGCATAAGTAATGCGATTTGAGCTTTCATTTCTTCATTATCTCGTTGTACTTGATCGTATTTAGCAGTTAACTCTAGATCATGTTGTTGCATACGAGCATTATCAGCCTTAACGGAAGACAATTCGTTGAGTCTTTCTTGCATGCGTGCATTTTCAGCTTTCAAAGCAGTCATTTCATCTTGCATTACGTACATGGAACTAATAGGACCACCTTTGTAACGTTCAGGAACTGCTTTCTTCGCATCGGAAGTACCGAATTTACGAGTTACACCAGCATTTACCATGTTATGGTGGCTACCAACAGATACGCCTACATGGAACATTGTATCTTCTGCTGTGTAATGTGCAACGCCAAGGGCCGCCGCAGTTTCACCTCTGTAATTACCGATACCGGCCATCACTTGAGTTGGTTCCAATGGATCATATTGAATAGGTTTCAATGCAGACATAGCCGCTGCATGAGCGCCTACACGTTGTGTTTCGCCCGCTACGGAGTTAATAGCATTAGCTAACCCATCTGTAGCACCTTTTAATTGATTTACGTTAACTGCATCCGTGCCGTTTACACCAGGGCCTACATTGGTAATTGTATTACCGCCGTTGTTGAGGCCATCTTTAGTAAGACTTACAGCATTACCGCTAGCAGGTGTAATTGTTACACCGCCACCGTTCATAACTGTCGTATTACCTGCAGCATCCTTAGTTGTTACTGTTTCAAGACCTTTCAAGTCTTTCGCCATACGAACCTTAAGGTTGCCAGTACCATCGGATACGACACCTAAATTGTCTTCTGTAGTCAACTTGCTAGCATCAGTAATGCCACCCACTACATTAACTTGTTCGTTAAGCTTTTTCTTGATTACGGAACCGCTATCGCCACCGTATTTCATACCATCATCTTTAGTTGCCACTTGGTGGGTCTTACCGTTTTCGTCTTGGTACTTAATACGAGTGATGTTGTTACCGTCTAAGTCTGGATCACCTTTATCAACGGTAATATCCGCATTACGGCCGTCTTTGCCAGTTAAACCGATATGACCAACACCGTCTTTGCCGGACATGGATACAGCATCTTTACCGTCTTTGCCTGTGATACCTACCTTGCCGTCTGTACCGTCAGCACCGTTAGGGCCTGTAATGGATACGCCGTCCTTACCGTTTTTGCCAACTTTCACCTTATCGGTAGTTAAGCTGTCAGTCTTAAGGTTTTTCGCCATCTTGATATTAACATTACCATCTTGGTCGGCTACTGTTTTAATATTTTCGCCGGAGTATTTATCGTCAGACTCTGTACCTTCACCTTTGATAGTAACCTTTTGGCCTAAATCACGGTGGAATTCACCTGTATTACCGGCGAAATTCATACCTTTTTTCGTGATTTCATCACCTAAGTTATTAATCTTATTATCCAAGGATTTGTGAGATTTTTGCAATTGATCTTCTGTAGCAGCACGACCGCTTGTGATGTTGTCAGGATCCCAATCTTTGTTTTCTAGACCTGTCACATAACCGTCTTTACCATCAACAGATACCTTGCCTGCTGCAATCTTACCATCTTTACCATCGATAGTTACCTTGTCACCAGCTTTAATGGTACCATTTTCACCATCAATTGTTACATTGCCAGCTTTAATCGTACCTTTATTGCCATCGATTGTAACTTTATCACCAGCCTTGATAGTACCTGTAGTACCATCCATTGCGATTTGTTTCGTAGCATCAGAGCCCAATGTCACTTTGTCTTTAAGACTTACTTCATAGTTCTTGGAACCATTCGCATTGGTGCTAGGTGTCACAGTAATATTATTACCTGCCGATACCGTTGTAGATGCAGCTGCTGTAGCTTTATCCAATTGAGATTTATTAACTGCATCGTTAGGGTCCGTGCCGTCAGCAACATTCGTAATCTTGTTACCGCCGTTATTTAAGCCGTCTTTTGTAAGACTTACTGCATCGCCGCCAGCACGATTGATGGTCATGCCATCACCATTGATAACAGTATTATTGCCGCCGTTTGTGAAAGTAGCAGACGTCAAGCCTTTCAATTCTTTCGCCAAGCGCAATTTCAATGTATCAGAACCGTCGGAAACAACACCGATGTTGTCTTCAGTCGCTAATTTGCTTTCATCGGAGATACCGCCCTTAACATTCACTTGATTGTTAAGTTTCTTTTTAATTACATTGCCTGTATCGCCGCCGTACATCATACCATCATCAAGGGTTGCAAGCGTATGTGTATTGCCATCTTTATCTTCAGTCACTAAACGATTAATGCTTGTACCATCTACACCGTTTTTAGCGTCGCCACCTTTAAGTGTAACGCCGTCTTGACCGTTTTTACCAGCAATAGCCACACTATTAGCTTTGAGGTTTTTGTTCATCTTTACATCGATAGTTGTGTTACCATCTTGATCTTGTGTGATGAAAGTTTTAAGGTTTTCACCGCTGTAGTTAGCATCAGCATCATTACCTTCACCCTTAACAGTTACTGTAGAGCCAAGTTTATTAGTTTTTACGCCGCCACTGTTAGCGTCGAATTTCAAACCTTTATTAGTTAATGCGTCTTCACTATCTTTGATTTTATCTTTCAAGTAATCCACATTAACCGCTTCGCTACCATCGTTACCTGTAGCATACGCCACGTTTGTTACATGAGTGCCACCAGTTTTATTAGTATAGGTAGGACCTTCATAAGTTACTTTTGTGTAATCTGGACTGCCAGCAGGATCCAAGTCATACTTAACAGCACGATCATTTAATTTATCAAGGCTAGATTTAGACGCAACGTCCTTAATCTTAACGGTTTCTTTTGTACCTGCATGGTTTTTATCTTCTACAGTCAAGTCAACATCACCGTTAGAATCAACTGTATAAGCACCATCTGCAGCAGCAGCATTTTTCACCAAACGGTAATCTGTAGCAGCAGCACCTTGGTTCTTAACAACATCACTAATCTTTTTCAATTGATCTTCTGTAGCAGCGCGACCGCTTACAGGATTAGTTGTATTCACATCCCAATCTTTATTATCAAGACCAGTTACATAGTTGTTAGAATCAGCGTGTTTACCCATTGTTACACCGCCGGCTTTCACAGTATCTGTAGCTGTCAATGTTTGAACATTAAGATTTTTGTTCAATTTAACGCCGATTGTAGTATCATCGCCGGTTTGCGTAATTTCAGTAGTGATATTACCATCACCATTTACTGTTACTTTAGAACCAAGTTTGTTCGTTTTTTCATCGTTGTTATCAGCGTTGAAACGAAGGCCCTTGTTGATAAGTTCTGTTTTGGCATTACTGATATTAGTATTTAATTCGTTTTTAGCATCGTGCAATTGACCGCCGTTTACAGCGTCCTTACTGCCTGCGCCTACAGTACCATCAGCAACATTAGTAATCTTTTGATTATTCGCATTGAGACCTGTTGGAGATACATAATTCTTACCACCTACGGTCAAACCGCCGTTGTTGATAGTAGTACCACCAGCTGTAACGCTTTCCAAGCCAGTCAATGTTTTAGCTAATTTCACATTCAATGTGCCATTGCCATCAGATTCAACACCGATATTACCGTCGGATAATGTGCCTGTTGCACCGCCTTTGACAGACAGTTTTTCACCTAATTTTTTATTGATAACTGCACCGGAGTCACCATCAAAGTTCAAACCTTTATCAATAGCAGTTTTATTAGTGTTAACTTTATCATTAACCTTTTTCAACTGATCTTCTGTAGCACCGCGACCGGATACAGCCACAGGATTATCTACATTCCAATCTGTATTTGTAAGGCCTGTTACATGACCAGCATCACCGTCTACAGTTACAGGGTTTGCAGTACCTACGGTAATTTTATTACCTAAACCAACAGTATATTCCTTACCGCCTGCTGCGTTTGTACTTTCTGTTACAGTTACATTCGCATCCTTTGCTTTTACAGTGGATGCTTTGGCTGTACCGCCGATAGCAGCTTGTAATTGGCTATAGTTAACTGCATCATTAGGGTCGCTACCATTAGCAACATTAGTAATCTTTTGATTATTCGCATTGAGACCTGTTGGAGACACATACGTTTTACCGCCTACAGTCAAACCGTTGCTATCAATCTTAGTATTACCAGCTGTAACGCTATCTAAACCTGTCAATGTTTTAGCTAATTTCACATTTAATGTGCCATTGCCATCGGAGTCAACACCGATATTACCGTCAGACAATGTGCCTGTAGCACCGCCTTTAACAGTTACAGTGTCGCCTAATTGTCTGTTGCTTACAGTACCAGTATCGCCAGCAAAGTTCAAGCCTTTATTAATTTTTGTATTAATAGCGGAGATGTCTTGCTTATTTTGAGCGATATTGTTGGCATTGTTTGTGATATTTTGCTTATTATCAGCGATATCTTGTTTATTCTTGTCAATTTGAGCCTTATTAGTGTTAACTTTATCATTAACCTTTTTCAACTGATCTTCTGTAGCGGCGCGGCCAGATACAGCCACAGGACTATCTACATTCCAATCCTTATTTTGAAGGCCTGTTACATGACCTGTAGTGCCGTCAATCGTTACAGGATTCGCTGTACCTACTTTAATAGTATTCCCCAAAGTCATGTTGATAGTTGTATCACCATTAGCTTGTGTAATTGCGGCATTAATATTGTTGCCGTCACCTTTGATGGTAACTTTAGAACCTAATAGATTATTTTTCGTGCCACCTGTATTAGCATCAAAGTTAAGGCCTTTATCTATTGTGTCTTTATTGAATTTAATAGCATCGTGAATCGTGCCTTTACCTGTGTTACCGATATTGCTCATCGACAAGTTACCCGTATCAGGGTCAAGCGCTGCATTGCCACCTAAAATGCCTTTTGTAGTACTTGCCAAATTACCTAAAGTATTAGCAACACCATATAATTGGCTACCGTTGATTGCATCTGTAGATTGTGCATTCACACGACCGGCAGCTACATTTGTAATGGTACGTTTTACCGTATCACTACCTACACTGATTGTGGAATCAGCAGAACCGCCGGCATAGTTTTTATACCATAAACCATTTACCAATTGATTTGGTGTGCTTACTGTAGCATCAGTCTTGGAGTTAGCACCTAGTGCAACGGAACGTTCATGTGCAGCATTAGCAGATACACCTAATGCCATAGAGTTTGTTTGCTCAGCTTTACTGCTTAAACCTAATGCTACAGCACCTACCGCACCAGTAGATGTAGAAGATTGCACACCTATTGCTAGGGAATTACCACCAGATGCAACAGAACCATCACCAGCCGCGATATCAGCGTAGCCATTTGTAGTACTACCCCAACCGAGTGCAGTAGAGTGAGAGCTATTAGTTGTAGCATTCGTCCCCAATGCAGAAGAGCCCTGTTTCAAAGCTTTAGAGCCATTACCGATAGCTACCGCCCAATCACCTCTAGATTGAGAACCGTTACCTATAGAAACCGCACCACCACCACTGGATTTCGCATCATTACCGAACGCCATGGAAGAACCACCATAAGCACGTGCATTGGAACCGAAGGCTTGGTCATTAGGAAGACCTATCAATTTATTGGTTTCATCATAGCCGGCACGCGCATTATTACCAAGAGCAAAACCATTAAGAGATGCCACGCGTGTTTCATTACCTAATGCTACACTGTTATTGGTAATCTAACGAGAGTTATGACCGATAGTTACAGCTTGTGCACCATCAGCACTAGTACCGGAACCAACAGCAATTGCATTAACAACCTTGGTCGTTGCACCTTGACCGATGGCGATACCACCTGTTCTTTGATCTGCTGGAACATCTGCCCCTTTGGCAACATCAACAGTTACAGTTGCACCTTGTCCGATAGCAATACCGCTCTGTGTTTTACCTTCATCAGTATCACCTCTACCTACAGATGCATTAGTACCGATTGAAATACTATAGTCACCCTTAGATGCCGTATTATCACCGATAGCAATACCACCGTCATTTTCAGCTTGTGCACCGTTACCTCTTGTAATAGGTGCCCCTAAGGCATCGGTAGGCATCATAACGCCTGTCAGCATAACGGCAACTGCTGTAGCACCTACCATTTTAGAGAATACAACCGACAAAGAAGAACGTTTCGTCATGTTCTTTGCTGTTTCTGCCACAACAACATAGCAGCCCTTTGTGCGATTCCAAATCACTTTAAATACTCGATTCATTAATCTTTCTCCTATAAAACTTATAAAACTTACTAACTAACTATCTACATATTTAATGAAATAACAATGATGTATCGATGATGTATTGAGAATTCATCGACATTCTTGAATGTGTATATCTAAAATACCACATATTACGGGAAAAGTAAACTTTTTTTCATTTTATTTTCATAAAACTTTTGTGTTTAAGTTATTAATAATTTCGATAAAATTAAATATACTGAATATTCTGCATAAATGCTGTATTTTTTTACTATTATTCACCAACTTTCATAAATAATACTAATATGCTCCATAATTATGTACCAATATTACACCATATATAATCAATTTATTTTCTCTTCATCATTCTGATTTATGATAGATCATATAATAGAATGATATCTTTTCATAAATGGATATCGTACAGTGTTTCTGCCATTTTGACTCAATGTACGTACACAATTACTACATACCTACTTAAGCCAATTAACTATTGCACAATCAATAAAGGTAGCATTTTATTATATAGTAAAAGGAATGACAGGTGAAATTCAAATCGCCTTCATTCCTTTTTTTATTCCAAGTCCCTCTAAAGGCGTATCGGCGGGCTTTATAGGCTTTATAGAAATAGAGCATATGTGTATAAAAACAATTTATACGATTACTCCATGTGTTTTTTAATTTTTATTGTTATACTGAAAGCAGAAAGGAGGAAGAAATCTATGTCAGAACTCAATATCTTACAACAAAATATAGATAAACCAAATACGGTTACCGAAGAAGATATCGTAGTTACACGAGATAATCAAACTTTCACAATCAAAGGTCGCTTTAATGGGGAAGAAGGCGTATTCACATATGATGCGGACGTTCAACCTAACGATCAGTTACAATTTCTGCATCACAACTTTACGGCCATCGTAAAAAAAATTACATATAAGGTGATTCAAGGTCAGCGAATCACATTGATTGCAAAATTATATGCATAAAAATATCGGGGTATTGTTAATACAAACAACACCCCGATATTTTTTATCGGTCATACAATTATAAGAAATACAATACAACACAACAACACTTAATTCTTATAATTGGATAATCTAAAATTATTGAATTGTTGGTGCATTAATCGCTTTACGAAGATCCACTGTGTGAAGTTCGTCCATCGCAGGAGCTGCTTTTTCATCCACAGGTTTCACGCGATTATTGCCGTCTTTCATAGCTTCATTCAAGCTGAAGATCACCATTTCGTTCATGTAGAAACGCAATTCATCATCATGTACATTGGCTGTATTGCGATCCAAGATATCGATGATTTGTTGCGCATAGTCTAATTTAGCGTCTTCAGATACAGTCGCATGTTCTGTAAAGAACTGTTTGTAATCATTATACAAACGATCTAACGCCAAACGACCATAGCTATCATTTTTATAACGATGGCTCACGATGTACCAGCTGCGGCGAACGTTCATGTAGTACAACACATTGTTACGGTAACGCTCTTGACCAGTCATAACGCGGGAATCATCCATGATACGTTTGCCCTTTTGGTCCAATTGGAATTGTGTGAAAGCATTAACAACGTCGCGAACTTCTTCGCTAGGTACAGGAACAGCTACTTCCGCTTCAATTACGTTTAATGGTTCAGCCGGTTGTTCTGGCATCATCAATCGATCTTGAGCCGCATCCGCTTGACCTACCGCGCATACACAAGCAAGTGCCAATACAGGCATAAATGTTTTGAATTTCATAAATCCTCCTAATGACGAGCCGCCCCCCGAAGGGCGGCTTTCATATTCCTTACATGATTCTTACATGACTAGAGTATACTAAATAACCCATTTAATCAAGTCAAATTTACTTTGTAAGCCCTGCTTGTTGCATCAACAATGCAATTTGAGCCTTCATTTGTTCATTATCTTCCTTCACAGAGGATAATTCATCAATACGTTGTTGCATGCGTGCATTATCAGCCTTCACTGAAGACAATTCGTTAAGGCTTTCTTGCATGCGTGCATTTTCAGCTTTCAATGCTGTTACTTCATCTTGCAACACATAAACAGAGCTGATAGGGCCACCTTTATAACGTTCTGGAATCGCTTTCTTCGCATCGGAGTTACCGAATTTGTGAGTTACACCAGCATTCACCATATTATGATGACCACCAACAGATACGCCCAAATGGAACATAGTATCTTCTGCAGAGTAATGTGCAACACCTAACGCCGCCGCAGTTTCACCTCGGTAATTACCAACACCAGCCATTACTTGAGTTGGCTCCAATGGATCGTATTGAATTGGTTTCAACGCAGCCATAGCCGCTGCATGTGCGCCTACACGTTGTGTTTCACCCGCTACAGCATTAATTGCATTCGCCATCTTATCTGTTGCACCTTTTAATTGATTTACGTTAACCGCATCAGTGCCGTTTACACCAGCCGCAACATTGGTAATTGTATTACCACCGTTGTTAAGGCCATCTTTAGTAAGGCTTACTGCATTACCGCTAGCAGGTGTAATTGTTACACCGCCACCGTTCACAACTGTGGTGTTGCCCGCAGCGTCCTTAGTGGTTACTGTTTCAAGACCTTTCAAGTCTTTAGCCATACGAACCTTGAGGTTGCCAGTACCGTCGGATACAACACCTAAATTATCTTCTGTAGTCAACTTACTAGCATCAGTAATACCGCCGATAACGTTTACTTGTTCGTTAAGCTTTTTGTTGATTACGGCACCGCTATCGCCACCGTATTTCATACCATCGTCTTTGGTTGCCACTTGGTGTGTTTTACCATTTTCGTCTTGGTATTTAATACGCGTGATTTCGTTGCCTTCGATATCAGGGTCGCCTTTTTCAGCAGTAATATCCGCACTACGGCCGTCCTTACCATTAAGACCGATGTGACCTACACCGTCTTTGCCGGACATGGATACAGCTTCTTTACCGTCTTTACCAGTAATGCCTACCTTGCCATCTGTGCCGTTCGCCGCATCTGGGCCTGTGATGGATACGCCATCTTGACCATCTTTACCAACGTTAATAGTCCCTTTATCGCCGTCGATTTCAACCTTGTCGCCAGCTTTGATTGTACCTGCATTGCCATCGATAGCGATTTGTTTCTTCGGATCGGAGCCCAATGTTACTTGGTCTTTAAGACTTACTTCATAGTTTTTGGAACCATTCGGATTGTCACTTGGCGTAACCTTAATATTATCGCCCGCTGTTACCGTCGTAGTCGCAGCAGCTGCAGCTTGATCCAATTGAGATTTATTGACTGCATCAGTTGGAGCTGTACCAGCAGCTACATTCGTAATCTTGTTACCACCATTATCCAAACCATCTTTAGTTAGACTCACAGGGTTACCGCTAGCAGGTGTAATTTTCATGCCGCCGCCATTTACAACTGTAGTGTTGCCTGCAGCATCTTTAGTTGTTACTGTCTCAAGACCTTTTAAGTCTTTTGCCATACGAACTTTAAGATTATTGCTGCCGTCGGATACAACGCCTAAATTGTCTTCAGAAGTCAACTTGCTAGCATCAGTAATACCGCCGATTACGTTTACTTGTTCGTTAAGCTTTTTGTTGATCACGGCACCGCTATCACCACCGTATTTCATACCATCGTCTTTAGTTGCCACTTGGTGTGTTTTACCATTTTCGTCTTGGTATTTAATACGCGTGATTTCGTTGCCTTCGATATCAGGGTCGCCTTTTTCAGCAGTAATATCCGCACTTTTACCGTCTTTACCGCTTAAAC
>OJJJ01000627.1_pt1 | contig 14879 bp, 12 predicted proteins | sample 1596311 | NCBI WGS metagenome assembly OJJJ01 (sample SAMEA4350140, study PRJEB24818) | metagenome | biome: human; feature: gut; material: faeces | place: Denmark | collected 2013-09 | reverse complement strand
GCGATTGGTGTTATCGATTTAGTAGGATTTTTCTTTATTATGGCAACGGTATTTTTATTGGTAAAGAAAAAGGAAGAATAAAATAGTTAAAAATAGAAAAGAGAGATTATCAAGTAAGTTTGGTAATCTCTCTTTTTTCTATTTACGCAAAGACAAAGAGCCATGGGAGAGCATTTATGCTCACATATGGCGACTGTCTGCGAATGTAAGAAGTTCGTAAAGCGTGCTTCTCATCATCAGAAGAGATTTATTTAACGAGATTCCAGAAATACTGCTGACCGCATTCACTAAAATCATTCCAGCTTCCTCATTGCTTAATTTCATCAATAACTTCATTATGGCGCAACAGCAACAGTTCCAAGTATGAGGAAGGGAAATGTCTTCCCAATTGCTGGTGATTTCTACAGGAATATTTTCGAACTGGTTCTTTGAAAAGAACCAGTTATTATTTAAGTTTTCATAGCTCCGCATAACAATATCCTTTTGTATTATGTTTTATAAGTTTTTTATCCCTGTGTTCGTCTTTCTTTTAAGATTTGAATGTTAAGTTCTACTTTCTTTTTATTCAATGGATAAACGAAAATGAGACAAAGCCCTACTATTATGTAGAGAACGGCAGGAAATAGAGTTGCGAGCGTATAAATACCATTAGCAACAGCCTCCGTTTGTACCTGTCTTGTGGAGTCAAAACCAATTAAACTAAGTGCATATCCACCAAGACCGCCTGCTAACGCCTGACCGATTTTTCTTGCAAAGGAATAGACCGCGTAGATGGTTCCATTTTCTCTTTTGTTTGTTTTTACTTCTTGATCATCAATAACATCTGTGATAATCGCCCAAATGATGAGATTGAAGATACCAAATGCTAGAAAACCGATGATGTTGATCGCGATATATAAATAAGCAGATTGTGTGTGTAAAAAGAATAAGAGGAAGCAAGAAAGACTGCCACAAATTGCTCCAACGGCTCCGACTTCTTTTTTGCCAAATTTTTTTGTAATTGGTACGGCAAATGGTGCCAGAATCAGTGATGGAAGAATTCCCACAATACTCATAAAGGAAAGCGCTTGTTTGCTCTTAAAATAATCAATAAATAGATACTGATTTACTGTCTGAGATAATAGTTGAGCAATTAAGACAAAAAGAGCAGCAAGGATAATACCGATCAAAGCACGATTTGTTAAGAGTGTGGAAATTGTTTCAGAAATATTTGTTTTTTCTTTTACAAGTGATTCTGTTTTGACGCGTTCTGTTGTTAAACAATAGCACAATATATAGCAAATAATACTAGCAATGGAGAATACACCAGAAATGAGAGTAAAACGGCTGCCTTGAACAATTTGGTTACCGGCTTCATCGGTTGTGTAGATTAAGATAGGAGCGCCAATTCCGATGACAAGGCTTGCTAGTGTGGCGCCAACACTACGAAAAGTAGAAAGGGAAGCACGATCGTCTGTATCTTCGCTTAAAACAGAAGCCATAGAGCCATAAGGAATGTTAATAGCAGTATAGAAAACGCTTCCCCATAAAATATAGGTGACAAACATATAGATAATTTTTACAGTCATAGAAGCACTTACTAAAGAGCTTTGATACATTAAAAAACTAGAAAGTGCCACAGGTCCACACATTCTGCGAATCCAAGGACGGAATCGACCATCTTTTGCAGGTTTCATGGAATCTACGATTCGTCCCATTCCAATGTCCGTAAAAGCATCAATACAGCGGGAAATTAAAAATAGCGTACCAACCATATTGGCGCTAACACCTAAGACTTTCGTATAGAATACCATGAGATAAGTGCTTGCGAATATAAAAGTAAAATCGTTACCAAAATCCCCAAACATATAACCAACTTTGTCTCGGATTCCGAAATGTGGGAGTGTTTGATTGTTTTTCATATAATTGTAACCCCTTTCTCATAAAAATTTTAATAAAAGATATCAAGTTAGATTTATTATAGAGAAAAAAAGAAATAAGTGTTAGAAACATCTTTACTAATTATAGAAAAATTTTTAGGTCATATTGAGTTTTATCAGAAAATAAGAAATAATATAATAGATGGAATAAAAAAGGGGGGACAGGGAAATGATGTATTACGATTCAGATCTAAACTTTACGAAAAGATTATTTCAACAAATGCTTTTACCGACTCATATGGTTGGAGTTTGTGAGATAGGAAAGACAAAGGAGCTAGATTTGGGGTTACGGCATTTATTGCTGAGAAAAGAGAAGGAAATGACATCATTTGAAATCGATATCCAAGAAATGAACAAAAGGACTGTGTATCATATAGTGGATGAGTATCATTGCAATTATATTTTTATGAGAATACCAGAAGAAACAGAAGATACTTGTTTCTTTGTGGGACCATATGTGACAAAAGAAGTCCCAGAATCTTTTTTGTTAGAAGTAGCAGAGAGGCAAAATTTAAAACAAGAACAAGTGATACAGCTAAGAAAATACTATTCCAATTTAGCAATTTTTCGAGAAGAAGGGATTCTCTTTTCTATTATTACTACTTTAGGAGAGTCTATCTGGGGAAATACGGATGATTTTTCGTTGGAATATCGAGAGTATAAGATCCGATATGAAGAGCCAAAAATAAAAGTAGAATCCAATTATCAAATAGATGAAACATTGCTAACAATTAATGTATTAGAAGATATATATGCTTTAGAAAATGAGTTGATTCAGAATGTTTCTCAAGGGAAAATATATAAAATTGCAAATATTGACATGGATTCTTTTAAGAGAGGAATGAAACAGAGGGTAGCAGATCCGATACGAAATATAAAAAATTATATGATTATACTCAATACAATTTTGCGTAAAGCAGCAGAGTATGGGGCAGTCCATCCACTTTATCTTGATCGAATTTCATCTTCTTATGCTAAGAAAATCGAAGGAATCCATAGTATGGATGCTGGATTTGATATGCAAAAGGAAATGATTCATAAATATTGTTTATTAGTAAAAAATCATTCTCTAAAGAAGTATAGTCTACCAGTGCAAAAGGTGATCACGTATATTGATTTTGATTTAACAGCTGATTTAGGATTAAAAGCAATAGCCAAACATTTTAATATCAATGCAAGCTATTTATCCAATCTTTTTAAAAGAGAAACAGGGCAAACATTGACGGATTATGTTTCTCAAAAAAGGGTTCAACATGCTATTTATTTATTAAATTCTACAAATATGCAGATACAAAATATTGCACATTATTGTGGTGTTGAAGATGTGAACTATTTTGTTAAAATATTTAAAAAGTATATCGGAAAAACACCAAGAGAATATCGGAATTGTGTTCATTGTATATAAGGAGAAAAAAGCAGTGTTGCTTTAGAAAAATTTTCTTTAAGAAAAAGCGATTGCTATTCTATTCGTTTTATGATAAATTATATATCAATGACAACATATAGGATAGAATAATAGAAAGGATACAACATATGGTATCAAATAAAAAGATAGACAAAGAGAAGAGTTTTTTTGATAAAGAGTTTTTTCATGAGGTCATATTAAAATGTCTTATGAAAATTAAAGGTGATTTCAATGAAATATGTTATAATTTAAAAAATTTACAAGAGCGACTGGAAGGATTTTTGAAAGAGGATATGACAGAAAAAGAGCGATTAGAAGTCTTAATCCAGTCAGCAGTTGAATTAACATCAAAAGAAGCTCCAAAGTGGGAGTTTATTGCAGGAAGACTGCTATATTGTAAATTTAAAATAGAATTAGAAGAGAAGATGAAAGATCTTACTATTTCTAATTTTTATGAAAAACTTTGTTATTTGACTAGCAAAAATTTATATGGAGACTATATTTTAGAATCCTACTCAAAAGAAGAGTTATTAGAAGCGGAAACGTTTTTAAAAGAAGATAGAAATGAACTATTTACCTATGCAGGACTCGATCTTTTATTACAACGTTATGTAATAAAAAGTCACGATGGAGAAAAATTAGAAACGCCACAAGAGATGTACTTAGGAATTGCCCTTCATATGGCATTAAAGGAAACAGACAATCGAATGCTATGGGTAAGACGTTTCTATGATATGCTTAGTAAAATGGAAGTGACCATGGCTACGCCTACATTATCCAATGCAAGAAAACCTTTTTATCAGCTTTCTAGTTGCTTTATAGATGTAGTTCCTGATAGCTTAGAAGGGATTTATCGAAGCATTGATAATTTTGCAATGGTAAGTAAGTTTGGCGGTGGAATGGGACTTTATTTTGGAAAAGTCCGTTCAGCAGGAAGCACCATTCGAGGGTTTAAAGGAGCAGCAGGTGGTGTCATCCGTTGGATTCGTCTTGTCAATGATACGGCAGTTGCTGTGGATCAGTTGGGAATGAGACAAGGAGCCGTTGCGGTATATTTGGATGTATGGCACAAAGATCTTTTAGAATTTTTACAGCTAAAGACAAACAATGGGGATGAGAGAATGAAGGCACATGATGTCTTTCCAGCGGTTTGTTATCCAGATTTATTTTGGAAAATGGCAGAGGAAAATTTAGATCAGGATTGGCATTTAATGTGCCCTCATGAAGTCATGAAGACAAAAGGATATTGTTTAGAAGATTATTATGGGGAGGAATGGGAAAAGCGTTATCTCGACTGTGTGAAAGATGAGCGTATCCATAAGAAGACAGTGCTTTTAAAGGATATTGTGCGTTTAATCTTAAAGTCTGCAGTTGAGACAGGAACTCCATTTATTTTTAATCGAGATCTTGTGAATCGTATGAATCCAAACAGTCACAAAGGAATGATCTATTCTTCTAATCTCTGTACCGAAATTGCGCAAAATATGGAGCAGATGGAAACAAAGACAATTGAAGTAGGCGAAGAAAATGAAGAAGTAATTGTAACCACTTCTGTAAAAGCTGGGGATTTTGTTGTTTGTAATTTAGCTAGTTTATGTCTTGGAAATTTAGAAGTAGAAAATGACGAAAAGATGAAAGAAGTTGTGGAAACAGCGGTAAGAGCTCTTGATAATGTCATTGATTTAAACTTCTATCCGATTCCTTATGCAAAGATTACAAATAAACGCTATCGCAGTATTGGACTAGGTGTGAGCGGTTATCATCATATGCTGGCAAAACGAGGAATTACATGGGAATCCGAGGAGCATTTACAATTTGTAGATGAGGTATTTGAAAAGATCAATTATTATGCAGTTTTAGCAAGTAACGAATTGGCAAGAGAAAAAGGTGCTTATTCTGTTTTTAAAGGAAGTGAATGGGAAACAGGAGCTTATTTTGATAAGAGAAATTATAGCAGTGAGAAATGGAACCAGTTAAGAGAGTCTGTAGCTACTTATGGAATGAGAAATGCCTATTTAATTGCCATTGCTCCAACAAGTAGTACAAGTATATTGGCAGGAACGACGGCAGGGGTTGATCCTGTTATGAAACGCTATTATTTAGAAGAGAAGAAGCATAGTATTCTTCCAAGAGTCGCTCCTGATTTAGATAGCAAAACGTACTGGCTTTATAAAGAGGCTCATCAACTGGATCAAACTTGGAGTATGAAGGCAGCAGGCGTTCGTCAAAGACATATTGATCAAGCACAGAGTGTAAATTTATATATTACCAATGAATATACGATGAGACAAGTGTTAAATCTTTTCTTAGAGGCATGGAGAAATGGAGTAAAGACTCTTTATTATGTGAGAAGTAAATCTTTAGAAGTAGAAGAATGTGAAAGTTGTTCCTCTTAATGTATGAGAAACTTACTTATAAATAGAAAAATATAGGAGAAAAAAGATGTCAAAGTTACAAAAAAAGAAGTTATTCAATCCAGATGGTGAGATTGATGTTTCAAAACGCCGTATCATTGGAGGAAACACAACAAATCTCAATGACTTTAATAATATGAAATATCGTTGGGCAAGCAGTTGGTATCGCCAAGCCATGAACAATTTTTGGATTCCAGAAGAGATTAGTTTAGCTACGGATGTACTTGATTATCCAAAACTTTCGGAAGAAGAGAGAAATGCTTATAATAAAATTTTAAGTTTTCTTATTTTCTTGGATTCCATTCAAACAGCCAATTTGCCATCGGTTGGAGAGTATATTACAGCAAATGAGGTAAATTTATGTTTAACAATTCAAGCATTTCAAGAGGCAGTGCACAGCCAAAGTTATAGTTATATGTTAGATTCCATTTGCAGCCCTATTGAAAGAAATTCTATTTTATATCAGTGGAAAGATGATGAACATTTGTTGAGAAGAAATACGTTCATTGGAAACTTATATAATGAATTTCAAGAACAAAAAGATCTCTTTACTCTATTAAAAGTTTTAATCGGAAACTATATACTAGAAGGAATTTATTTTTATAGTGGATTTATGTTTTTCTACAACCTTGGTAGAAATGGAAAGATGTCAGGAAGTGTACAAGAGATTCGATATATTAACCGCGATGAAAATACGCATTTATGGCTTTTCCGCAGTATTATTATGGAACTAAAAAAAGAAGAGCCACAGCTTTTTTCACAAGAAAATATCGAATTGATAAGAGAAATGTTCCTAGAAGGCGTTCGACAAGAAATTATGTGGGGACATTATGTAATAGGGGATAAAATTGCTGGACTTACCAAAAAAAATGTAGAAGACTATATTAAATACCTTGGAAATTTCCGTTTTTCCAGTTTAGGATTTGGAACATTATTCGAAGGATATGAAAAAGAACCAGAAAATATGAAATGGGTGAGTCAATACGCAGATGCCAATCTTGTAAAAACAGATTTCTTTGAAGCAAGAAGTACTGCATATGCAAAAAGTACCGCTTTAGTAGATGATTTATAAAATAAATTATTTCTTGTATTTCCCGTGTAAGAGTGGCATAATAGAAAACAATCATTTGAATAAAAAATAAACTCTAATAGAAAATGGGGGATATGTGTGAAGCAGTTTTTAGAACGAGCAAAAGAAATAGAAGAACAGATAAAACAAGATCGACAGTATTTACATCAGCATGCAGAACTAGGCTTAGATTTGCCAATGACAACTTCCTATGTATTAAAGCGGTTAGAAGAGATGGGGATTACTGGAAAATCAATTGCACCTTCAGGAATTATTGCAGATATCGGTGGTAAAAAAGCAGGAAAAATGATATTACTGCGAGCAGATATGGATGCACTTCCAATGAAAGAAGAGAATGATTTAAGCTATAAGACGGTGACAGACGCTGCTCATACTTGTGGACATGATATGCATACAGCTATGTTACTTGGAGCGGCAAAACTGTTAAAAGAAAAAGAAACAGAGCTTTGTGGTACGGTCCGACTGTTGTTTCAGCCAGGAGAAGAGACAGGAGATGGAGCCAAGGCAATGATTAATGCAGGTGTTTTAGATAGTGTTGATGTGGCATTTGGAATGCATATTATGTTAGACTGGAAAGCACCAGCCTTCGGATATGGCAGTGGTTATATGACATCATCTTGTGAAGACTTTATTGTATCAATAAAAGGAATTGGCTGTCATGGAGCAATGCCACATATGGGAATTGATCCAATCAATGTTGGATTTCATATTTATTCTGCTTACCAAGCATTAATCGCAAGGGAAGTTCCTCCATCTGAAACAGTAAGTCTTACAATTGGACATTTTGAAGCAGGAACAAAGGCGAATATTATTCCAGAAGAAGCAGTTTTAGAAGGAACATTAAGAACTTATAATAAGGAAATCAGTGTTCGATTAGTGGAAAGAATGAAAGAAATTGCAAAACAATGTGGAGAAATGTTCCATGCGAAAGTGGAATATACAACAAGATTAAATCTTCCACCAACATATTCCGATCCTGTTTTAACAGAGGAATTGGCAACTTATATCGATGAGATGGATCCAACATTGATTAAAGATAGGTCATATCGAGTGACTCCATCGGAAGATTTTGCACTGATTGCAGATAAAGTGCCAGCGTCTTATTTTCTAGCAGGTGGTAAAGTAGAAAACTGTCAAGTACAACATCATAATCCAAAAGTAGTATTTGATGAAAAAATTTTAGCTTATGGGAGTGCTGTTCATGCAACTTGTGCATATCGTTGGCTAGAAGCACATAAAGAGTAAGGATTAAAATTTTTACAAAAAGATAAAAAGCGAGAGTTGGTTTCAACTCTCGCTTTTTGAAATTATATATGGAATTTATCCTTCAATGGAAATATATTTTTTGTCTTCTACTTTCTTAGGTTCTTTCTTTGGAATAGAAAGTCTTAAAATGCCATCTTCATATTTGGCCTTCACATCGTTTTCTGTGATTCCTTCGCCAATATAGAAACTACGGCTCATGCTACCAGCATAGCGTTCCCTACGGATATAATGTCCATCTTTATCTTGTTTCTCTTTATCAAGACCTTTGCTTGCAGAGATTGTTAAGTATCCATTATCAAGCTTTGCTGTAATTTCTTCTTTTTTAAATCCTGGTAAATCAATGTCCACTTCATATCCATTTTCTGTTTCACGAACGTCGGTTTTCATCATGTTCTTTGCATGTTTACCATACAGTGGATTTTTGTTACCAAAGAAGTTTTTCTCAAATTCTTTACTAAATGGGAAGTCCATAAAGTCATCAAATAAGTTTTCTCCAAAAATACTAGGCATCATCATAAGTCATTTCTCCTTTCAACTATGAAAAAATTTTTATAAGAAGCACTGTCGGAGAATTATTAATCCGAGGTGTTGTTCTCTTTTGAACTTAGGTGTTTGGAATCCTTTCTTTTTTTATTCCTCTTCCTTTGTTCTATCTGTACTATAACACTTATTATTAGCGGTGTCAACAGATGAGTGCTAATTTCATAAATAATTCACAAATAAACAAAGTGTTTATTAAATGTTATGGAATTATGCTATATTATTCAATAAATATTGTGTAAATATATGAAAATTTTGTCCAATGTATGATATGTATGAAACCAATCATTCAATTATAAACGTCACAGTTTTTGTTCCGGCATATTGCCCTTTACCTTTTATAATCATCTGTGCAGTTCCAATTTTTCTATTCTTTTTATAGGATACTATATAATCTTTGTTTTTCTTTAAAACTCTATTGTCATACTTTACTGTTGGGTTTGGCTTTATAAGATTCCCTGTGTAACAATACCTTTTTCCAACTATAAGTTTGGAATTTTTAATATTTTTTTTGATTCTGAAGGTTATCGTCTTTGTTCCTGTATACTTACCTTTTCCTTTAATTATTACAGTTGCTTTACCCGTTTTAATATTATTTTTATAGGATACTGTATAATCTCTATTGTACTTTAATATAGATTTACCATTTTTAATTGTCACATTTGGTTTTATGGCTCTTTTTGTATAAGGCTGATCCGGAATTTTACTGATAGTTAATTTTGAAATATCCTTGAGATTCCCAGTTGTAGAAGAACTGGTGTAATTCACAGAAATATCGTCAAGGTAATAAGAGGTAGTTGCCTCAAATCCAGAGTCCGTGCCGATGATTAAAAAAACTTCTCCCCGGATATTGGAGGTCACATCAAATTCTGCATGGAACTCTTTGAACTCATACTCTCCAGGACGGCTGTTCTTAGTCTTGGTCATATCGCCTACAATAACCATATCCTTCCCGCTGTTTCCTTGACTGCCCGTGTCGATATTCATACGGTAATACTCGAAAGTCCCGTTTTCCACCAACGTGCTCATAGGTTCTGTTGATGTGATTCCACACTTGACGGCAACGCCTTCACCAGGTGAACCGCCCACACCTACTAGACCGCTTTCCACATTAGTGGCTAGTTTGAAAGATACGGTGAAGTGATAAGTCTTTGATGGTACGAATCCTTCTAGCATCTTCACGTATCCCATAAAGAGATCGTCGCTATGGTTGTTGCCAGAGATGAAGATGCCTTTCCCAGCACCAGGGATCGGAACCTCCCCATACTCATGATGGAACTCGTAGAATTCCTCCACGCCCTCACTGTTTGGATAGTCGGCAAAGATGGGAGTAAAGCCGCTATCATTTTTGGTGAAGTCAAATTGCAAACTGGAGCCTCTTGTGGTGGCAGATGTAACCCCTGTCACCATATTAAGCGCCAAAACAGATGCCATGCTCAATGAAAGAAAATTTTTTAATCTCATTATAAAATCCTCCTGTAATATTTATTTTAATATTTTTCTTGAGTACCAGTACCTAGCTATTCAGATGCGTGGTGATTTCCGTTTTGTTGGTATCCTGTCGGAAAATTTGAAAAAGAGTGACCATGTAATAATAGTCAACAGGAAAAATACAAAAAACGCAATCAACCATGGAGAGAGTGCTGGTTCTGTTGATGGAATACTGTTAATACCAAAGTCTCCTTGCTTTTCTGTGGACATTTTAAGATATTCAAATAGTTGATATCCAAATCCTATGCTAGAGACAAGAACAAGACAGGTCAGAGCCGTTAATGAATGGCGTAACTTCTTAATAGAGGTATTATAAATCCATTGAACTGTTCCAATAGGCATGGAGAGAATATTTGATATTTCCTTGTGTGTCATATCACCTAAAATTTTCATTGTAACAACTGTGCGTTGCTTTTCGTTCAGTGATGTAATCATGGAGTGAAAGGATTCCATATCTACAAAATCTTCAATCTCTTTATCTTGAACAGGAAACTCAAAGGCATCTTCTAATGTCGATGTTGTTTTTTCTTTCCTCAGATACATAAGTGCTTCATTTTTAATAACTGTCTGCAACCATTTGAGTTCGTGATCGGAAGGGAATAACGATTCATCCATCATATAAAGCCGCATCATAACATTTTGAATAACATCATAACAGTCACTTTCACTATTTAAGATGGAATATGTGATGCCAAACATAAAGCGGAAGTAATTGTTGTAGAGCAATTCAAAGCCCTGTGAGTTTTTATTTTTTATTAATCCAATTATTCTTTTAATCTCTTGTATATCCATTTAATAATCCTCCAAAAGATAATGTGCTATTTATTATAAAGATGCAAGTACATTTGGTTTTTGTTGGCTTACTCAAATGTTTTTTACTTTCAACATATATTAGTATATTCCATAGTTCCGTACAATTTAATGACGAAATAAAATACTATGATTGTGTCAAGTAAAGGTTGCAAAATTTTCAATTTTTCTTTTTTGTATAGGTGATACAGTTTCTATGCGAGTTGTTTTCTGAAAGAACTTGTATAGAAAATTTATTTATTTTATAATAATAAAAAAAATATAAAAAATATAAAAATTAAAAAATAAAGGAGTAACTTATGAGAAAAAGAATCTTTAGCGTTCTTTTAAGCCTTGGTATGACAATTTCATTGTTAGCTGGCTGTGGAATGCAAAATGGACAAGGAAATGAAAACACAGGAACAACAAAAGCAGAAGGAGAAGAGATTACTCTTATGATTCCAGACTGGGGTGTTCCAAATGAAACATTGTTAGAGGAATTTACAAAGGAAACAGGAATCCATGTTACTGTGAATGAAGTGAGCTGGGATGATATTCGTGATAAGATTGCAATTGCTTCTTCCGGTGGAGCAACAGCAGCAGATGTAGTGGAGGTCGATTGGTCTTGGGTTGGAGAGTTTTATGCAGCTGACTGGTTAGAACCATTAGAAGTAACGGAGCAAGATAAAGAGGATATGCCAACTCTTTCTACTTTTACAGTGGATGGAAAAGTGCTAGCAATGCCATATGCAAATGATTATCGTTTATCTTATTATAATACAAAACAATATGAACAAGCTGGAATAACAAAAGAACCAGAAACATGGAACGAAGTGTATGAACAGATGAAGCAAATAAAAGAAGCAGGGGTGGTAGAATATCCTTTTGCGATTCCTTTAAATGCAGAAGAAGGTGCAACGACTTCTTTGATGTGGCTTGCTTATACAATGAATGGAATTGTCTTTAATGAGGATGGAACATTAAATCGTGATTCTATTCTTTCAGCATTAGAGTTTGAAAAGAAAATGATAGAAGAAGAGCTTGTAGATCCAAGTGATAAAACCACTTCAGGATTAGATGCTTATAGAAGGATTACGTCAGGAAATGCTAGTTTTATGACAGGCCCAACTTCTTTTGTTACAAGAAGTATGAATGAAGAGGAATGTCAAGTAGTTGGTCAAATTCAACCAATTCTTGTTCCAGGAAAAGATGGGAAATCAGAAAAAACAATGGCATTACCAGAAGCAATTGGAGTGACTAAATTTTCAAAGCATAAAGAAGCAGCTAAGAAATTTGTAAAGTGGTATACATCAGCAGACATTCAAAAGAAATTAAATGAAACAAATAGTACAATACCAACAAGAAATTCTGTTTTAGAACAATTAGTGAAAGATGGAGTAATGCAAAATGCAGATGCTATGATAGAAGAAGCGAAACGAATTGAATCTCCATTCCCAAATGGAGTTCCAGCTTACTATGCAGAAATGAGCAATACCATTTATAATGCAGTAAATCAAATGGCGAGAGGAGAATTGACTCCAGAAAAAGCCTTTGATGTTATGGATGCGAAAGTAAAAGAATTGGTAGCACAATGAAAGTGAAAAAAAACATAATACCATATATGCTGTTACTTCCTATGTTTTTGATTATGGCAATATTTGTATTCTATCCAATGGTTGCGACGTTTACATACAGTTTAAAACAATGGAAGTTGACAATGCCAAGTAATATAAAGTTAGTTGGAATAGAAAACTATATTCGAATTCTACAGGGAGATTCCTTTTGGTATAGTTTTAAAAATACAGTGTTTCTTTTAGTAGTTGTTGTTACATTAACAACGATAATGGGAATCGGTGTTGCACTGTTTTTAAATATAGATGGAAAAGGTTCTGGAATCTTACTTGCACTAGCCATTCTACCTTGGGCACTGCCACCATATGTAAATGGAATACTTTGGAAATTTATTTTTCATTCTGGATATGGATTTATGAACCAATTATTGTTGGCACTCCATTTGATAGAACAGCCAATCGAATGGCTTGGCTCACGATGGTCTCTACTTTTGGCTGTTTCATTTGTTGCTTCATGGAGAAGTATTCCGTTTACAGCGCTTATTTGCTTTGCAGGAAGAAGGGCATTGCCACAAAATATTTATGAGTCAGCAAAGATTGATGGAGGAAGTTCCACTAAAATCTTTTTTGAAATTACACTTCCATTGATGAAACCATTTATTGCGATTAGTGTTACTTCCGTATCAATTACAGCCATGAATATCTTTGATGAAATTATTGCATTATCAGGATATAGCGATTTAGGAAAAAATTTATTAGTAGAAAGTTATTTAATTACCTTTTCATTTTTAGATTTTGGAAAAGGCAGTGCGCTTACTTATATTATTATGTTTTTTGCTAGTATTTTGGGAGTGTTGTATTTGTATACGCTGAATAAGGAGGTTGAATATTAGATGAAAGGGGTACGAAAGATAGGATATGTTTTTTTTCTAATTTTATTTCTTATCTTTATATTAGGGCCTTTTCTCTGGGCGTTTTTGCTATCCATTACTCCAGAGTATGCAATGTTTACCAATCACTTATCCTTGCTTCCAAAGGAAGTAACATGGGAAAATTATAAGGCATTATTTTTAGGGACATCAAGACAAGGACAACTTCTTTTTCAAGGAATGTGGAATTCCATAAGAGCCATTATTGTTACTTTTTGCATTGGATTTCCAGTAGCAATTTTGAGCGCTTATGTACTATGTAGAATGGAATTTAAGGGGAAAAATGTAATTAAAAATTGTCTTTTAATTACAATGGTGATTCCTGTTATGGCCACTATCATACCAATTTATAGAATTTTTGTGAAATACCAACTACTGGATCAGATTTTTTGGCTAAGTATTGTCTATGTCAGTTCGTACTTACCAATGCTTATATGGTTATTATCTAATTATTTTGCCACACTTCCAAAGGAATTAGAAGAAGTGGCTTGGATCGATGGAGCAGGAAGAGTGAGGACATTTTTTCAGATTTTGATACCGATGTCTTATCCTATTATTTTTACATCAGCATTAATTATTTTTTTAAATACGTGGAGTCAGTTTCAGATCCCTTTGATTCTTGCATCCTCTTTAGAGACAAAACCAGTTGCCATTATTGCTTCTGAGTTTATGACGAAGGATACCATACAGTATGGATTAACGGCGGCAGCAGGACTATTGGCGATTGTATGTCCAGCAGTAACTGCATTTGTATTTCGAAGATTTTTAATTACAGGGATGATAAAAGGGGCGATCAAAGGTTAGTCAGAGAATGGAATTGGGAAAAGTGAGGAATTTTGTGCTGGCTAAACTTTGTTGTAACACTTGGTTCGAAAAATTTACGATGCATATCTGGATTCGAAGGATGTCTTTTGTTCTATATTGAATAGATTGAATAAGAAGAAAGAAAAAAGAGACTGTTGAAACATAAAGTATTCCTACAAAAGGTTAATTTTATGTTTTATGACAGTCCCTTTTTATTTTTCTATTTGTAAGAGTTATGGATTGCATCTATTACAAGCAGAATATCTCCTTGCAATCGCATCGCTTTTGGAAATACCAATTTTGCTTTGTCTTAAATAACTGCAACCATTTCTATGATATTTTGTAAATCTTCGTTTTGAGATTTTAGAGTAGCATAGTTAGTCTGAAGTTTATTGTATTTATTTTCTAATAAGACTTTAAAAATATTAGGGTATGATCTTATGAGTGAAAAAATTATAAATTACTGAAATAAAATGATAAAAAATATGGTAAAATTAGGATTGTGGTAGAAATAAATGGATGAGAAGTAAGGAGTGGTTGTTTAGTTATTTAAAATATAGATAAATGAAGTTATTTATAGTAAAATATAGTCAAGAGGTGATTATATTGAAACATAATAACTATAAACCAAATGAATTTGAAAAATTAATTAATGTTTCGG
>OJJJ01000625.1_pt1 | contig 14923 bp, 14 predicted proteins | sample 1596311 | NCBI WGS metagenome assembly OJJJ01 (sample SAMEA4350140, study PRJEB24818) | metagenome | biome: human; feature: gut; material: faeces | place: Denmark | collected 2013-09 | reverse complement strand
AAGGCGTTGAGCGTGTCTTCCAGACTCACTCTCCGGTAGTTGACAGCATTGCTGTTAAACGTCGTGGTGCTGTACGTAAAGCTAAACTGTACTACCTGCGTGAGCGTACCGGTAAGTCTGCTCGTATTAAAGAGCGTCTTAACTAAGATTCGCTTAAGCGACATCCTGTTAAAAAGGGCTGGCCGAAAGGTCGGCCCTTTTTTTATCCTATCGCACCTCTCGCGTTAACCCTTTTTTCATAAATCATTTACAATACTTGCCTCTTCAGTGGAGGGTAAGTGGATAACGTACTGCATCAGCATAAACGGAAACGCGCAGCGGCATTGATCGCGCTGTTTGCGATCTTGCTGATCGTGGTCGCACCGCTTATCTCCGTCTCGCTGCAGAAAGATCCTATGAGCGCCATGCCGGGAATGCATCATGACATGAGCATGATGTCGATGGATGCGCATCATGGCGATATGCAGCACTCTATGCCTCTCGATCACGCGGAAGCGTGCGGCTACTGTGTGCTGCTGGCGCATGTGCCGGGCGTGATGCTGGCGCTGATTGTGCTGCTCAGTGTGGTTCTGCAACGACTTCGCGTGAAGCCGCCTCGTCAGGCGGTCAGTTACTGGCACTTTTTCCCCTGGCTCTATCCTGATACCCGTGCGCCGCCGCGCAGATCTGCTTTTTCCCTCTAAAACAAAATTGATAACTTTTTGCTATAAAAAGGAAAAGTATGACTACCTGCACTCCGCGCGCGGCATGGGGAAACCTGCTGCGTCGACTCCATTTCTATGTCGGGCTGTTTGTCGGCCCGTTTATCTTCTTCGCCGCGCTGACCGGTACGCTGTATGTGGCGACGCCACAGCTGGAAAATATGTGGTATAGCCATGCGCTGCACGCTGATTCGACAGGGGAACCACAGCCTCTGGCGGAACAAATTGCCGTGGCAGAAAAAACCGTTGGTTCAGAATTGCGATTGCATGCCCTTCGCCCTGGCCTGGTTAACGGTGATACCACTCGCGTGATGTTTGCTGACCCACAGCTAGGCCCGTCTGAAAATCGGGCTATTTTTGTTGATCCCGTTAGCCTTGAGGTGCGTGGTGATATGACGGTATATGGCACCAGCGGGATTTTGCCGTTGCGCCAGAAAATCGATTATTTACATACATCGCTGATGCTGGGTAATGTTGGACGGCTCTACAGCGAGCTGGCTGCTTCCTGGATGTGGGTTGCTGCTCTGGGCGGTATCGCTTTGTGGTTTTATACCCGACCGAAACGCCGTATTCACAATCGCTTCCAGAATCGCCGTCGTGTGCATGTGGCCTTAGGCTGGATTCTGCTCAGCGGGATGCTGCTGTTCTCCGCGACCGGTCTGACCTGGTCCCAGTGGGCGGGCGGTAACGTTGATAAACTTCGTGCAGAAATGAACTGGCTGACGCCACAGGTAAATACAACGCTTTCCGGTACGCCGGAAATCCGGGATGAACATGCTGAACATCACGGCCATCATAATGGAATGCTGATGCCAGAGATGGCCATGGATTTATCGCAGTTTGACGGCGTATTACAGGCTGCCCGCAAGGCAGGAATTGATGCGAATAACGTGGAGATCCGCCCGGCAAGAATAGCTGACCAGGCCTGGACGGTCACGGAAATCGATCGCAGCTGGCCCACGCAGGTTGATGCCGTTGCTGTTGATCCGCACTCCATGCAGGTACTGGACAGAACGCGCTTTGCCGATTTCCCGCTAATGGCGAAACTTACCCGCTGGGGTGTGGATTTCCATATGGGCATTCTGTTTGGTCTGGTTAATCAGTTGCTGCTTATCGCGTTCGGTATTGCGTTATGTGTGCTGATTATCTGGGGATACCGGATGTGGTGGCTGCGACGCCCTGCTATATCTGCAGCAAATCCGGTGCAAACACTCAGCCAGAGCTGGCTGGCGTTGTCATTGTGGGGAAGGGCTGTCACGGTGGTCATTAGTGCACTACTGGGGCTGGCACTGCCGGTAATGGGCGTCAGTCTGGCAATATTCATTGTCATTGACTGGCTGCGCTGGCGAGCGGCATCAACGGTGTCGCTCGCCGGATCATCTGTAAAATAACGTTATGGCGTGCTGATGACCACCGCAACCCGGCGGTTTTCAGCACGCCCTTGCGGAGTGCTGTTGCTGGCAACAGGGTATTTTTTGCCTAATCCCTGCGTGGTGAGATTGCTCCGCGGGATATTGGCTCCCTTCGCCCAGGCATCTGCAACGACATTCGCGCGTTTTAACGAAAGAGCTTCGTTGTAGCTTTCTTCACCGTAATTATCCGTGTGGCCGTCCATTCGGGCATGATTCAGACCGGTTGCGGCCAGGCGAGAAGCCATGCTCTGGATCTGAATTTCACTTTCTGGCCGCAGTCTGGCGTCATTTTTATCAAACAGGATCGTATCCGACAGACCCAGGAACCAGTCACCGTTCAATTCGTTAAAGCCGTAAGATTTCATCGCCGCAATTTGTTCTGGGGTGAATTTGCCTGCTGGTGGCGTCTGACAGCCAGACAGGATCAGTGATGCCAGTAACAACGGCGCGAGGTATCGCTTTAACATGTCATATTCCTTCCTGGGATAATGTTTTCGAACGCTGGTTTTTCACCAGGTACATATTGCGATCGGCTTGTTCCAGTAATGCTTCCACCGAGGCATTTTCCCATGCCAGGGCAAAACCAATGCTCAGTGACATTGATGCCGTGTGACCGTTATGCAGATCAAACGGACGGACAAACTGCTGCGACAGGGCAGCGCAAATGTGTTGAACCTCAGGTTCAGTGTGGACGCCATACAGTATCATGGCGAACTCGTCACCGCCGAGGCGGTATGACTGGTAGCGTTTTTCGCCAAACTCAACCATCCTGCTGGCGACTTCAATCAGCACACAGTCACCCGCTGCATGGCCCCAGGTGTCATTGATAAATTTAAAATTATCGCCATCCAGAAAAAGCAGGGCAGAGTTTCTCTTTGCGGAAGCATCGTGCATTAACGCCGCAATGCTGTTTCGGAATGCGGCACGATTCGCCAGGCCGGTCAGCGGATCGTGCATGGCGGTGCGCAACAGCTGGGCATTTTTCGCCTGCAGCTTGAGCTGCCACTCTTCCATTTCATCCAGCAGACTGTTGAAGTCTTCTCCGAACTGATGAAACTCTTCGATGCGGCCTTCCTTCACGCGGCGTGAGAAGTTGCGGTTGGTACGGACGTCATGCACAACATCGGTAATATTTTGCATCTCCGAGACCATACCATGATGCAAAGAGCGCGTAATGGTAAGTGCAATCGCTGAGGCAAAAAGAATACAGCCGGTAAGCACGGCAAATGACATCCAGATAAAGTGGCTGATCAGGCTATCACGCGCGGTAAGACGAATTTCACCGATCATATTACCGTTATGCATTATCGGCTGTGCAACCGGGACAGGAAACAGCCAGCGGCTGACCAGCGCGCCCAGCGTGTCGGTATTATCCTCCGGGTTCCATGACCAGTACGCAAACCGTTGATTATGAACGTTGAGCACTTCTGCAACGGCAAATTGCCCCTGTTTGCCAAGCGTGGCCAGGGTTTCATTCGCTGCCAGAGAATCATTGAAAACCAGAGAGGCTTCAAGGCTGTGGCTCATTGTTGCGCCAGTTAATTCGAGATTTTTTTGTGCGTATTGCTTTAATGTCACCACGGACGCAAAACACAATAAAAGCCAGATAAACGTCATTGTGATGATGACGCTCGTCATGCTGATACGCCGCAACGTTCTTTTAAACGTAGGGCGCGGCGTAGAAGTGAAATCCTTATTCATGCTTCGTATTCCGTGCAAGCATTAATACATCCGGACTGACTCTTACGCCACTGCGAGCCAGCGCATCCAGATTGACGGAAAATCTGACCTGGTTGTGATCTATTTTCAGGCAAAATGCACTGCCAATAATACACTCTGGATTCTGCTCTGAGATTAAAAGCAATGCTCTGCCCTGATATTGACTTATTAATTCACGTTGTTTTACAGGCGATTCCGTTCCGAAATAAATAGCGTCACACGTCGCTGACAGTGCTTCCTGATCGTTATGCACAATGACAGGGGTATAAGGTAACACGCTTTTCCCGTCATCACTGCTGAGTGCTTGCGCGTAACGGGAAGAGGCAAAAACGCAGAGTTTAGGCTGCCCGGAAAGTGACGGCCAACGGGTATAACTCACAATGCCAGAAACAATCGAACGCACCGATTTATCAGTTTCCGTGAGCGCACCTGCAGTCGCCTGGCCCACAATAATGAACAGCGTTAACACCAAAGTGAGTCGGTACAAAGAGATCAAGAATGAATTTCTCACCAGAATCCGCCGAACCGCTCTGGAAATAGTTGTCCTTAAGAGTTGGAGGCAGAATACCATTGTTTATCAAAGCCGTCATTATGTCAGAAATGCAACGACTCAGGCTTGAGTTAAATCTTACATTTGCATTTATTCTGCTGGTTAAAGACAAATTCAATTAAGCCTGCTGGCCTTCATGCTTTCATCCATCCCTTGTTGCCATGCGTCATGCAGTTTTGCTGCATTTTCTGTGGTATCACAACTGGCAGGGAATGATTTCCCTGTTAATCCCCAGGCATGGATAAAACCGTCTTCACAGATTTTCTTTTGCCCTTCGGCGTAGCCGCGTAGATATTCGCTCTGATCCACATCGGGATCGTTAAAGTCATCAGCCAGTGCCTGGCTATCTTTAACCGGCGCACCGTTCATCGCGTCTTCTTTCCCTGCACCAAACCAGTCAGGGCTTGTCCAGTCAGGCTGAAAGGTATAAGGATTGATCTGACAGCCCGTTAAGATCAGCACCAGCAGCGTAAGCCCCATTGAACGCATCGCCATTCTCCTTTTTTCTTCAGCATAGCCTGGCAAATGAAAAGGTGAGTGTAATTTTAACTTTACGTTTTTAGCGGCTGATTTTTGCAGTTTAGTAGTTCCTGTAAAGTAATCTGTACGTATTTTGGATTGAAATCTTTACTTTTTATGGTATCGTTGTTTCACCTCTCTGAGGAAACCAACTATCGCAAACGAGCATTACAGGATCGCCATCATGCAAAAAGACGCGCTGAACAACGTACATATCACTGACGAACAGATTTTAATTACGCCGGATCAACTGAAAGCGGAATTTCCGCTGAGCGCAGCGCAGGAAGCGCAAATTGAGCACTCTCGCCAGACCATTTCTGACATTATCGCTGGCCGCGATCCGCGCCTGCTGGTGGTGTGTGGTCCTTGCTCCATTCACGATCCTGAAACCGCCATTGAGTATGCTCGTCGTTTTAAAACATTAGCGGAGGAGGTCAGCGATAGCCTCTATCTGGTAATGCGCGTCTATTTTGAGAAGCCACGTACAACCGTTGGCTGGAAAGGATTGATTAACGATCCGCACATGGATGGCTCGTTTGATGTGGAAGCTGGCCTGAAAATTGCGCGTCGGCTGCTGGTGGAACTTGTCAGTATGGGGCTGCCGCTGGCAACCGAAGCGCTGGACCCGAACAGTCCGCAATACCTGGGCGATCTCTTTAGCTGGTCTGCGATTGGCGCACGTACCACTGAATCGCAAACACACCGTGAGATGGCGTCTGGTCTTTCAATGCCGGTCGGCTTTAAAAATGGCACGGACGGTAGCCTGGCGACGGCGATCAACGCGATGCGCGCCGCGGCGATGCCACACCGTTTTGTCGGCATTAACCAGGCGGGTCAGGTATGTCTGCTGCAAACGCAGGGCAACCCGGACGGGCATGTGATCCTGCGCGGCGGTAAAGCGCCGAACTACAGCCCGGCAGATGTCGCGCAGTGTGAAAAAGAGATGGAGCAGGCGGGACTGCGTCCGGCACTAATGGTAGATTGCAGCCATGGTAACTCGAATAAAGATTACCGCCGTCAGCCTGCGGTTGCGGAATCTGTGGTCGCGCAGATTAAAGATGGCAACCGTTCTATTATCGGCCTGATGATTGAGAGCAACATTCATGAAGGTAATCAGTCGTCTGAACAACCGCGTAGCGCAATGAAGCAGGGTGTGTCCGTGACGGATGCCTGTATCAGTTGGGAGACCACCGATGCGCTGCTGCGTGAGATCCATAAAGATTTAAACGGCCAGCTGGCGACGCGTCTGGCTTAAGAGGGTAGTTATGGTTGCTGAATTGACCGCGTTACGCGATCAAATTGATGAAGTGGATAAGGCGTTGCTGGATCTGCTGGCGCGCCGCATGGCCCTGGTTGCCGAGGTAGGTGAGGTCAAAAGCAAATACGGCCTGCCGATTTACGTTCCGGAGCGCGAAGCATCAATGCTGGCCTCCCGTCGTAAGGAGGCACAGGTACTGGGCGTTTCACCGGATTTAATTGAAGATGTCCTGCGTCGCGTGATGCGGGAATCCTATTCCAGCGAAAATGACAAAGGCTTCAAAACCCTTTGTCCGTCGCTTCGCCCGGTAGTGATTGTGGGCGGTGGCGGGCAGATGGGGCGTCTGTTTGAAAAAATGCTGACGCTTTCTGGCTACCAGGTGCGTATTCTGGAAAAAGAGGACTGGGCACGAGCGTCAGACATCATGAAGGATGCGGGGATGGTGATCGTCAGCGTACCGATCCACGTGACGGAGCAGATTATTGCAAAACTTCCTCCACTGCCGGAGGATTGCATCCTTGTTGACCTGGCCTCTGTGAAAAATGGTCCGCTGCAGGCGATGCTGGCTGCACATAACGGCCCGGTTCTCGGTTTGCACCCGATGTTTGGCCCGGACAGCGGCAGCCTGGCGAAGCAGGTGGTGGTTTACTGTGATGGACGGCAGCCGGAAGCGTACCAGTGGTTCCTGGAACAGATTCAGGTGTGGGGTGCGCGTTTGCACCGGATCAGCGCCGTTGAGCACGATCAGAATATGGCGTTCATTCAGGCGCTGCGCCACTTTGCGACCTTTGCATACGGTCTGCATCTGGCGGAAGAGAACGTTCAGCTTGAACAGTTGCTGGCGCTCTCCTCGCCAATCTATCGCCTGGAGCTGGCGATGGTCGGACGTCTGTTTGCTCAGGACCCACAGCTTTACGCCGACATTATTATGTCGTCGGAGAACAATCTGGCGCTGATCAAACGCTACTACCAGCGCTTTGGTGAAGCCATCACTCTGCTGGAGCATGGCGATAAACAGGCGTTTATCGACAGCTTCCGAAAAGTTGAACACTGGTTCGGTGATTATGCGACACGCTTCCAGAGCGAAAGCCGCACGCTGTTGCGCCAGGCAAATGACAGTCGCCAGTAATACGATGATGTATATACTCAAAGCCAGCAATGCTGGCTTTTTTCATTTTGGGGAACTGTCATGTCTGAACCGCAACAGTTGTTGAACTACATCGGGCATTTGCCGGAGTGCCCGACGTGGAGCGCAGAAGAGAATGCGCTGTACTGGGCCGATATTCTGGAAGGGGAGATCCACCGTTATCTTTTAGCCACGGCAGAACACACCGTACTTTCTTTCCACGAAGAGGTCGGCTGTTTTGCCTTGCGTGAGCGCGGCGGATTTATTGTGGCGATGCGTAACGCCATCTGGCTCACGGACAAACATGGGTTACTCCAGCGCAAGGTGTGTGATAACCCGTCTAACCCGCAGCTGGCGCGGTTTAATGACGGCGGAACCGATCACCAGGGACGTTTCTACGCGGGCACCTTCTGGGGGCCGGGAGATTACAACGGTGCCATGCTGATGCGCATCGACAATGACCTGACGCCGAAAGTGATCCAGTGTGATATTCACGGACATAACGGTTTGGCGTTTAGCCCGGATAATCAGTGGATGTTTACCTCAGACACGCCAAACGGCGTTATCTACCGTACGCCGCTTGACGAGCAAGGCGAACCCGGTAGGCGTGAAATATTTCGCCGGTTTAAAGAGGGCGAAGGGATACCGGACGGTGCGGCGATGGATGTGGAGGGTTGCTACTGGAGCGCACTCTTTGACGGCTGGCGCATCGCGCGATTTTCCCCACAAGGGGAACAACTGGAAGAGTACCGTTTGCCGGTACGTTGCCCGACGATGGTTTGCTTTGGCGGTGAAGACATGAAAACGCTGTTTATCACCACCACGCGGGAAAATATGGATGCGGATGAGGTCGCTAAATATCCGCTCTCCGGTGCGATCTTCACCCTGCCTGTGAGCGTGGCAGGGATGAAGAAAAGCGATTTTATTGAACGTTAAGCCGGGTCAACCGGAACAACGTTTTCGCTCGGATAGCAGCCCAGCACTTTCATTGAACGGGTGATCTCGCCCAGTTCGCGCAGGGCTTTCTGCATGGAGGCAGATTCCAGATTGGCCTGAATATCGAGATAGAACATCTCTTCCCACGGGTTGCCGTTAATCGGACGGGATTCCAGTTTGGTCATAATCAGGTTGTGGTTACGCAGAACCAGCAGCGCTTCAACCAGTGCGCCTGCCTGCTGGCCGGTGGCCATGAGCAGGGTGGTTTTGGCTGGCACCTGGTCGGAGACATCAATAGCCTTGCGCGCAAGCACCACGAACCGGGTGATGTTTTGCGTCTGGTTCGCCAGGTTGCGCTCCAGCACCTGCAGGCCATACAACGCACCGCCCGCTTCGCTGCCGAGCGCGGCAATGGTTGGGGAATTTGCCTGAGCGACCTTTTCCATCGCCGCTGAGGTGCTTTCGGTGTACTCAATTTTCCAGTGCGGATAGCGGTTCAGGAACTGGCTGCACTGCTGGAAAGGCTGCGGATGGCTGTAAACCGTTTCGATTTTACTTAAATCCGTTGAGCCAGAAACCAGCACGCAATGATCGATAGGGATCGTCAGCTCGCCAACCAGCGACAGACTGGTGTGCTGCAGTAGATCGTACACATCGTTGATAGCGCCGGAACTGGTGTTTTCAATCGGTACGACGGCGTAATCAGCCTGTCCCGTTTCAACCTGATTGAAAATATCCGCAAATTTCGCGCAGCCGCTCTCAATAAACTCTTCGAAATGACGCGCGGCGTACTGGCGCGCCGCCAGGTGTGAGTAAGAACCTTTTGGACCCAGGAATGCGATGCGCGCAGAGTGCGGATTGGTTTTGTTGAGATGCTGCTGAAGTAGTGCCTGCTGGGTAAGAACGGAATCTTCAATAATAAGCTGGAACAGACGGGTGATGTAATGCGCATCCAGATGATGCGCTTTGCCGAGTTGAATCAGACGCTCCAGCAGATCGCGTTCGCGGTCGATGTCGCGCACGGGGCGATGGGAGTCCAGTTTGGCTTTCCCCACTTCGATGGCGAGGGTGCGGCGTTCTGCCAACAATGCCAGTAATTTCTCATCCAGTGCGCTGATTTTTACTCGCAGATCCAGTAACGGGTTTTCCGGTGTCATAGTGTTGCCTGTCTCGTTTTATCGTTATCAATAAAAAAGGCCTCCCGGTGTGGGAGGCCTTGTTGTTCGTCTTCGCATTCTTTATAACACGACGAAACGCCTCCCGGTCAGGGGAAGGTAAAAAAGAATGCGAAGAAGAACGGCGTAAGTTTCATAAAGTCATCCTGAAATTGATACCGTTAAAGTACCCGTACTGTTTTCACCCTGTCAATAAAAAACGCGCCCGAAGGCGCGTTGGCGGTACACTCAATTTAAAGGATTACTCTTCTTCAACTTCTTCCGCGAAGCTGGCGTCTTTCACCGACGTTGCGGCGCGACGGGCTTCACCTTTGTGTTGCACTTTATTGAGCTGCCGTTCCAGCTTGTTGATCAAATCGTTAATCGCGGTGTACATATCCTCGTGTTTTGCGCTGGCGACCAGATGGCCGTTTGGAGTATTGATAGTTGCGTCAGCGATGAAACCCTGCGGCTCCTTGGACAGGATGATATGTGGGTTAATCAAGTGTGTTTGCCATTTATCCAGTTTGGCGAGACGGTCTGCGACGTGCTGGCGAATTGCCGGAGTAATTTCCATTTGTTTACTGGTAATGTTCATTGTCATAAATTTTACCTCTTGTCTTTCCGTCTTGGTGATTCCAGCATACCTGTCCTAATGTCAAAATGTGTGATTTATATCACGTTATTTTGTCGGTTTTTGTCAGGGAATCTTTTTTGTGAGGCAGGGCAGGAAGAGGCGAGATTTACCTTGTCGAAGCTGAAAATAGCGGTCATAGTTGACTGGATTGGTTGAAGCTAAACCGCTTCAGCGTGGTATTCAAATGAACATAAAAACGGCAGCCTGGTGGCTGCCGTTTTGCATTGTGGTTGGTATCAGGTGTTGCTGCTGTTCGCGGCAATGATTTTCGCCACTTTATCAGCCTGCGAAGTCATCTGCATCTGACGGTAAGCATTTTCCATCAGCTTCAGGCCATCGCGCGTTGCCTGCGTATCCGGATAATCACGCAGCATGCCTTCTACACGGTTAACCACGGCAACCCATGCGCCACGGCGGGTGTAGTATTCCGCAACGGAGTACTCATATTTCGCCAGACGATCTTTCAGGAACACCAGACGCTTAGTGGCATCGGTAATGTACTGGCTGTTCGGGTAGCCGCGCACCAGTTTGGAGAAGTCATTGAAAGCATCACGCGCGTGCTGCGGGTCGCGGTCAGAACGATCCACGCCGAAGAAGCCCTGCAGTGCACTGTCATCCAACGCCATGTTGGTCAGGCCGCGCATATACATGACATAATCAATGTTAGGATGGGTCGGGTTCAGACGCATGAAGCGATCGATGGTGGCCTGAGCCAGCGGCAGATCGGCATTTTTATAGTACGCGTAGATAAGATCTAACTGTACCTGCTGCGAATAAGGGCCAAATGGATAGCGATTATCCAACGCTTCCAGTTGCGTTATCGCCTGTTTCCAGTTACCGTCCTGCAACTTTTGTTGTGCAGTCGCATAGATTTCATTCGGCGGATTGTCAGGGACCTGTTCATTCGAACCGGAGCAGCCCACCAAAGCCAGGCTCAACGTGGCCGCTGCCACCAGATATTTCATGCGCGTCATGACGTTTTGACTTTCCTCAAATGTTTGTCCGGGAGAATCTCTTTCCTGCTCCCGATTAAGACCAGCTACAATAGCACACTATATTAAACGGCAAAGCCGTAAAACCCAACGTTAAACGAAGAAGCAGTTTATGGCACAACGAGTAGAACTCACCGCAACAGTCTCCGAAAATCAGCTCGGTCAACGCTTAGATCAGGCTTTGGCCGAATTGTTCCCTGATTATTCGCGTTCACGCATAAAAGAATGGATACTTGACCAGCGCGTGATGGTTAACGGCAAGATCTGGGATAAACCAAAAGAGAAAGTGTTAGGTGGGGAAGCTGTCGCCATCAATGCTGAAATCGAAGAAGAAATCCGCTTTGAGCCGCAGGATATCCCGCTGAACATCGTCTATGAAGATGATGACATTCTGGTGATCAATAAGCCGCGCGACCTGGTCGTTCATCCGGGCGCGGGGAATCCTGATGGTACGGTGCTTAATGCACTCCTCCATTACTATCCACCCATCGCTGATGTCCCGCGCGCGGGCATTGTGCACCGTCTGGATAAAGACACCACCGGTCTGATGGTGGTGGCGAAAACCGTTCCTGCTCAGACCCGTCTGGTGGAATCTCTGCAGCTGCGCGAAATCACCCGTGAGTATGAAGCCGTGGCGATTGGGCATATGACCTCTGGCGGCACGGTTGAAGAGCCGATTAGCCGTCACCCAACCAAGCGTACGCATATGTCAGTGCACCCGATGGGTAAACCGGCGGTAACGCATTACCGCATCATGGAGCATTTCCGCATTCATACGCGCCTGCGTCTGCGTCTTGAAACCGGGCGTACTCACCAGATCCGCGTTCATATGGCGCACATCACCCATCCGCTGGTGGGCGACCAGGTGTATGGTGGCCGTCCGCGTCCGCCAAAAGGCGCATCGGATGAGTTCATCTCCGTACTGCGTAAGTTCGACCGCCAGGCACTGCACGCGACCATGCTGCGTCTTTACCACCCGATTACGGGGATTCAAATGGAATGGCATGCGCCGATCCCACAGGATATGGTGGAACTTATCGACGCAATGCGTGCTGACTTTGAAGAACATAAGGATCGCGTGGACTGGTTATGACCAAACTGATTGTCCCTGCGTGGCCACTGCCTGAGGGCGTGGCTGCATGCAGTTCAACCCGTGTTGGCGGTGTGAGCCAGGGCGCATGGGCGTCGTTGAATCTCGGCGCGCACTGTGGCGACAACCTGGAACATGTTGAAGAGAACCGCAAACGCCTGTTTGCTGCGGGAAACTTGCCGTCGAAACCGGTCTGGCTTGAGCAGGTTCATGGTAAGGATGTGCTGACGTTGTCGGGAGAACCCTATGCGTCTAAACGTGCTGATGCCTCTTACAGCAATATTCCGGGAACGGTTTGCGCCGTGATGACGGCCGATTGCCTGCCGGTTCTGTTCTGTAACCATGCCGGTACTGAAGTGGCAGCAGCCCATGCTGGCTGGCGTGGTTTGTGTGAGGGCGTGCTGGAAGAGACCGTTGCCTGCTTTAACGACTCCCCTGCCAACATCATTGCCTGGCTTGGCCCGGCCATTGGCCCTCGAGCGTTTGAAGTGGGTCCAGAGGTGCGTGAAGCCTTTATGGCAAAAGATCCGCAAGCGGTACAGGCCTTTGTGTCGGCAGGTGAAAAGTACCTGGCCGATATTTACGAACTTGCTCGCCAGCGTCTGAATAACGTTGGCGTGACGCAGATCTTCGGCGGCGATCGCTGCACCTTCACCGAAAAGGGTGATTTTTTCTCTTATCGCCGCGACAAGACGACGGGCCGTATGGCAAGTTTTATTTGGCTGATATAACCTAAAGAATCAAGACGATCCGGCACGTGCCGTTTTCTTTTCACATAATTCAGGTCATTAACCTTGAATAATTGAGGGATGACCTCATTTAATCTCCAGTAGCAAATTTGACCTGTTATGGGAGGAGTTATGCGTCTGGATCGTCTTACTAATAAATTCCAGCTTGCTCTTGCCGATGCCCAGTCTCTTGCACTGGGGCACGACAACCAATTCATCGAACCTCTTCATTTAATGAGCGCCTTGCTGAATCAGGAAGGGGGATCGGTACGTCCATTATTAACCTCTGCTGGCATTAATGCTGGCCAGCTACGCACCGCCATTGACCAGGCGCTGAGCCGTTTACCGCAGGTAGAAGGGACTGGCGGCGACGTTCAGCCATCTCAGGAGCTGGTGCGTGTGCTGAACCTTTGCGACAAGCTGGCGCAAAAACGTGGGGATAACTTTATTTCGTCAGAGCTGTTTGTTCTGGCGGCGCTTGAATCACGCGGTACTTTGACCGACCTGCTGAAAACTGCCGGCGCAACCACCGCCAGTGTGACCCAGGCGATTGAGCAAATGCGCGGAGGTGAAAGCGTGAACGATCAGGGAGCCGAAGACCAACGTCAGGCTTTGAAGAAGTTTACGGTCGATCTGACCGAACGTGCTGAGCAGGGCAAACTTGACCCGGTTATCGGCCGTGATGAAGAGATCCGCCGTACTATCCAGGTACTGCAACGTCGTACCAAAAACAACCCGGTGCTGATTGGTGAACCTGGTGTTGGTAAAACCGCCATCGTTGAAGGGCTGGCACAGCGTATCGTAAACGGCGAAGTGCCGGAAGGGCTGAAAGGCCGTCGCGTGCTGGCGCTGGATATGGGCGCGCTGGTGGCTGGTGCGAAATACCGCGGTGAGTTCGAAGAGCGCCTGAAAGGTGTGCTCAACGACCTGGCGAAGCAGGAAGGCAACGTCATCCTGTTTATCGACGAACTGCACACCATGGTGGGTGCGGGTAAAGCGGACGGCGCGATGGACGCCGGGAACATGCTGAAACCTGCTTTAGCGCGTGGTGAGCTTCACTGCGTCGGTGCGACAACGCTGGATGAGTACCGTCAGTACATTGAAAAAGATGCTGCGCTGGAACGTCGTTTCCAGAAAGTGTTTGTTGCTGAGCCAAGCGTTGAAGATACCATCGCGATCCTGCGTGGTTTGAAAGAACGCTATGAGCTGCACCACCATGTGCAGATTACTGACCCGGCCATCGTTGCCGCGGCGACGCTTTCGCATCGTTATATCGCTGACCGTCAGTTGCCGGATAAAGCGATTGACCTGATTGATGAAGCGGCATCGAGCATTCGTATGCAGATTGACTCGAAACCGGAAGAGCTGGACCGACTTGACCGTCGTATCATTCAGCTCAAGCTGGAACAGCAGGCGCTGAAAAAAGAGTCTGATGAAGCAAGTAAGAAACGCCTGGATATGCTTAACGAAGAACTGGACGATAAAGAACGCCAGTATTCTGAGTTAGAAGAAGAGTGGAAGGCGGAGAAAGCGTCACTCTCCGGTACTCAGACCATTAAAGCTGAACTTGAACAGGCAAAAATTGCCATCGAGCAGGCTCGCCGCGTCGGTGACCTGGCACGGATGTCTGAGCTTCAGTACGGCAAAATCCCTGAGCTTGAAAAACAGCTTGAGATTGCCACCCAGTCGGAAGGGAAAACGATGCGTCTGTTGCGTAATAAAGTGACGGATGCCGAAATTGCCGAAGTGCTGGCGCGCTGGACCGGTATTCCGGTGGCGCGCATGCTGGAAAGCGAACGCGAGAAACTGCTGCGTATGGAGCAGGATCTGCATCAGCGTGTCATTGGGCAGAACGAAGCGGTTGAAGCGGTCTCGAATGCTATTCGTCGTAGCCGTGCAGGATTGTCCGATCCAAATCGTCCAATCGGTTCGTTCCTGTTCCTCGGACCAACTGGTGTCGGTAAAACCGAACTGTGTAAAGCGCTGGCTAACTTTATGTTCGACAGCGATGACGCGATGGTGCGTATCGACATGTCCGAGTTTATGGAGAAACACTCCGTATCGCGTCTGGTCGGTGCGCCTCCGGGATATGTCGGTTATG
>OJJJ01000622.1_pt1 | contig 14995 bp, 14 predicted proteins | sample 1596311 | NCBI WGS metagenome assembly OJJJ01 (sample SAMEA4350140, study PRJEB24818) | metagenome | biome: human; feature: gut; material: faeces | place: Denmark | collected 2013-09 | reverse complement strand
GTTTGTCCTTCACTTTTGGGATAAGGATTTTGCCCTTATCGAACTCAAAAGCGCCAACATCCTTGATGTACAACCGTCCACGGAACAGGATCTTCACGTACTTCGCCACCTGAAGCGGGTTGTAGCGTTGGAAAATTTTCATTCTTGTATCTCCTGCGAATCATACGCTCTTGCGGTGCCACAATCGGCCCGACTGTCCTGAGCGCAAATTTTATTGCTCAATGACTATAGACCAGAACCTCGAAGTTACCCAGTGTGCATAAGTTTATTTACCGTTTGATTACAATTATTCAGAATAATCTTTGCAAACCGTGACGGAGGGCAGTATAAGCCGTCGTTTTTTCATGGATATGTGCGTTCGCCCGCAAACTGGCATCGGGATTGCGGGAAAACCACATTGATCGCACTTATGATTAAAAGCGTAAGACCAAGTGGTCGGATCACCTGCATACAATAAGGAAACACCATGACCCTACGTAACATCCTTGCAGCAGCATGCCTGTTGCTGCCCCTGTGGGCTTGCGCTCACAACATTGAAAAAGGACAACGTGTACCGCCAGTCGGCATTGCTGACCGGGGAGAATTGATTCTCGACAATGATAAGTTTAGCTATAAACCCTGGAATAGCGCGCAGCTCGCAGGGAAAGTGAGAGTTGTACAACACATTGCCGGTCGTACATCCGCAAAAGAGAAAAATGCAACCCTGGTAGAAGCGATCAAGGCCGCAAAATTCCCACATGACCGCTACCAGACCACCACGATTGTTAACACCGACGATGCCATCCCAGGCTCCGGTATGTTTGTCCGTTCAAGCCTTGAGAGCAATAAGAAGCTCTACCCGTGGTCGCAATTTATTGTCGACAGTAACGGCGTGACGCGTAAAGCCTGGCAACTGGAAGAAGAGAGTTCGGCAATTATCGTGCTGGATAAAGATGGCCGGGTGCAGTGGGCAAAAGACGGGGCATTGACCCAGGAAGAGGTGCAGCAGGTGGTTGCTCTGCTGCACAAGCTGCTCAGTCCGTAGAGCGACCCCCGGGAGCCAGGGTTGAGGAATGATTCGCGCGGGGTATAGTCAAGCGGCTTCCCCTGCCAGTCATGCACATGCGCACCGGCGGCGGCGGCAACGGCGTGTCCTGCCGCCGTATCCCAGACGTTGGTTGGCCCAAAGCGCGGATAAAGCTGCGCCTGCCCCTCTGCCACCAGGCAAAACTTCAGCGATGAGCCAATTGACGTCGTCTGATGCTCGCCCAGTTGCTGCAGGTACTCCTGCAGTTCGCTGTCGCTGTGCGAGCGGCTGATAACCACCAGCGGTGGACGCGCATCACGCACCTGAATCTGCTTACGTACACCGCACTCTTCCTTCCAGGCTTTGCCTTCCGCAGCGCTGTACATCACTTTCATCACTGGCGCATAGACCACACCCAGTACCGCTTTCCCTTTTTCAATCAGGGCAATATTCACGGTAAATTCACCGTTACGCTTGATGAACTCTTTGGTGCCGTCCAGCGGATCGACCAGCCAGTAACGCTGCCAGTGCTGGCGTTCGTCCCAGCTTTGCGGGGCCTCTTCTGAGAGGACCGGAATATCAGGCGTCAGCGCCTGTAGCCCTTTCAGGATCACGCCGTGCGCCGCAATATCCGCCGCGGTGACCGGAGAGTCATCCGCTTTGCTGACAACGTCTATTGGTTTTGCACCGTCGTACACTTGCATAATGGCATCACCCGCATCCCGTGCGAGCTGACAAATCTTATCTAACATTCTCCACCTCTTCGTTAACGCAGTGGGCATAACTTATTGTTTTAGTTATATCGTAATGTGAACAATTCCGCTATCTGTGAAGCAATTCCGGTTTAAGCGTGCTTTTTTCTGGCAGGATTCACACTCCCGTAAGCAACAAAAAAGAGATACATATTCTTTTGTGGCCTGGATCGAAAAAAGGACTCCTCAGATGATTAAGTTTAGCGCAACGCTCCTGGCGACGCTGATTGCGGCAAGCGTTCAGGCGGCGACGGTAGATCTCCGTATTCTGGAAACCACCGACCTGCACAGTAACATGATGGACTTCGATTACTACAAAGATACCCCTACGGAAAAATTCGGACTGGTACGCACAGCAAGTTTACTTAACGCCGCCCGCAGCGAAGTGAAAAACAGCGTGCTGGTGGATAATGGCGACTTAATCCAGGGTAGCCCGCTCGGCGATTACATGGCCGCGAAGGGGCTGAAAAAAGGTGAGATCCACCCAGTGTATAAAGCGATGAATACGCTGGATTATACCGTCGGCAACCTGGGTAACCACGAGTTTAACTACGGCCTGAGATACCTTCACGATGCGCTGGCTGGCGCGAAATTCCCTTACGTTAACGCCAATATTATCGACGTTAAGACCAAAAAGCCGTTATTTACGCCGTACCTGATTAAAGAGACCGAGGTCGTCGATCAGGATGGTAAAACGCAGACGCTGAAGATTGGCTATATCGGTTTTGTGCCGCCGCAGATCATGACGTGGGATAAAGCCAACCTCAGCGGGAAAGTCACCGTTAACGACATCACCGAAACCGCACGAAAATATGTGCCGGAGATGCGTGCAAAAGGAGCGGATCTGGTTGTCGTTGTTGCCCATTCCGGCCTGTCGGCAGATCCTTATCAGGTCATGGCGGAGAACTCGGTTTATTATCTGAGTGAAGTTCCGGGGGTGGATGCGATTCTGTTTGGTCACGCCCACGCGGTCTTCCCAGGCAAAGATTTCGCCAGCATCAAAGGGGCGGATATCGAAAAAGGGACACTTAACGGCGTGCCGTCTGTGATGCCTGGCATGTGGGGCGACCATCTGGGTGTGGTGGATCTGGTGCTGAATAACGACGGCGGTAGCTGGAAGGTTACCCAGTCTAAAGCCGAAGCGCGTCCGATTTACGATGCCGCGGCCAAAAAATCGCTGGCAGAAGAAGATAAAAAGCTGGTCAACGTGCTGAAGCATGACCACGACGCCACCCGCGAATTCGTCAGCAAGCCGATCGGAAAATCAGCCGACAACATGTACAGCTTCCTGGCGCTGGTACAGGATGACCCGACCGTGCAGGTAGTCAACATGGCGCAGAAAGCCTATGCCGAGCATTTCATTCAGGGCGATCCGGATCTGGCAAAACTGCCGGTACTTTCTGCTGCTGCGCCGTTCAAAGTGGGTGGCCGAAAAAATGACCCGGCAAGCTACGTTGAAGTCGAAAAAGGCCAGTTGACCTTCCGTAATGCTGCCGATCTTTATCTCTATCCGAACACGCTGGTAGTCGTAAAAGCGACCGGCAAAGAGGTGAAAGAGTGGCTCGAGTGCTCCGCCGGACAGTTTAACCAGATAGATCCGAACAGCAGTAAGCCACAGTCGCTGATTAACTGGGACGGTTTCCGCACCTATAACTTCGACGTAATCGACGGCGTGGATTATCAGATTGATGTTACGCAGCCAGCGAAATATGACGGCGAGTGCCAGGCCGTTAATCCGCAGGCGGAGCGTATCAAAAACCTGACCTTCAACGGCAAGGCGATTGACCCGGATGCCACCTTCCTTGTAGTGACGAATAACTACCGCGCGTATGGCGGTAAGTTTGCCGGCACGGGTGATAGCCATATCGCCTTTGCGTCACCGGATGAGAACCGTTCGGTGCTGGCAGCGTGGATCAGCGCGGAGTCGAAAAAGGCGGGCGAAATTCACCCGGCGGTGGATAACAACTGGCGTCTGGCCCCGATCCACAGCAAAACGAAGCTGGATATCCGTTTTGAAACGTCACCGTCTGATAAGGCGGCTGCGTTTATTAAAGACAAGGCACAGTATCCAATGAGTAAAGTCGCGACCGACGATATCGGGTTCGCGATTTATCAGGTGGATTTGAGTAAGTAACGGTGGTTGTGCCGGGTGGCGCTGCGCTTACCCGGCCTACCCGAAATCCTCGAACCCGCAGGCCGGGTAAGGCGAAGCCGCCCCCCGGCGTTTAGGCCGCCCGCTCATCCCTATTCGCCAGCACCTGCGGCGTATTGACCTCTATCCAGTCCGCCAGCGCGGCCACTTTCTCGCTCACCGCCATACCGAGCGGCGTCAGGCTATACTCCACGTGCGGTGGCACGACCGGATACGAAACGCGATCGACAAAGCCATCTTGTTCCAGCGCCTGTAACGACTGAGCCAGCATCTTCTCGCTGACACCGCCCATCTTGCGGCGCAAATCGCTAAAACGATGCGTACCCTGACGTAACGCCACCAGGATCAGCACGCCCCAGCGGCTGGTGACATGCTTAAGCACGTCGCGTGAAGGGCATTGCTCCGCGAAAAGATTGCCATCGCGCAGTTGCTCGCTGAGGGTCGGTATCGTCGTTTTCATACTTACCTTTTTGTACGTACTTACTAAAAGTTAGTGATGGTGATAGTGTGCCACAACACCAGACAAACACGAAGGAGATTCATCATGATCGCGATTACCGGCGCTACCGGCCAGCTTGGTCAACACGTTATCGAAGAACTGCTGAAAACCGTTCCGGCCAACCAGATTGTCGCCATTGTGCGTAACCCGGCAAAAGCCGACGCATTGCACCAGAAAGGTATTGTCGTTCGTCAGGCGGATTATACCGACCAGGCGGCATTCGCCACCGCACTGAACGGCGTAAATAAGCTGCTGCTGATCTCTTCCAGCGAAGTGGGCCAGCGCGCCGTGCAGCATCAGAATGTGATTAACGCCGCCAGAGCGGCAGGCGTGAAATTCATCGCCTACACCAGCCTGCTGCATGCCGATAAATCCCCGCTCGGTCTGCACGTTGAGCACGTTGCCACCGAAAAAGCGCTGGCGGAATCTGGCATACCTTATGCCCTGTTGCGCAACGGCTGGTACACCGAAAACTACCTGGCAAGCGCACCGCCAGCCCTGGAGCACGGTGTGTTTATTGGCGCGGCGGGTGACGGCAAAATCGCTTCTGCCACCCGTGCGGATTACGCCGCGGCAGCAGCGAAAGTTATTGCTGAAGAGGGGCACGCAGGTAAGGTGTATGAACTGGCGGGCGATCATGCCTGGACGCTGAGCGAGCTGGCAGCAGAACTCAGTAAACAGAGCGGGAAGCCGGTAGCCTATCAGAACCTCAGCGAAGACGATTTTGCCGCCGCGCTGAAGGGCGTTGGCCTGCCTGCCGGGCTGGCGGATATGCTGGCAGATTCCGACGCGGGTGCGTCCAAAGGAGGCCTGTTCGATGACAGCCATACGCTCAGCAAATTGATTGGTCGCCCGACCACGCCGCTGGCGGAAAGCGTCAACGCCATCCTGTAATTGTTAAAAATTGGTTATTTCTTGTGGCATCCCCTCGGGTCATCTCTGATAATGGAGAGATGACCCACAAGGAGGCTCACCGTGCAAGGCGTACCGGAACAGTTCATTGATGAGAGAGACAGCGCACGCTTTCGCCATCTGGCGCAGTTGCCGGGCCTGGAACTCTATCACGCACATATCTCTGAATACGCCTTTGAGCCCCACACCCACGAAGCCTTCGGTATCGGCACTATTGAAACCGGTGCCGAACGCTTTCGCTATCGCGGAACACAGCACCTCGCCCCTGAAAAATCCGTCGTCACCATGAATCCGGACGAGATCCACACCGGTGAATCTGCGACCGAAGGCGGCTGGCGCTACCGGATGGTCTACATCGAACCCGACCTGCTGGAAGAGATGACCGGCCTGCGTCACTGGTGGTTCAGCGACGTCACTCGCTACGACCCGCAGCGTTCGCAGCAAATCGGCCGGCTGATTTACGGTCTGTGGCATACGGACGACCCGCTGGCGCAAAAAGGCTTACTGCTGGATCTCATTGAGACCTTCCAGCCGCTCGCCCGCCACGCGCCGGTGAAGCAAGAAGGCGCACATCGCTTTGAACGCGTGCGCGAGTATTTGCATGACAACTATATGCACCCTCTGACGCTGGACGAGCTGGCAAACGTCGTCTCGCTCAGCCCGTACCATTTCCAGCGCCAGTTCAAAGCCCATTTCCATGTGACGCCGCATCAGATGCTGATGGCGATCCGCCTGTGGCGCGCCAAAGCCTTCCTCACCCACGGTATGCCCGCCGCCGAAGTGGCTGCCGCCACCGGATTGACCGATCAGTCCCATCTCACCCGCGCATTCACGCACCGTTACGGCATTACGCCGGTACGTTACCAGAAACAGGTTACGCCGCGTTAATGCGCAATCTCATACAATACGCACACATTTTGCCCTCCTACACTGAATGCAGAGTAAATCAATGTGGATGGAAAAATGATTAGCGGTGTGTTGTATGCCCTGCTTGCAGGTTTGATGTGGGGGCTGATTTTTGTCGGCCCGTTGATAGTGCCGGAGTACCCGGCAATACTGCAGTCCACCGGACGTTACCTGGCGCTGGGGCTGATTGCCCTGCCGCTGGCGTGGCTGGGGTGCACGCGCCTGCGTCAGCTTAGCCGCCAGGACTGGGTAACCGCGCTGGCGTTGACCATGATGGGCAACCTTATCTATTACGTCTGCCTCGCGAGTGCCATTCAGCGCACGGGCGCGCCGGTGTCGACCATGATTATCGGTACACTGCCGGTGGTGATCCCTGTCTTCGCGAACCTGCTTTACAGCCACCGTGACGGCAAGCTGGCGTGGTCAAAAATGGCTCCTGCACTGGTGTGCATCGCCGTAGGGCTGGTGTGTGTGAACATTGCCGAGCTGCGCCACGGGCTGGATGATTTCAGCTTATGGCGTTACGGTTCCGGCATCTTGCTGGCGTTTATTTCCGTGGTGTGCTGGGCATGGTATGCCCTGCGCAACGCGCGCTGGCTGCGGGAGAACCCGGATAAACATCCGATGATGTGGGCGACGGCGCAGGCGCTGGTGACGCTGCCGGTTTCTCTTGTGGGTTACGCAGGAGCAACTATCTGGTTAGGCCAGCAGCAACCGGAGTTCGCGTTACCCTTTGGGCCGCGCCCGTGGGTGTTTGTTGGTTTGATGGTGGCCATTGCGGTGCTGTGCTCGTGGGTGGGCGCGCTGTGCTGGAATATTGCCAGCCAGAAACTGCCGACGGTGATCCTGGGGCCGTTGATTGTCTTTGAGACGCTGGCCGGGCTGCTTTATACCTTCCTGATGCGCCAGAGCGTGCCGCCGCTGTTAACGGCCTGTGGGATCTTTCTTCTGGTGGTTGGTGTGGTGATTGCGGTGAGAGCGAAGCCGGAAAAACCGAGGGTCGTTCCGGCGTCGGAGGTGTGAGCTTTTTGCCGGGTGGCGGCTGCGCCTTACCCGGCCTACAAGTAGCCGTTTCGTAGGCCGGGTAAGCGCCAGCGCCACCCGGCATGATATTAAAACGTTTCCCAGTTCCCTTCTGACGCCGCCGCTACGGGCTGCGCTTTTGGCACATAGGTTTTCACCGGTGCCGCTTTGACCGCCTGATTACGCGTTATTTTGAACACCGCCACCGCTTCGTTCAGGCGTGCAGCCTGATCTTCCAGCGCTGCCGCTGCCGCCGCAGATTCCTCCACCAGCGAGGCGTTCTGCTGGGTCACGCGATCCATCTCTGCCACCGCCTGGCCTACCTGATCAATACCGCGGCTCTGCTCGTCAGAGGCAGATGCAATTTCGCCCATAATATCGGTCACGCGCGTGACCGCATTGACGATTTCCGCCATCGTCTCACCTGCTTCGTTCACAAGCTGAGAACCCGCGCTGACGCGCTCGCCGGAATCATCGATCAGCGCTTTGATCTCTTTCGCCGCCTGAGCACTACGCTGGGCCAGGGTACGCACTTCACCCGCCACCACCGCAAAGCCGCGACCTTGTTCACCTGCACGCGCCGCTTCCACCGCCGCGTTCAGCGCCAGGATGTTGGTCTGGAAGGCAATACCGTCGATCACGTTAGTAATTTGCGCGATTTTACTGGAACTGGTGGCGATTTCGTCCATGGTGCGCACCACGCCTTCCACCACGTTACCGCCCTTCTTCGCCGTTGAGGAGGCGTCAAGCGCCAGACGTGAAGCCTGACGCGCATTATCGGCATTTTGCTTCACGGTTGCAGTCAGCTGTTCCATGCTGGCTGCGGTCTCTTCCAGAGAGGCGGCCTGCTGTTCGGTGCGGGAAGAGAGATCGTTGCTGCCCGCAGAAATCTCGCCTGCACCGGTGTAAATGGTATCGGCACCTTCACGTACCACGCCCACCGTATTCGCCAGCGAGGTTTGCATCTCCTGAACGTTGCGCGCCAGGATCGCCATTTCATTATTTCCCTCTGCCTGAATCGGCTGGGTTAAATCGCCTGCCGCAATGGCGCGGATATGGCTGATAACATCCTGCAGAGGCAGCAGCAGCACGCGGCGCATCGCGATCCAGCTGGAGATAATCACCGCAACCACCAGAAGCATCACCGCCGAAAGGACCCACAGGATGCGCTTATAGTCGCTTTCATTATCCTGAATGCCTTTATTCGTGAGCGCGGCCTGTGCTTCGCGCCATTCGCGATAGACCTTTTGCATCGCCGTCTGTTTCTGTTCGGCGTTCTGTTTGAACATATCCTCCAGGTTGCCCTGGCTCAGCAGAACGTTCATTTGCGTCAGCGTTGCAGAGTAAAGGCGGTATTGTTCTTCTAACTGGTCCGACAGCTTCTCATCCAGACCCGGCGTTTCCGGCAGCGCATAGTATTTATCGTAATGAACCTGTGCGTCTGCCAGCAGGTTTTTCGCGGTGTTGACCAGCTCATTCAGTTGTCCGCCGTTAATCTGAGAGGCCATGCTGCTTTGCAGGCGCAACATGCCACGGTTCAGGGTCACGCGTGCCTGGTTCAGGCTGATCCAGGCGTCGGTAAACTCCGCCACGTTTTGGCTGGAAACCTGAGAAACGGTGAAGTTATCTTTGTCGTTATTGAGTGCATTAATGAATATGCCTGCGGAAATCATTTGCATGACGCCGAGCACAAGCAGCACTGAGACCAGGAGAGTAATGACTTTTATACGTTTAAACATGCGTTGCCTTTTTTATATGCAGGTGTTGTCTGACGTGTCTCTATCGGCAGGCACGGCGGGTTGTTTACTGTTTCTCCACCTTTAAAAACTTTCTAAAGTCCTTTCCTGAATTTATTCAGTACGTTAATACCGCCCATTTTTTGTGATCAACGTCGTATTTTCACCCTTGCCACTAAAGGGTTATAGCCTTCACATAAAGATGCATTTAAAATGCATCTTATATTTTTGATGATGAGGTAACTGCTATGGCCTTCCGCGACCAACCCCTCGGCGAGCTGGCGCTCTCCATCCCTCGCGCTTCTGCGTTGTTCCGTAAATACGATATGGATTACTGCTGTGGCGGCAAACAAACCCTGGCGCGCGCTGCCTCGCGCAAGGAGCTGGATGTCGAAGTGATCGAAGCAGAGCTGGCACAGCTGGCCGAGCAGCCCATTGAGAAGGACTGGCGCACCGCGCCGCTTGCAGAAATCATCGACCATATCATTGTGCGTTACCACGATCGCCACCGTGAACAACTGCCGGAGCTGATCCTGCAGGCAACCAAAGTTGAGCGTGTTCACGCCGACAAACCTTCCGTACCGCGCGGTCTGGCGAAATACCTGACCATGCTGCATGAAGAGCTTTCCAGCCACATGATGAAAGAAGAGCAGATCCTCTTCCCGATGATCAAACAGGGAATGGGCAGCCAGGCGATGGGCCCGATTAGCGTGATGGAAAGCGAGCATGACGATGCAGGTGAACTGCTGGAAGTGATCAAACACACCACCAACAATGTCACACCGCCGCCAGAAGCGTGCACCACATGGAAAGCCATGTACAACGGCATTAACGAGATGATCGACGACCTGATGGAACACATCAGTCTTGAGAATAACGTACTGTTCCCGCGTGCATTAGCCGGGGAATAAAAAAAAGCCCGGTGGCGCTAACGCTTACCGGGCCTACATTTCTTTCAAACGTATTAACGCATTCCCGCCATACGTTTCTTACCGATAAACAGCCAGCCCAGCCCCAGCGCGATGAACCACAGCGGCGTGACGATCAGCGCCTGACGGGTGTCATCTTCCAGCGTCAGCAGCACCAGCACGAACACGAAGAACGCCATGCACACCCAGCACATCAGCTTGCCCAGCGGCATCTTGTAGATCGATTTTTCATGCAGGTGTGGGCGCTGTTTGCGATATACCAGGTATGAACACAGAATGATGGTCCAGACGAACATGAACAGGATCGCAGAGACCGTGGTGATCATGGTGAACGCACCGATCACGCTTGGGTTGACGTAGAGCATCACCACACCGCCCAGCAGACAGATGCAGGAGAAGGTCAGCCCTTTCGCCGGTACCGCGCGTTTAGAGAGTTTCGCAAACGCACTCGGGGCAACGCCTTCCTGCGCCAGACCAAACAGCATACGGCTGGTGGAGAACACGCCGCTGTTCGCGGAAGAGGCCGCAGAAGTTAACACCACGAAGTTAATCAGGCTCGCGGCAGCAGGCAGCCCCACCAGCACGAACAGCTCAACGAACGGGCTCTTGCTTGGCACCACCGAGCTCCACGGCGTCACGGACATGATGATGATCAGCGCGAACACGTAAAACATGATGATGCGCACCGGAATAGAGTTGATGGCGCGCGGCAGGGATTTCTCCGGATCTTTGGTTTCCGCCGCCGTGGTGCCGACCAGCTCAATACCCACAAACGCAAATACCGCAATCTGGAAACCGGCAAAGAAGCCGCTGATGCCTTTCGGGAACCAGCCGCCGTCATTCCACAGATGGGCAAACGACGCCTGCACGCCGGTTGGCGACTGGAAGTGCGTCAGCACCATTACCAGCCCGACGACAATCAGCGCGATGATGGCGACGATTTTGATCATTGCGAACCAGAACTCCATCTCACCGAACATTTTAACGGTGGCGAGGTTCAGGCTCAGCAGCAGAATAATCACCGCCAGCGAGGCCACCCAGTCCGATAGGCCGGGGAACCAGAACTGCGCATAGGCCGTGATGGCGACAACATCGGCCATTCCGGTAACCACCCAGCAGAACCAGTAGGTCCAGCCGGTGAAATAACCCGCCCAGGGGCCGAGCAGGTCGGAAGCAAAGTCACTGAAGGATTTGTATTCGAGATTCGAGAGCAGCAATTCACCCATTGCGCGCATCACGAAAAAGAGCATAAAACCGATGATCATATAAACGAAGATGATTGACGGCCCGGCAAGACTGATGGTTTTGCCTGACCCCATAAACAGCCCGGTACCGATGGCACCCCCAATGGCAATAAGCTGAATGTGACGGTTTGTGAGATTGCGCCGTAGCGACTGTTCAGACGACGCCTCTTCTGCGGCGGCGACTTTGACCTGATCTACCATGTTTTATTTTCCTGTTTATGCCTGTCTGTGTTGTTAAGGCTCTTCTGGCCTTTAAATACGTCAATGAATGACGGTCCCTTGTACGGGCTAATCGATATTAGGTAAGAATCGGCGGGATGAATACTATGATTTGGATATTATGTTAACAATATGTTGAAAGTGAGTGTCATATCACTCATACAGCGCGAAACAGCTCACAAAAATACACGCAACAGTTTCGTTTGCAAGATAAAATGTTGATTCTGTCGTAACTATAGGTTTTATCACTATTTTCCTCTCCCCGGACGGAGAGAGGAAATAAGAAAAGCCGATTACAGAATTTCCAGCAGTTCGACTTCAAACACCAGGGTGCTGAATGGCGGGATGGACGCGCCAGCGCCGCGCTCGCCGTAAGCCAGGTTCTGTGGGATAGTCAGTTCCCATTTAGAGCCTACCGGCATCAGGGTCAGCGCTTCGATCCAACCAGCGATAACGCCATTTACCGGGAATTCAGCCGGTTCGCCGCGTGCCACGGAGCTGTCGAACACCGTACCGTCGATCAGTTTACCGGTGTAGTGCACGCGAACGTGGTCGGTACGCGCCGGGATAGCGCCGTCGCCCTGGTTGATCACGCGGAACTGCAGGCCAGACTCGGTGCTGTTTACGCCTTCACGCTCACGGTTCTCTTCCAGATATTTCACGCCTTCTGCCGCCATCTCTTCGAAGCGCGCGCGACGCACAGCGTCAGCACGTTCGTGAATTTCACGCAGCGCACGGTGAACAACGTCAACCGGAACGGCCGGATGATTGCCTGCCAGCGCGTCAGCGATACCCGCCACCAGCGCTTCCGGTAACAGACCTTCCAGGCCGGATTCGCTCAGCTGCTGTCCTACCTGCAAGCCGATGCCGTAGCTTGCCTGCGCTTCGATAGTGTCAAAAGTCGGGGTGGTCATGGGTTTTCCTTCCATCACATTTAAAGTAGCGGGCAGCATATCAGCCATGCCCTTATGGGTAAAACTTTGTCTTAAGTAAAGGTGACAAACCGCGACGAAACAGAAACAATAGGGCCAGTCAGGATTTTCCCAAATTTATGTCACGAAAGCTGGTTTTGTTACGCCCGTCAGGCAGTTAGCAAACTACACTTCTCAGGACAGGATAAAAAAAGACGCGGAGCAGGAGGAGAGCCATGCCCGGCCGATTTGAACTGAAACCTACCCTGGCGAAAATCTGGCATGCGCCGGATAATTTTCGCATTATGGACCCGCTGCCTCCCCTGCACCGCAGAGGCATCATTATTGGCGCACTGCTGGTGATCGTTGGCTTCCTGCTTCCTTCAGGCGGCGATGATGTCGACACGATGCCAGCCACTCGCGATGCGCAGCTGGATATCCAGTCGCAAACACGGCCGCAGCCAGATTCACAGCCAATGCAGACTCAGCTGGTCACCCCTTCCGGCGATCCGGGCCAGGTCGCCCCCGTTGAACCTGAACCCGTTCAGGAAGAACAACCGCAGGAACAGGCCCCTGCGCCACAAGCTCAGCAACCCACGGGGATTGAACAACAATGGCGCTCTTACCGCGTCGAGCCGGGTAAAACCCTCGCGCAACTGTTCCGCGACCACAATCTCCCCGCGACGGATGTCTATGCTATGGCGCAGGTTGAAGGCGCAGGAAAACCGCTCAGTAATTTGCAGAACGGTCAGATGGTGCAGATCAGGCAGAACGCCAGCGGCGTGGTGACCGGGCTAACAATCGATACCGGAAACGGGCAGCAGGTACTGTTTACCCGCCAGCCGGACGGCAGTTTTATCAGAGCACGTTAATTGCGTAGGCCGGGTAAGGCGAAGCCGCCACCCGGCACTTCTGTTCTCAGGCACTCCGCTTATTCACCCACCAGATACCCGAGCAGACCAGCACCAGCGCAATCGCGTATTTGATATCCAGAATATTTTCGCCAAGGAAAATGGCGGAAAGCACCGTCCCCGCCACGGGCACAACGAAGTTGAACGGGGCTATCATGCTGACGCGGTTCACCTTAAGCAGCACGCTCCATAGCGCAAACGCCACGGATGACAGCAACGTCAGATAGCCCAGCACCGCGACCGCGGTAATGCTGTGCACCTCCAGCGTTCCGCCAGTTACGTACCCGCCAACAACCAGCACAAGCCCGCCGATAGCCAGCTGCCAGCCGGTCATCACCATTGGGTCGACCGTCTGCGAGATGCGTTTCCCATAAAGCGTGGCGGCTGAGAGAATGAAGGCCGCCAGCACCACGAATCCATCACCGTTCCAGACGAAGTGGAACTCGCTCAAGCCGCTGTGGAAATTCACCAGCATCACCCCGGCAAACCCCAGAATACAGCCGAGCGTTTTGTTATAGCTGAGCTTGTCGTTGTGGTAGATAAAGTGCGCCAGCAGCACGCTGAAGAACGTGCCAGTGGCATTCATGATCGAACCGTTAACGCCGGTCGTATAGGCCAGCCCGATATAAAAGAAAGTGTACTGAATGGCCGTCTGGGTCAGACCCAGGATGGTGAGTTGTCCGAATTGTGTGGCCGTCAGCCTGGCGATAGGCTTACGCTGCGCCAGTGCAAAAAGCAGCAGTAACATACCGGCAAACAGGAATCGATATCCGGCAAATACCACTTTCGACGGGATATCATCGGTCGCAATCTGGAAGAGTTCATAGCCGCTTTTAATGGCCGGGTAGGAGCTACCCCAAAGCAGACAGCAGAGCGTGGCGCAGGCATAGGCCACATTTCGACGGGCAAAGACAGGCGTGGGCAGAGCGGTATCCATGGCAAATCTCAAAGATAAAATTGCGTTTCAATTTATTATCAAAGAATGCGCCAGGAATAGCTACCATACAAGCCCAAACGACCATTTCTGGTAGCCTGAAAAAGCAAAACGCCGGCACAAGGCCGGCGCTTCGACGTGAGCAGAGTAAAAAATTACTCAGCTACTACGTTAACAACCAGTTTAGCGAACACTTCGCTGTGAACCTGGAAGTCAACTTCGTGCTCACCAGTGGTACGCAGAACGCCGTTCGGCATACGAACTTCGCTCTTAGCCACTTTAACGCCTGCTGCAGTAACTGCATCAGCGATATCGCGGGTACCGATGGAACCGAACAGTTTACCTTCGTCGCCAGCTTTAGACGCGATGGTAACGGTGCCCAGTGCGTTGATTGCTTCAGCGCGAGCATTAGCAGCCGCCAGAACGTCAGCCAGTTTAGCTTCCAGTTCAGCACGACGTGCTTCGAAAAACTCTACGTTTTTCTTGGTAGCCGGAACAGCTTTACCCTGTGGGACCAGGAAGTTACGAGCGTAGCCCGCTTTAACGTTTACCTGATCACCCAGGCTGCCCAGGTTTGCTACTTTATCAAGCAGAATAACTTGCATTACCTTATCCTCTTAAAGTCGTATTAATGGACCGTGCCCGATTACTGATGACGATCAGTGTACGGCAGCAGAGACAGGTAGCGAGCGCGTTTGATAGCGCGAGCCAGCTGACGCTGATATTTTGCACGAGTACCGGTGATACGGCTTGGGACAATCTTACCGCTTTCGGTGATGTAGTTTTTCAGCGTTGCGATATCTTTATAGTCGATCTCTTGAACGCCTTCCGCGGTGAAACGGCAGAACTTGCGACGACGGA
>OJJJ01000618.1_pt1 | contig 15037 bp, 14 predicted proteins | sample 1596311 | NCBI WGS metagenome assembly OJJJ01 (sample SAMEA4350140, study PRJEB24818) | metagenome | biome: human; feature: gut; material: faeces | place: Denmark | collected 2013-09 | reverse complement strand
CGTTATAGCCGCACCGGACGCGCACTCTACACCGCAGGCGGCAACGCCACGGCGGCGTACTACACCGGGATCAACGCCGGAAAAATGCAGTTCGTCAGCTTCTGTCTCTCCGGCCTGCTGGCCGGTTTCTGCGGCTATCTGTGGATTTCACGCTTTGCCGTTGCGTATGTCGACGTAGCTAACGGTTTTGAACTGCAGGTGGTGGCAGCCTGTGTGATTGGCGGGATCAGCACCATGGGCGGCACCGGGCGCGTACTCGGCTGTCTGTTTGGCGCGCTGTTCCTCGGCGTAATCAATAACGCCCTGCCGGTGATCGGCATATCACCCTTCTGGCAAATGGCGATTTCCGGCACGGTGATTGTGATTGCGGTGCTGCTCAACGAGCGCGGCAACAAACGTAAAGGTCGGTTGATTCTGCGCGATGCAGCGCTGGCACGTCAAAAACTGGCGGTGAAATCATGAGCAAAATGATGACCACTGAAGAGATCAAAAACGTGCCTGCTCAGACGGGCATCTTCCAGCGCCTGCTGTGCTGGGAAGGCTTCCTGCTGGCGGTGACGCTGGCGGTGTTCGTGGGCAACGCCCTCGCCTCGCCCTACTTCCTCAATATCTGGAACCTCTCCGATGCGACGTTCAACTTCACCGAAAAAGCGATCATCGTGCTGCCAATGGCAATGCTGATTATCGCCCGTGAAATTGATCTGTCGGTAGCCTCCACCATCGCGCTCAGCTCGACGGTAATGGGCTTTTGTGCGGCCGCAGGCGTCGATACGCCCCTGCTGGTGTGCGTGGGATTAGGCGTCGGGCTGCTGTGCGGGCTGTTCAACGGCATTCTGGTAACGCGCTTTAACCTGTCGTCCATCGTCATCACCATCGGCACCATGAGCCTGTATCGCGGGATCACCTACATCCTGCTCGGCGATCAGGCGTTGAATGCCTACCCGGAGAGTTTCGCCTGGTTCGGCCAGGGCTACGTCTGGGGCGCGCTGTCGTTTGAGTTTGCGCTGTTTATCGTGCTGGCCGCTGTGTTTGCCTTTGTGCTGCACCGCACCAACTTTGGCCGCCGCACTTACGCCATCGGCAACAACCCGACCGGGGCATGGTACTCCGGCATTAACGTTAAGCACCACAACCTGATCCTGTTCGCGCTGGTGGGGCTGATGTCCGGCCTGGCGTCGGTGCTGCTCACCTCGCGTCTGGGCAGTACCCGCCCGACGATCGCGATGGGCTGGGAGCTGGCGGTGGTGACGATGGCGGTGCTCGGCGGCGTCAATATTCTTGGTGGGTCCGGCAGCATGGTGGGCGTGATTATCGCCGCCTTCCTGATGGGTCTGGTGACCTTTGGCCTGAGCCTGCTTAACGTGCCCGGCATTGTGATGTCGGTGATTATCGGCGCAATGCTGATCGTGGTGATTTCGCTGCCGATTATTACCCGCCGGGTGATGCAACGAAGACGGATTTGAGTTTCGCAATATCAATATTAAGGAGAATTATCATGAGCTTTATGTTGGCACTTCCAAAAATCAGCCTGCACGGTGCGGGTGCAATCGGCGATATGGTCAACCTGGTGGCGAACAAGCAGTGGGGCAAAGCGCTGATTGTCACCGACGGCCAGCTGGTGAAACTGGGCCTGCTCGACAGCCTGTTTGCCGCGCTGGACGCGCATGAGATGTCATATCACCTGTTTGACGAGGTGTTTCCGAACCCGACGGAAGCGCTGGTGCAAAAAGGGTTTGCAGCATATCAGGACGCGGAGTGTGACTACGTGATCGCTTTTGGCGGCGGCAGCCCGATTGATACCGCCAAAGCGATTAAAATCCTCACCGCCAATCCGGGTCCGTCGACCGCTTACTCCGGCGTCGGCAAAGTGAAAAACGCAGGCGTGCCGCTGGTGGCGATTAACACCACCGCAGGTACGGCGGCGGAGATGACCAGCAACGCGGTGATTATTGACTCCGAACGACAGGTGAAAGAGGTGATCATCGACCCGAATATCATCCCGGATATCGCCGTGGATGATGCCAGCGTGATGCTCGATATTCCTGCCTCTGTCACCGCCGCAACCGGCATGGATGCATTAACCCACGCCATTGAAGCGTATGTCTCCGTCGGCGCGCACCCGCTGACCGACGCTAACGCGCTGGAAGCGATTCGCCTGATCGCTCTCTGGCTGCCGAAAGCGGTCGACGACGGCCACAACCTTGAAGCGCGTGAACAGATGGCGTTTGGTCAGTATCTGGCAGGCATGGCGTTTAACAGTGCCGGTCTGGGGCTGGTACATGCGCTGGCGCACCAGCCGGGCGCGACGCACAACCTGCCGCACGGCGTGTGCAATGCCATCCTGCTGCCGATCATCGAAAACTTTAACCGTCCGAACGCGGTAGCCCGTTTTGCCCGCGTCGCGCAGGCGATGGGCGTCGATACGCGTGGGATGAGCGATGAAGCGGCCAGCATGTCGGCTATTCAGGCAATTCGCGACCTGAGCGCCCGTGTCGGCATTCCGTCCGGTTTCAGCCAGCTCGGTGTGACGAAAGCGGATATTGAAGGCTGGCTGGATAAAGCCCTCGCCGACCCGTGTGCGCCGTGCAACCCGCGCACTGCCAGCCGCGATGAGGTCCGCGAGCTGTATCTGGAGGCATTATGATCCGTAAAGCCTTTGTGATGCAGGTAAACCCGGACGCGCACGAAGAGTACGAGCGTCGCCACAACCCTGTCTGGCCTGAGCTGGAAGCGGTGCTGAAAGACCACGGCGCACATCACTACGCCATTTATCTCGATAAAGCTCGCAACCTGCTGTTTGCAATCGTTGAGATTGAATCGGAAGAGCGCTGGAATGCGGTAGCGAACACCGACGTGTGCCAGCGCTGGTGGAAACATATGCGCGAGGTGATGCCGTCGAACCCGGACAACAGCCCGGTAAGTGCGGAGCTGAAAGAGGTGTTTTATTTAGCGTAATGCTCCCCCTCGTCCTCTTCCTGAGAGGGCGAGGCGTTCAGTCTCAGTTCTGCTCCGCCACCAGCAGTGCATGCGTATCCGGCTCCAGCGCCTTAAAGATATGCGGCCGATCGGCGGGATAGCAAATGTAATCCCCTTCCCCCAGCTCTTCCGGTGCGTCGAGCAAACCGACTACCGCCCGCCCCTGCGTTACGATAATGTGCTCAACCGATCCTGGCGGATGGGGTTGAGAGATGCGGTCCGCCCCCGGTTGGGTCAGCAACAGATAGATATCACGACGCGCACCTGGCGGACATGCCGCCAGCAAGATAGCCTCATAGTTAGCTTGCCCGGCAATCACCTTCGTCCCTTCACCTCTGCGGATCACCTGAGTGGTCGGCAGTTGCGGTTCCAGCAAGCGCGCGAAAGGGATATCCAGCGCCACGCAAAGCGACCACAGCGTTTCCAGGCTCGGGTTACCGTTGCCGGACTCCAGCTGCGAAAGCGTAGATTTGGCGATCCCGGCACGGCGGGCAATCTCCGCCAGTGAAAGCCCGGTTCGCAGGCGTTCTCGCACCAGACTTTTGGCGATCACGCTGATTGGCTGCGTCATAAAACGGCCTCTTTTTTATTTAAATCGAACGAATCGTTCGTCTTGTAAAACGATCCTGATGCGTTCATTATAATGGAAATACGTTCGATATGGCTAAAATTGTATGAAGCATCACCTCTCCTGCCTGAAAGGCGACACGATAAAAGCAATCATCCTGGTTTGCCTCGCGGTGGGCGTGGTCGGGATGTCTTATGGCTCGCTGGCGATGGCCTACGGCTTCCCGATCTGGGTGCCGTTTGTGCTTTCCATCACCGTGCTGGCAGGGGCTTCTGAATTTATGTTTATCGGCATTGTGGCGAGCGGCGGTAACCCGCTGGCAGCGGCAGCGGCCGGATTACTGGTTAATGCCCGTCATGTCCCGTTTGGCGTGACGGTGCGTGAACTGGTCGGCAATCGCGCCCTGAGTTTCCTGGGCTGCCACATCATGAATGACGAAAGCGTGGTATTTGGCCTGTCGCAAAAAACAGCCGAACAGCGTAAAGCGGCCTACTGGCTGTGCGGTTTAGGCGTGGCGATTATCTGGCCGCTGGGTGCTCTGCTGGGGGCGATGGTTGGTAAACTGTTGCCGGACCCGGAAACCATCGGGCTGGATGCGGTCTTCCCGGCGATTCTGCTGGCGCTGGTGGTGCCCGCATTTAAAAACCGCACGACGCTGATCCGCGCCTGTAGCGGCGCGGTGTTGTCGCTGGCCGCCGTACCGTTTGCGCCGGTGGGTTTACCGGTTCTGCTCTCTTTACTCGGCCTTGCCGCGAGGAAAAAATAATGGGAAACATGACGGTCTTTATTCTCGGCATCGCCATTCTTTCTGCGGGGACGTATTTGATGCGTCTTGGCGGAGCGAAACTGGGGAGTCGACTGGCGCTGTCTGAGCGCTCCCAGGCGCTGCTTTCCGATGCGGCAACGGTATTGCTGTTTTCCGTGGCGCTGGCAACAACCTTTTATGAAGGTGAACATTTCGCCGGAATGGCGCGGGTGTTGGGCGTGGCGTTTGCGGTGTTCCTGGCATGGCGAAAAATGCCGTTGATTGTTGTGATCGTGGCAGCTGCGGTGGTGACAGCGCTGCTGCGTCTGGCAGGTATCCAGTAAGGAGATGCCCGACAGAACAGATGCCGGGCACCAGAGAGATTAATGCGCAGGAAGGGTATCGACGTTAAGCGTCAGCGTCTCTTCAAAAACCGTCGTGTTGGTGACGCTGAAGGCTTCATCGGACAGGTAGGTCGTTATCATCATGGTCGCGGTGAATTGCTCTCCTGCCACTTCCGCACCATTCACTGCAGCCAGCGCTTTTTCAGGTTTCAGCGTGACCTGCGAGGACCCGTTCTGAACGGCGACCGCCCCGATATCGACGTCAGCCAGCTGTACCGTACTGCCGTCGACCCGGCCATCTTTAAACTCGATCTTCATCGCACCCTTATCCGTAAACCGGTACGCCATATTCTGCCTCGCGGCACCATCAACCGTGATTCGCATTTTGCGCGCGTCCGGGCACATCACCGAAACCTGCAGCTCACGTGTCACTGAGGCATAGCCGTTATAGACTTTACCGACATGCTCGGCAGATGTCTGACGCATGTCCTCTTTACGATAGCGGCCGTAGTCAACTTTCTTCACAGCGGACATCATTTCACAGTCGCCGTCATCGGCTTGCGCCAACGCCGGAAGACCCGACGCACCGCAGAGCAACACGATTAACATCATGTATTTTTTAACATTATTTAGAGACATTTCCCTGTGACCTCTTCATAAAATTTATTCGGTTCTGCCTCTGGAAGCGTATACGTCAGCTTGCAACGCCCTTCGTCCAGCTTCGCATATAATTGTTGGCTGGCGGAGATATCGTTGAGGAAGATCACACCCTCTTCAGGCGCAGTTGTGACGTACTCGCCCGTCCCGTCCACGATGGAAACGCCTTCCGGCAGCGGCGTACCATCCACACGGCTGATGCTGAGCAACACGCGGCGCTGGCTTAACGTCGCAAACTCCCACTTCGCCACAGCACCGTGAGACGCTTTGATTGCGGTTCTGCCGTTTCTTATGTCCAAATTCCCAGGCAAACTTTCCGTGTTGATCTCAATGGTGCTTTCGCGGAAGGGTGATAGTGCTGGAATAACCGCCTGGCCCCACTTATCGGTCCATACCGCACCGCGCGTTGTGTCAATCTCGATACCTGCTACCGGCTTGTCCAGTTTGGCGATGGCATACGTATCGGCACCACGGTACGGAGAGAAGGTCACGCCATCGCTATGAGCCACAATCCCGCCGCTCAACGCCGCAGAATAGTTGGTATTGTTGTCGTTATCCCCCCCTGCCGCCAGCGCAAGGTTGGTGTAATGCAGATTGCTGTTCAGCGAGCTATCCCAGCTGGTGGTGTTTTCATCATGATCCTGAGTGACGCCAACCACATACTGGTTCTCGTTGTTTAATGAACCCATTGCTCGCGTGCCGTAGGAGCTTCTGCCTTCACTTTCCCGATACCAGGAGCTGGTGCTAACGCCGCTACGTCCAAGCGGGATCGACACGTTCACATAGAATTGATCGTCATCGCTGCTGTCGTTCCGGCTGACATCCGACTCCCAGTTCACGCTCACGTTGAAGTATTTAAACGTTTGTGACCAGGATGAAATAAATCGGCGGCTGTCGTATTCGCTGTTCCAGCTCTCATTGCGGTAGTAGCTGAGAGAGAAACGGCCGAGCGTGGTGTTGGACCAGTTGATACCCACGTTGGTGTCGTATTTGGTTTGCGACATATCGTCGTCGTCACCGTACAACTCCGTCATTTCACGGTAATCCGGCGTGCCGTAGCTGCCGCCCAGCGAAATGCCAATGCCCCACGGCAGTGAATAGCCCAAATCCAGCGTCGTTTTGTTGCCATCCGTTTGCGACAGGTTGTCTATCGACGCCAGAAAACCGAGCGAGGCATACAGGTTCTGCATCGGAACGGTATCCAGATTGCCGGAGAAACCGTAATAGTGGTTATCCGCCATCACCATGCCGGCCAGGAAATTCATTCGCTTGTTGATGGACCAGCCGTTGTTGGCAGAAACCACCCACGGGTTTTCAAACCGCGAGTCCACCATATCTTCGACACGTCCCACCGCCAGCGTAAAACCAGGCGCACGGCCCACGTGGTTGCTGCGGAAGGTGCTCGCCGACACGGTAAAGTGGTTTTCGCTACCGTCAGTTTCGGTTACCGTCACGTTCAGGTCGGTGTTGAGGTTGGCAAGCGGCACGTCATCCAGATTGAACGGCCCGGCGGGAACCAGGGTAGAGTAAATAAGCTGCCCACCCTGGCGGATATCAACACGCGCCTGAGGATTGCGAGCAATACCGCTGACTTCGACACCCGTTCCAGACTGAGGCAAAAGGGCGGTATCCGGCATCATTTGTACCCCATAAATACCCGGAATACTGAAGCGACTGTTGGCCACGTTAATCTGACCGCCCTGCACCATCACGCCATAATCGGTAAAAGTACGCTGGGCATAGGTATAAAGAGAATCGACGTCGAAATCTTGATCGCTGCCATCGCTGATGAATTGCATACTGCGCACAATCCAGTCCCCGGCGTTAAAGCCCATTTCAAAAGTGGACTGGAAACGATCGGCATTTTCATCATCATATTGGTTATGGGTGCCGAACATGGAGTAATTCAGCATTACCGCACGACCCCCGCGAACCTCCGCGAACTGACGGCCAAAATTAGGGTCAAGCGCTTCCGGCGGAACAACAAGTGAAATCTCTTCTATATCAGGAGATGACTGTATAGTTGACCCGGACCAGTATTGATGAATCTTCGGACAGGAGCCTCTCTTAATTTGTTTAATCAGACCCGCATTTTCAAGAAAATCTTTATCAATACACGGCGTCCCTTCTTCGTCAAATTTGACCGGCATAATTGCACGGCTTTTCCCGTTAAGATTAACAGTTACGTTATGATAGCCGGGAGTAAAACGGGGAGTCATGGAATAGTAATCAGCAATAGCAGGATCAAGCCCCTGGGTTTTTAAGGCCTCGGTATCAAATATCGCTCGCGCCAACTCCATGGGTTCATCCGCTGCTGGGTTAATTTCTGCCCGAATACTGAAAGCAAGCGTAGTAAGGTAAAACGCAAGCATTCCTTTTTTACAGGAATTTTTTAACATAACTACTCCATGTGCTGTTAAATAAATTGCTATTATTTCAGCTCGACAATATAGCTTTTCGCTTTATATCCATAGCGAGTCGCAGGGTATATCTCGACCTGTTTCTCTGTGGAAGAGAATTTATTGCTGGCGCTGGCTGTCATTTTTTCGCCCGGAAGAATATAGGACTTATCGAGTTTCGCAAAAGAGCCTGAAGGCAATAACTTCACCTTTTGCTCCATCCGAACAACATAAGGTGTATTATTCTCTACCGTGACGTTGCCATTTTTAATCTGCCAGGTGAGATCCTTCCAGGGCTCAATATTTACCGCCAACCCGGTGGGATGAATAATAACGGGAAGATTCTGACTAAACACCACTTTAATTTTGTTCTTTTCGCGCTGTGGGATGGCGGTAAAGATAACGCGCTTGAAATGTTCCACCTTCAGCGGCTCAGTGCTGCTTTTCAGTACAAAACGCACGCGCTGGGTTTTACCCGCATCTACGCGCACAACCGGCTGCGTGACAATCAGGCCCGGTTTTGGGTCGTCCGGGAGATCAATAATTTTAGTGTAAAGCAGCTGTGCTTCAGCATCGGTGTTTTTGACATCCATACTTGCCCCCTGCTCGTCTTCATTGACAATAAGCAGCGAGGTATCCGGCACCATTCCGGCAGCCATACCGTTGAATGAGGCCAGCAGGCAGGCACAGATCAGCGTTCTCTTTAAAAGCAGCATAATATTAGTCCATTAATATTGATAAATGACACCCCGCCGGAGTGAGGTGTCTGGTATTTCATGATGCGTGGGGGAGATTACAGATAAACCAGCTCAACGTTGGTTAAGCCGTCCAGCGTGGCTTCATCCGTGATATTTAAATCGTTAGTTGGGTTAATCACCGCAGCGACACCTACGTTAAAGTTAACCTTTGTTTGTGCGACAGGCGTGCCGCCCAAAGTGTCACTGAAGGAATATAATTCGCTTTTGTCTGTTTTAACTTTTAAATAGCGCTCTCCTCCTGTTGTTTGCCACGATGCTCCGTTATTGAGCGATGCGGTAGGATACAGTTCATCGCCAGCGTCGTTCGTGACAGCGCCTTTCGTAAGCTGAATCCCTAATGAATAGGCACCAATTTTCTTACCATTGTACATACCCAGCCCTGCGGTTTGGTACGCCTCCCGCCCAAATTCCGTATCAATAAATTCTATCGGCAAAATTTGAGTTGGTCCTGAGTCTGCATGGGCATCATTAAACGTTACTGCAACGCGAGTGGCCTCTTCGCAGGTAATGGAAATAGGAATAATTTTAACATCTGCCAATGGTGTAGCCGAAGTGGGATTCAGTGAAGCCACTCTTATCGTGCCATAATCGGCAATACCACCACCGCTAATAAATGCAGGCGTACAGGAAGAGGGGACGATTTTACCGGTCACCTGAATATCTACACTGGAAGCCGCCATAGCAGAGGACGCCATGACAGCCAGTGCGGACGCCAGCATTCCTTTTTTAAACATCGCGTTCATTTAATTTCCTTATAAAAGTGAAATACAAAATATGCCAAATAGTGACTATTTGGCCTGAGGGGGTACCATAAAATATTATTTTGGAAAATAGCATCACAAATAGATCAGATCAATAACAAAAAAATTTTTTAGGATTAGCACTTGGGGAAATTCTTAATTCTCAAGATCAACAATAATTATTTTATATGTAAAACTAAAAACACTGGCTTATATCCGCATGAAACATTCACCGTGAAAATATGAATAATTAACTGGCCAGACCATTTATTTAATTTATTTATGGAACTGCTGTTTGTTAACAAAAAATAACACATGAAACCGGATTCTTACTTCTTTTATTTTGTTAATCAGGATTAACCAGTAGGATATGGCTGTTTTGGGAGGAGGATGCAGCAGAAAGTTAAGCAGAAGGTAGCTAAAGAAAACCCGTCCCTGCTCCGAAGAGCAAGGGACAGAGGCTCTATTACTTGTTCAGTTCAGCGGTCATGTGTACGCGGTTACCGGAGAACGCCTGAGTAATTTTGTAAGATGACGCACCCGCTTCCTGGGCCTGTGCAGCGATTTTGGCTTCTGCACCATCAAGAGTAGAGGCGCTCGCAGTCACAGTTTGTGCAGCGAAAGAACCGAAAGAAGCAGCCATAGCGATTACAGCGACAAAAGTTTTGATGCTTTTCATGATATAAACCCTTTCAATTAGTTGTCTGTATAAGGCGGTTTGCCTTGTTGAGATAAATACTAGACCTCATCATGAACAACTAAAAGCGGAAGGATTTGCTAATATCTTTCAAAATTACTGATTAATAATTACGCGCTGAGGATGAGTATAGATAGTTGCCCTTCCCGGCTTGCAGAATCCCACCAGCGTCAGGTTACAGCGCTCTGCTACTTCCACCGCCAGCGTGGTTGCCGCCGACACCGCGAACAGGATTTCTACGCCACACATCGCTGATTTTTGTACCATCTCGTAGCTGGCGCGACTGGAGACTAATGCCGCCCCCTGCTGCCAGACGTCACTTTCACGCGCACGGCGACCGAGCAGCTTATCCAGCGCGACATGACGACCAACATCTTCATGACCGCCCGCAATATCCCCTGACGGCAACACCCACGCCGCAGCGTGCGTACAGCCGCTCAACTGGCCAATGGGTTGAACATCGTTCAAATGCTCAAGCGCCCGATCGAGATACGCCAGGTCGAACGTTTGGGTAAACGGCAGCGGCACAATAGGTTTGCCAATATCGTTGAGCTGCTCAACGCCACACACGCCGCAGCCGGTACGTCCGGCCAGCGCGCGGCGACGCTCTTTCAGCCCCATAAAGCGGCGGCTTGAGAGTTCAATTTGCACTTCAAGACCGTTGCATGCCTGAACCACGTCTATGCCGTAGATCTCTTGCGGATGCTCGATGATGCCTTCCGACAGGGAAAAGCCAATGGCAAAAAACTCAAGGTCTTTTGGCGAGGCCATCATCACCACGTGCGAGATGCCGTTATAAACCAGGGCAACAGGGACTTCTTCCGCCAGAAAATCCGGCGTGGCATGGGTAATGTGAGGCGGTCTGTGTACCGTCAGTTCCACGATGCCCGCAGGCAGTGGCGACGAGCAGGTAGCACGGTTTTGTTTAGACACAACGGTATTCCTGAACAACCACGGAGGTGAGCCTGCTATTGCATCACAAAGCGCAGACCTTACGCATAGTATGGATCAACTTTTCAGCACCCATCTTCATCAAGTTTACCTACTCATTTGGGAGAGGTGCAACCCGACACCCGCTACACCCCTTTAACATGCAGGGTTATTAATGTGATTAGTATCACACTTTATAATCAATACAGTGATAATACGTTCACTTTGTTTTAACGCCATTGGAACAGGCTTACCGACATTGTGGTATTCTGATGATATCCCTCGGGGAAATGAGGGATTAACGCAAATTCTCACCTTTGCGGTTAAATAATAACCGTGAAGCTAAAACTACATATGAAAGCAATGTCGAAACAAGGAGTGACCCATGCAGGTCAGCAGAAGGCAGTTCTTTAAGATCTGCGCTGGCGGTATGGCAGGCACCACGGCGGCGGCACTGGGCTTTGCGCCCGGCGTAGCGCTGGCGGAAACGCGGCAGTACAAACTGCTGCGAACCCGCGAAACCCGTAATACCTGTACGTACTGCTCTGTCGGTTGCGGGCTGTTGATGTATAGCCTCGGCGACGGTGCAAAAAACGCCAAAGCGTCTATTTTCCACATCGAAGGCGACCCGGATCATCCGGTCAACCGTGGTGCCCTGTGTCCTAAAGGGGCCGGTCTGGTGGACTTTATCCACTCCGAAAGCCGCCTGAAATTCCCGGAATACCGCGCGCCAGGCTCCGACAAATGGCAGCAAATCAGCTGGGAAGAAGCGTTTGACCGCATCGCTAAACTGATTAAAGAAGACCGCGATGCCAACTTTATTGCGAAGAACGCCGAAGGCGTGACGGTCAACCGCTGGCTCTCCACCGGGATGCTGTGTGCCTCAGCCTCCAGTAACGAAACCGGCTATTTAACCCAGAAATTCACGCGCGCACTCGGTATGCTCGCGGTCGACAACCAGGCGCGTGTCTGACACGGACCAACGGTAGCAAGTCTTGCTCCAACATTTGGTCGCGGTGCGATGACCAATCACTGGGTCGACATCAAAAACGCCAACCTTATTGTGGTGATGGGCGGTAACGCCGCTGAAGCGCACCCTGTCGGGTTCCGCTGGGCGATGGAAGCCAAAATCCACAACGGTGCGAAACTGATTGTGATCGATCCCCGCTTTACGCGTACTGCGTCGGTGGCGGATTTCTACACCCCTATTCGTTCAGGTACTGACATCACTTTCCTGTCAGGCGTATTGCTGTACCTGATGACCAACGAAAAATATAACCGTGAGTACACCGAAGCCTATACCAACGCCAGCCTGATCGTGCGTGAGGATTACCACTTCGAAGATGGCCTGTTCAGCGGTTACGACGCCGAAAAACGCAAGTATGACAAAACCAGCTGGAACTACGAGCTGGATGAGAAAGGCTTTGCGAAGCGCGACACCACCCTGCAACACCCGCGCTGCGTGTGGAACCTGCTGAAAGAGCACGTTTCCCGCTACACGCCGGAGGTTGTGGAAAACATCTGTGGTACGCCGAAGGCGGACTTCCTGAAAGTCTGCGAGCTTATCGCCGAAACCAGCGCTAAAGATAAAACCGCGTCGTTCCTGTATGCACTCGGCTGGACGCAGCACTCCATCGGCGCGCAGAACATCCGTACCATGGCGATGGTTCAGCTGCTGCTCGGCAACATGGGGATGGCAGGCGGCGGCGTGAACGCCCTGCGCGGCCACTCCAACATTCAGGGTCTGACCGACCTCGGCCTGCTGTCTCAGAGCCTGACGGGTTATATGAACCTGCCAAGCGAGAAACAACCAGACCTGCAAACCTACCTGACGGCCAGCACGCCAAAACCGCTGCTTGAAGGCCAGGTGAACTACTGGGGCAACTATCCGAAGTTCTTCGTCTCGCTGATGAAAGCGTTCTACGGTGACAAAGCGACGGCGGAAAACAGCTGGGGCTTTGACTGGCTGCCGAAGTGGGACAAAGGTTACGACGTTCTGCAGTACTTCGAGATGATGCACCAGGGCCAGGTCAACGGCTATATCTGCCAGGGCTTTAACCCGGTTGCCTCGTTCCCGAACAAGAACAAGGTTGTTGAATCGCTGTCAAAACTGAAGTTCCTGGTGACGATTGACCCGCTCAACACCGAGACCTCGACTTTCTGGCAGAACCACGGTGAGTCGAACGACGTCGATCCATCGAAGATTCAGACCGAAGTATTCCGCCTGCCGTCCACCTGCTTCGCGGAAGAGAACGGTTCTATCGTTAACTCCGGCCGCTGGCTGCAGTGGCACTGGAAAGGCGCGGACGCACCAGGTATCGCTATGAACGACGGCGAAATCCTGTCCGGTATCTTCTTACGCCTGCGTAAGATGTACGCGGCAGAAGGCGGCGCGACCCCGGAACCGGTGCTGAACATGACCTGGAACTACTCGACGCCGGAAAACCCATCTCCGGAAGAAGTGGCGATGGAGAGCAACGGTAAGGCACTGGCGGACGTTATCGACCCGGCTACCGGTGCTGTTCTGGCGAAGAAAGGCGATCAGCTCAGTACCTTCGCACACCTGCGTGATGACGGTACGACTTCCAGCGGCTGCTGGATCTTTGCCGGTAGCTGGACGCCGAAAGGCAACCAGATGGCCAACCGCGATAATGCCGATCCGTCAGGTCTCGGCAATACGCTCGGCTGGGCATGGGCATGGCCGCTGAACCGTCGCATCCTCTATAACCGTGCGTCTGCTGACCCGCAGGGCAACCCGTGGGACCCGAAACGTCAGTTGCTGAAATGGGACGGCGCGAAATGGGGCGGCGTGGATATTCCGGACTACAGCACTGCCGCACCAGGCAGCGATGTCGGGCCGTTTATCATGCAGCCTGAAGGGATGGGACGCCTGTTTGCTATCGATAAGATGGCGGAAGGTCCGTTCCCGGAACACTACGAGCCGTTTGAGACGCCGCTGGGCACCAACCCGCTGCACCCGAACGTGGTCTCTAACCCGGCAGCCCGTATCTTTAAGGGCGATTTTGATGCGCTGGGCAAAAAGGACAAGTTCCCGTACGTGGGCACCACTTACCGTCTGACCGAGCACTTCCACTACTGGACCAAGCATGCGCTGCTTAACGCCATCGCGCAGCCGGAGCAGTTTGTGGAGATCGGCGAGAAGCTGGCGAATAAACTCGGCATCGCCCATGGCGATACCGTGAAGGTCTCCTCTAACCGTGGCTACATTAAAGCCAAGGCGGTGGTGACCAAGCGTATTCGCACGCTGAACGTTCACGGTCAGCAGGTGGATACCATCGGTATTCCGATCCACTGGGGTTACGAGGGCGTGGCGAAGAAAGGGTTCATTGCGAACACCCTGACGCCGTTCGTCGGTGATGCGAATACGCAGACGCCGGAGTTCAAGGCCTTCCTCGTGAACGTGGAAAAGGTGTAACGGAGACGACTTATGGCTTATCAATCTCAAGACATTATCCGTCGTTCCGCGACTAACAGTTTCACGCCCGCACCTCAGGCGCGGGACCACCAGCAGGAAGTGGCGAAGCTCATCGATGTGACCACCTGTATCGGCTGTAAGGCCTGTCAGGTGGCCTGTTCAGAGTGGAACGACCTCCGCGACGAAGTGGGTCACAACGTCGGGGTGTACGACAACCCCGCCGACCTGACCGCTAAGTCCTGGACGGTGATGCGTTTCTCGGAAGTGGAGCAGAACGACAAACTGGAATGGCTTATCCGCAAAGACGGCTGTATGCACTGCGCGGACCCAGGCTGCCTGAAGGCGTGTCCGTCAGAAGGGGCTATCATTCAGTATGCCAACGGCATCGTCGACTTCCAGTCCGAACAGTGCATTGGCTGCGGTTACTGCATCGCGGGCTGTCCGTTCGACGTGCCGCGACTGAACCCGGAAGACAACCGCGTCTACAAATGTACGCTGTGCGTTGACCGTGTAAACGTCGGCCAGGAGCCTGCATGCGTGAAGACCTGCCCAACCGGCGCTATCCACTTTGGTTCTAAAGAGGATATGAAAACGCTGGCGGCAGAGCGCGTGGGCGAGCTGAAAACCCGCGGTTACGACAACGCAGGCCTGTACGATCCGGCCGGAGTTGGCGGTACGCACGTGATGTACGTGCTGCACCACGCCGACAAGCCAAATCTGTATCACGGCCTGCCGGAAAACCCGGAAATCAGCGCCACCGTGAAGTTCTGGAAAGGCATCTGGAAAC
>OJJJ01000616.1_pt1 | contig 15089 bp, 11 predicted proteins | sample 1596311 | NCBI WGS metagenome assembly OJJJ01 (sample SAMEA4350140, study PRJEB24818) | metagenome | biome: human; feature: gut; material: faeces | place: Denmark | collected 2013-09 | reverse complement strand
GTATAAGAGACAGCATTTAAACCAGAGTGCAGGACTTCGACCGGAGCATTGAAGCGTTCACGAAAGCGGGCGATGGTTTGCGGCGTCAGGCCTATTTCCGGCACCATTACCAGCGCCTGCTTGCCCTGAGCGAGGACATTTTCCAGTACGCTTAAATAGACTTCCGTTTTGCCAGAACCTGTGACGCCGGCGAGTAGCCAGGCGCTAAAGCTGTCCGATGCGCTGTGAATAGCTCCAACGGCGGTGGCTTGTTCGGTATTTAGTCTTAAACGCTCGCCAGAGACGGCGTAGTGCGTGCGCCAGTCACTGAATCCAGGCGTTTCGCTCGCCAGGTCGCACAGGCCTTTTTTACGTAGCGCCTGTAATGCGGCGTCGTTAAATTCGAGGTCAGTCACCTGGTCACGCCAGATTTTTCCCTGTCGCAGTGCTGCCAGCGCCTGCTGCTGCTTCGGTGAGCGTTTCAGGTTGTTCAGGTCAGTGGCATGGCCTTCTTCGGTGGCAAACCAGTACCACATTGGCGTGTTGGTGGCGGGACGCCCCTGGCGCAGTAGCATCGGCAGGGCGTGAAACAGCACGTCACCAATGGGATGATGGTAATAATCTGCGGCCCACAGCAGCAAGCGCCAGACGGAGGTCGAATAGACCGGTTCGCTGTCCAGCACCTCAATGACCGCTTTTAATTCGCTCCGCGGCAGTTCGCTGTTCTCGCTAACTGACAGGACAATACCAATGCGTTCTTGCTGTTTGCCAAAGGGTACACGCACGCGACACCCGGCTTTGGCGCTCATACCTTCCGGTAAGAGGTAGTCAAAGGTGCGGGGTAGCGGGACGGGTAAGGCAACGTGAGCAACGGGCATTGAATCATCCTGACTTGAATTCTGGCGGGTTAGTATACACATTAGTGAGGAGCGGAATGCGGATCAGTTTGCATGAGCAGGCTAATTTCTGTATGATTCGCCGCCTTTGATGCAAATTGATTGCGTCAAATACTGACCATTACCCGAGAGTTTCGCGCAGCTGGAAGGCGGCAAGCGAGCGAATCTCTGGGAGCATAGTGAACTATGTGACCAGAGTGAGTGAACGCAGGCAACGCATCAGCAGTGTGAAAGGTGACGGGGAATAATTAACATCGCGTGGTGTCTGGCGTTAGGGCTGGAAGAGCGACGCGGCCTTAACTGAGGTTCTCCCCATGAAAAAAGATATTCATCCGAAATACGAAGAAATTACTGCAAACTGCTCTTGCGGTAACGTCATGAAAATCCGCTCTACCGTTGGTCACGATCTGAACCTCGACGTGTGCGGTAAATGCCACCCGTTCTATACTGGCAAACAGCGTGATGTTGCAACCGGTGGCCGTGTTGACCGCTTCAACAAGCGTTTCAGCGTACCGGGTACCAGCAAATAAGTTTTTTGCTGTCGGAAAAAAGCGCCGTAAGGCGCTTTTTTTGTACCTGTGAATCAGTGCTGAAATATGTATGCTTGCGGTGAATGTAAAACCAACGCATAAATAAAACGGTGTTTTTATTTTATCGGTAAAATGTTTCTATTGGTGATCTTTATCGTTTTTATCTTTACGTCTTTGCCACTGATTTGAGTTTTTGGCAAAATTTAAAAGGTTTTGTCCCTCCAGCTTAAATACAATTTTTGGGAAATCTAAAATTATTCATAGATCCAATTTGATTATCCTTTTTAGGGAGGTCATATGGATTCATTCCTTAATTGTTTATGGGAAGGGACGTTTATGAAATTAAACTCCGCATTATTACTTATTCCATTATTCTCTGCAGCTGCACACGCAGGTTATGTTGATTACCGCCATGAATATTATGACGATGGCCGTAACTATGACCGTGTTTATATGTCTCACCGTTTTGCTACCGGTTTTGGTGTGGCAGTCGAAGCTATCTCACGTTCCGATGACTCGCAATCGAATGATGCGTGGAACAATATGGAAAGTAACGGCAACGAGTATACAGCAAGCTATCAATTTACTTCGCAGGGGCTTACCTGGCAGCCGGGTATTGCAATCGAGACCGGCGATAACATCACGATTTATAAGCCTTATATTCGCGTGCAGTATAACATCAATGACAACTGGTGGACCGCGTTCCGCTATCGTCAAGAGTACATGCGTAGAAACACGGAGGGTAAAGATGACCGTATGGTTTATCGCCCTGAAGCCTGGGTTGGTTATAACATCAATAACTGGATGTTTGAACTGAACGGCATTTATAAAATTGCCGATAGTGAAGATTTATATAACAACAAAAGCGAAGATTATGAGTATAACTTCCGGGTTGCTTATAACATAGGTTCCTGGGTTCCTTTTGTTGAAATCGGTAATGTTTCATCAGGTTATAACACAACAACGACAGACGATCGTCAGACCCGTTATCGTGTTGGTCTCGGTTATAACTTCTGATCGCTAATACTCTTCTCATCGGTTTATTACGCTGAGTATCGGGATATAAGCATAATTTGCGTGAATAGTGTATCTAAGGAGTTGACATCATGTCCAATGATGGAACTATGATTAGAAGCAATAGCAGTATTGCCGTCAGACCTTTCGGATTCAGAGATAAAATTGGTTATTTATGTGGTGACCTGGGAACCTGTTTTATTCTTGGGTTAGTGAATAGCTTTTTAATGATTTATTACACCAACGTACTCGGTGTTTCTGGTGTTATTGTTGGCTCACTTTATTTTGTGACCAAACTCTTTGATGCGTTTGTCGATGTTGGCGTAGGGCGCTTATGTGATACGTCTAAACTGACGGCGTACGGGCGTTTTAACCCTTGGGTACGCCGCATGAAGTATCCATTCTGTATCATTGCGGTCGTCCTGTTTCTGCCGTTTGTACAAGACTTTTCTTATACGGCGAAAATTATCTACATCTGCGTCTCCTATTTCCTTTACGGCTCACTGCTATCGACTGTGAGTATTCCTTATGGTGCCATGTCTGCGGCGATTAGCTCTAACCCGGAAGATCGCGTATCGCTTTCAACCTGGCGCAGCGTTGGGTCCGCAATCGGCGGCGGGGCAACCGGCTTTTTTATTCCTATCCTGATGTACACCACTCTGGTGGACGGAAGCCAGGTGATTTCCGGGCAGCACTTCTTCTGGATCGCCATTGGTTGCGCAATACTGGGCTTTATCTTTTTAACGCTGACCTGCCATTTAACGACGGAACGCGTGCGGGTGGAAAGAAAAGATAGCATGCCCGTGTCGGTGCTTCTGAAGGGGTTGATACGCAATAAAGCATTGATTGTTTTAGTTTTTGTGGATCTGCTGATCGTGATTAATCAGGGGCTTTCCGGTACCAATATGACCTACCTGTTTAATGACTATTTCCACAATAAAGAGGCGATGTCTGTCGCGTTACTGTTTACCTTTGGTTCCTTGATTTTGCTGGCACCCTCGGCATCCTGGCTCACGAAGCGATTTGGTAAGAAAGAAGCCAGCGTAGGCGCGCTGCTCTTTTCGGTGGTCATGTATGTGATCATGTACTTCACCCATATCACCGACGCGAAAGTCTATTTGGTTTTTCTGTTCCTGGCGACGCTGGGGGCGGGGTTATTCAACCTGATGATTTGGGCATTCATGACCGATGTTTGCGACTACCACCAGTATGTCACCGGCGATCGTGAAGATGGTACCGTTTATGGCGTGAACTTCTTTGCCCGCAAGGTGGGTCAGGCGTGCGCAGGGGCCATTGGCGGCTTTATGCTGGCGATCATTGGTTATCAATCGTCATCAACCGGCGGTGCGGTGCAAACCAGCATTGTGCAGGAAAATATTTATACGATGGCGAATCTCTTGCCGGCTTTATGCCTGTTTTTGGCGGCGGTCGTGCTGATTTATTTCTATCCGTTGAACCGTAAAGAAACGCTCAAAATGGAAGAAACATTGAATAAACTCAATGGTATTAGTAAGTAACGTTATTCGCTAGGTTGAACAGGACGAGAAGAGGCGGGAGCAGTCCCGCGTCTTCTCATCTTTTGCAACGTCAGCCGCCGTTTTAACTAGTTAGTACTCCCACGTCTCCGGGTTGATCCCCAGTTCACGCATGATTACCTTGGCTTCTTCCGGGATTTCATCACTGCGCTCTTTGCGCAGATCGTCATCGTTGGGTAACGGTTGTCCGGTAAAGGCATGCAGAAACGCTTCACACAGCAGCTCGCTGTTGGTGGCGTGGCGCAGGTTGTTCACCTGACGACGCGTGCGTTCATCGGTAAGGATCTTTAACACCTTCAGAGGAATGGAAACCGTAATCTTTTTGACTTGCTCACTCTTCTTACCGTGCTCAGCGTATGGGCTGATATATTCGCCGCTCCATTCAGCCATGAGATACTTAATCCTCTTTGTCATTAAATTTGAGGCCAGAACCTGAGCCCGGACCATAACTGTGCGTAGTTTATCGTAGTGGCGCGGCCCTGACACGAAGTTAGCCGACGCAGATGTACGCTAATGCATATAATTTTAACGGCTATTTCGAATTTGCTCAATCTATACGCAAAGAAGTTTAGATGTCCAGATGTATTGACGGCTATTGTAACAATGATTACTCTGGGGTCTGACTATTCACCGGCTCAGCCAGGAACTCCTCAATATGACGCGTAAACAGGCCACCATCGCAGTGCGTAGCGGATTAAATGACGACGAGCAGTACGGTTGCGTTGTCCCGCCGATTCACCTTTCAAGCACCTATAATTTTACCGGATTCAACGAGCCTCGGGCCCATGACTATTCACGTCGCGGTAACCCGACGCGTGATGTTGTCCAGCGTGCGCTGGCGGAGCTGGAAGGCGGTGCGGGCGCGGTGCTGACCAGTACCGGCATGTCGGCAATTCATCTGGTGACTACGGTGTTCCTGAAGCCGGGCGACCTGCTGGTGGCGCCGCACGACTGTTACGGCGGCAGCTATCGCCTGTTTGACAGTCTGGCGAAGCGTGGGTGTTATCGCGTGCTGTTTGTCGATCAAGGCAATGAAGCCGCGCTGAAGGCCGCGTTGGCGGAGAAACCGACGTTGGTGCTGGTAGAAAGCCCAAGTAATCCGCTGTTACGCGTGGTCGATATTGCGAAAATCTGCCAGTTGGCGCGTGAGGCTGGCGCGGTAAGCGTCGTTGATAACACGTTTTTAAGCCCGGCACTGCAAAATCCACTGGCATTGGGCGCCGATCTGGTGTTGCATTCATGCACGAAATATTTAAATGGTCACTCAGATGTCGTGGCTGGCGTGGTGATTGCAAAAGATCCAGAACTGGTCACTGAGCTGGCATGGTGGGCGAATAATATTGGCGTCACCGGCGGCGCATTTGATAGTTATCTGCTGTTGCGTGGCCTGCGTACGCTGTCACCTCGTATGGAGGTGGCACAACGCAACGCCCAGGCGATTGTCGACTATTTGCAAACCCAGCCGCTGGTGAAAAAACTGTATCACCCGTCACTGCCGGATAATCAGGGGCATGAAATTGCCGCGCGTCAGCAAAAAGGCTTTGGCGCGATGTTGAGTTTTGAACTGGATGGTGATGAGCAAACGCTGCGCGACTTCCTTGGCGGGTTATCATTGTTTACGCTGGCAGAATCACTGGGGGGCGTCGAAAGCCTGATCTCCCATGCCGCGACCATGACCCACGCGGGGATGGCACCAGAAGCACGTGCTGCTGCCGGCATTTCTGAGACGCTGCTGCGTATCTCCACCGGTATTGAAGATGGCGAAGATTTAATTGCCGACCTGGAAAATGGCTTCCGGGCTGCAAACAAGGGGTAAACATGAGTGTGATTGCGCAGGCAGGGGCGAAGGGTCGTCAACTGCACAAATTTGGTGGTAGTAGTCTGGCTGACGTGAAATGTTATTTACGTGTCGCAGGCATTATGGCTGAGTACTCGCAGCCTGACGACATGATGGTTGTTTCCGCGGCGGGCAGTACCACTAACCAGTTGATTAGCTGGCTGAAGTTAAGCCAGACCGATCGCCTTTCTGCGCATCAGGTTCAGCAGGCGTTACGCCGCTATCAGAGCGAGCTTATTAGCGGTCTGTTACCACCAGACGTGGCCGATGGGCTGATTGGCGAGTTTATTCACGATCTGGAGCGACTGGCCGGTTTACTCGACGGCGGCGTCAACGATACGGTTTACGCTGAAGTAGTCGGGCATGGTGAAGTGTGGTCAGCGCGTCTGATGTCTGCCGTACTGAACCAGCAGGGTCTGGAATCTGCCTGGCTGGATGCGCGCGAGTTTTTGCGCGCGGAACGCGGCGCTCAACCGCAGGTGGATGAAGGCCTTTCGTATCCCTTACTGCAACAGCTGTTGGCGCAGCATCCGGGGAAACGCCTGGTGGTGACCGGATTTATCAGCCGCAGCAATGCGGGCGAAACGGTGCTGTTGGGGCGTAACGGTTCTGACTACTCCGCGACCCAGGTTGGCGCACTGGCGGGTGTTTCCCGCGTGACTATCTGGAGCGATGTCGCCGGGGTGTACAGCGCGGATCCGCGCAAAGTAAAAGATGCGTGTCTGCTGCCGTTGCTGCGCCTTGATGAAGCCAGCGAACTGGCGCGTCTGGCGGCACCGGTTCTCCATGCCCGTACCTTACAGCCGGTTTCCGGCAGCGATATTGATCTCCAGTTGCGCTGTAGCTATACGCCGGAGCAAGGATCGACGCGCATTGAACGCGTGCTGGCTTCCGGTACCGGGGCGCGTATTGTCACCAGCCATGACGACGTTTGCCTGATTGAGTTCCAGGTGCCCACAGGTCAGGACTTTAAGCTGGCTTACAAATATATCGACCAGATTTTAAAACGTGCACAGGTGCGTCCGCTGGCGGTGGGTGTGCATCCTGATCGCCAACTGCTGCAATTTTGCTACACCTCTGAAGTCGCTGACGGCGCGCTGAAAATTCTTGATGAAGCAGGCCTGCCGGGCGAGCTGCGTTTGCGTCAAGGCCTGGCGTTGGTGGCAATGGTGGGTGCTGGGGTGACGCGTAACCCGCTGCACTGCCACCGTTTCTGGCAACAACTGAAGGGCCAGCCGGTTGAGTTTACCTGGCAGTCAGAAGAGGGTATCAGCCTGGTTGCCGTGCTGCGTACTGGCCCGACCGAAAGCCTGATCCAGGGTCTGCACCAGTCAATTTTCCGCGCTGAAAAACGCATCGGCCTGGTGCTGTTTGGCAAGGGGAATATCGGTTCTCGTTGGCTGGAGCTGTTTGCCCGTGAGCAGAGCACGCTGTCTGCGCGTACCGGTTTTGAGTTCGTGCTGGCAGGTGTGGTGGATAGCCGCCGTAGCCTGCTGAATTACGAAGGACTGGACGCCAGCCGCGCGTTAGCCTTCTTTGATGATGAAGCGGTAGAGCAGGATGAAGAATCCTTGTTCCTGTGGATGCGCGCGCACCCGTATGACGATTTAGTCGTGCTGGACGTCACCGCCAGTGAACAACTGGCGGATCAGTATCTGGATTTCGCCAGCCACGGTTTTCACGTGATTAGCGCCAATAAACTGGCTGGCGCAAGCACGAGTAATAAGTATCGCCAAATCCACGACGCCTTTGAGAAAACCGGTCGTCACTGGCTGTATAACGCCACTGTCGGTGCCGGATTGCCGATCAATCATACCGTACGGGATCTGATTGACAGCGGAGACACCATTTTGTCGATCAGCGGGATCTTCTCCGGCACGCTGTCGTGGCTGTTCCTGCAATTTGACGGTTCTGTTCCGTTTACCGATCTGGTGGATCAAGCGTGGCAGCAGGGGCTGACTGAGCCGGACCCGCGCGTTGACCTTTCAGGTAAAGATGTGATGCGCAAGCTGGTGATCCTGGCGCGTGAGGCGGGTTACGACATCGAGCCGGACCAGGTTCGCGTGGAGTCACTGGTACCTGCGCACTGTGAAGAAGGCTCTATTGACCATTTCTTTGAAAATGGCGATGAGCTGAATGAGCAGATGGTTCAGCGGCTGGAGGCCGCCCGTGAAATGGGGCTGGTACTGCGCTATGTGGCACGTTTCGATGCCAACGGCAAAGCGCGTGTGGGGGTGGAAGCGGTCCGTCCTGAACACCCGCTGGCGGCGCTGCTGCCGTGCGATAACGTGTTCGCCATCGAAAGCCGCTGGTACCGCGATAACCCGCTGGTGATCCGTGGGCCGGGGGCGGGTCGCGATGTGACCGCCGGGGCGATTCAGTCTGATATCAACCGCCTGGCGCAGTTGCTGTAGTTTGCGTTGCCGGATGGCGCTTACGCTTATCCGGCCTACCTATGACACGAACCGTAGGCCCGGTAAGCGGCTGCGCTACCGGGCAAATCGCGCTGGGTGATCAGGATGTTATATTTCTCCGTCAGCGCCCTTATCGCCTGAAAAACAGAATGGGCAGAGTAACACGCGCTTTGCTGAAGCGCCGTTTGCTGCCGCAACCAGGCGATGAAATGATGGCTCGCGGCCAGAGTTATTGACGCCCCTTTTCCGATCTGACTCTCTGTTAACAGACACGCCATTTTTCGATTGTTGCCTTGTTGACAAATCTGCCACTGATTTCGCCACCATCCCTGATACGTTTTACCCCGCAGCCGCCAGGGTAATGGACACGTATTGTCATTGATTTCTTCATCAATAAACCACAGCGAGGCGTGGTGCTCGCGAAACTGTTCCGCCCATGCGGTAATCGCCGCGCCGCGCAGGAAGCATTCGTGGGCGATAATGTGCGTTTTTACCTCCGGCCAGAGATGGCTCAGTACCCGAAAATGGCCGTGCGCGGTAATGACAGGGCGGAGAATCGCGCCGCTGGCGTTCCGTTTGAGCTCGGCGCTGCCGTACTGGATTTCATCAAATTGGCTGCGGCGTAAAAACTGACTTTCTCGTTGGCTTACTCTCTCAACAATATCGTCATGCGTTGCAGTTGCCTCACCGATGCCGCGCCAGCGGTAACGTAATGTGTAACCAATGGGATAGGGGGTAAAATTGCTGGAAACATGCAGGATATTGCCACGAATAGCATCAAAGCTGAGCAATATATAAAGTTTCTGGTCGGCGCTGGCGCCTTGAAAAGGCACGATCAAGGGAACCGTGGCGATTTGTTCTGGCGGCTCAAAAAGTGTGAGCGGCTGTCGTTTGGGCGTCCAGACCTTTTTACATGCCCGACACTGAACGCGCTGACTGCCCTGAGGATTTCGGCCATAGCGGATTGGGTCCCGTTGGTAACAACTTGGGCAAAAATGACCGCTCTTGGTTGCAGAATCCGCTAAATAGGCCGACAGCCAGAGTCGGAACTGTTCCTCGTTAAACAGCGGCGGATAACTCCCGCATGCCCGGCAGTGCAGCGCGGCATACCCCAGCCGATAATCTGGCCGATCGTAATCTGCTGAGCTTGCCAGCCCCAGATTGCGGCAGCCAAATGACTTGCAGCAATTGATGGTGAACAAAGAAGACATCTTATTACCAACGATTTTTAATGGTCGTTGATTTTGACCTGCAACTATCACCAGTAGATGTGAGTTTTCTCACATAAAAAAACCTTTCAGAACGTAACGTAGCGAATCTTTATATGACTGAAAGGGATTGGTTATGAAGTTAAAAATGCTTGCTGTTGGTGTGCTGGTATCACTGCCATTATGGGCGTCGGCGAAAGATGTCACGATCATCTACACCAACGATCTCCATGCCCACGTTGAACCTTATAAGGTGCCGTGGATTGCCAATGGCGCACGTGATATTGGCGGTTGGGCGAATATCACGACGATGGTTAAACAGGAAAAGGCCAGCAATAAAGCGACCTGGTTTTTTGATGCGGGTGATTACTTTACGGGGCCTTACATCAGCAGTATGACCAAGGGTAAAGCCATTGTCGACATTATGAACACCATGGACTTTGATGCCGTTACGATGGGCAATCATGAGTTCGATCATGGCTGGGACAACACGCTGCTGCAACTCAGCCAGGCAAAATTCCCGATTGTTCAGGGCAATATTTTCTATCAGAACAGCAGCAAGGCCTTTTGGGATAAGCCGTATACCATCATCGAAAAAGAGGGCGTGAAGATTGGCGTTATTGGTCTGCACGGCGTGTTTGCTTTTGATGATACGGTTTCTGCTTCGACGCGCGTTGGCATTGAAGCGCGCGATGAAGTGAAGTGGCTGCAACGCTATATCGATGAACTGAAAGGCAAAGTGGATCTGACCGTAGCACTGATCCATGAAGGCACGCCTGCGCGTCAGTCCAGCCAGGGGAGTACCGATGTGCGCCGTGCGTTGGATAAAGACATCCAGACCGCGGGTCAGGTGCATGGGCTGGATATCCTGATTACCGGCCATGCGCATGTGGGCACGCCGGAGCCGATTAAAGTAGGTAACACCCTGATTTTATCTACCGACAGCGGCGGTATTGATGTTGGTAAACTGGTGCTGGATTACCAGCAGAAACCGCATCAATTTACCGTGAAGAACTTCGAGCTAAAGACCATTTTTGCCGATGAATGGCAGCCCGACCCGCAGACGAAACAAGTGATTGACGGCTGGAATAAAAAGCTCGATAAAGTTGTACAACAAACGGTCGCCAATGCTTCGGTTGAGCTCACCCGCGCTTACGGTGAATCTTCTTCGCTGGGAAATCTGGCGGCGGATGCGCTGCTGGCGGCGGCAGGTAAAGATACCCAGTTAGCGCTAACTAACTCAGGCGGTATTCGCAATGAAATCCCGGCGGGCGCCATTACCATGGGTGCGGTCATTAGCACCTTCCCGTTTCCGAATGAACTGGCAACGATGGAGCTTACTGGTAAGCAGTTGCGTAGCTTGATGGAGCACGGCGCGAGTTTAAGCAACGGCGTGTTGCAGGTATCCAAAGGGCTGGAGATGAAATACGACAGCAGCAAACCGGTCGGTCAGCGGGTCACAGTACTAACGTTAAACGGCAAGCCGATTGAGGATGCTACGGTTTACCATATTGCGACCAACAGCTTCCTGGCAGATGGTGGCGATGGTTTTAGCGCATTTACCGAAGGTAAAGCGCGTAATACCTCCGGCGGCTATTATGTTTCTAATGCGGTTGTTGATTACTTCAAAGCGGGTAATACCCTGACGGATGAACAACTGAAAGGCATGCGTGTGGAGGATGTGAAACCGTAACGAGTTCAGGCCAGCAGAGTATCCGCTGGCCTGTTATTTTAACCTTTGTGCGAGGAAAACACCTCTTTTGCGGCGAACAGTCCGTTCAGCGCAGCGGGAAAGCCCGCATATACTGCCATTTGCATAATCACTTCAGTAATCTCCTCCTGCGTTAACCCGACGTGCAGTGCGGCGGCAATGTGCACTTTCAACTGCGGTGCGGCATTTCCCAGCGCCGTGAGCGCGGCGACGGTGGCTATTTCCCGGCTGCGTAAATCCAGCCCTGGACGTGAGTAGATATCGCCAAAAGGAAACTCGATCAGGTAGCGGGCGAAGTCCGGCGCAATCTCTTTCAGGCTCTCAACGACGGCATCTCCGCCTTTACCATCAACCTGTTGCAACATGTTCTGTCCGGTAATATAGCGTTCTGAATGCATGATACTTCCCTTGTTGGTTTGTGGTATGACGAGAGAATAAGGGGCGCAGAATGATTTGGATAATACCCGTTCCGTGATACCTTTTCGGTATGAGCACTTCCCCGCTTCACTCCTTGGATATTCGCCTGCTGCGCTACTTTGCGGTGGTGGCACAAGAGAACAACATGAGCCGTGCAGCGCAGCGCTTGTTTATGTCGCAGCCGCCGCTCAGCCGCCATATTCGCCAGCTTGAAGACCGGTTGGGGGTAGTGCTTTTTATCCGCCATACCAAAGGGCTGACGCTCACGGATGAAGGGCTACGCGTGCTGGAAATTATCCGTCCGCTGCTGGCACAGCAGGATAAAACCTATGCAGAATTGGGCTCGCTTGGGAAAACCGGCGCACGGTCGCTGCGCGTTGGGCTGACCACCGCGTTTGAGCAGGGTATTTTTGCCTCGCTGGAAACTCAGCTCGCGACGCGCGTTGAGGCGTTGAATATTGTGCGTCATGGCTCGCCGGAGTTAGTGCGCCAGGTGCGGCGTGGAAAACTGGACGCGGCTATTGTGGCGCTGCCGCTGGAGGCTACTGGACTCACCGTGATCCCGCTCGCCTGGCAGGAACCGTTGATTGCTGCCTTACCTGCTCACTGGTCGGAAGCAGAAGCAGATTCGCTGACGCTAACCACGCTCAGCGAGCGCCCTCTATTCTGGTTTAAGCGTGAGCGTAACCCGGCCTTCTTCGACTACACGCGGGTTATTTTTCGTCGTGCAGGTTACTCACCTGCCTGCATAGAAGAACCACTGGAACATGACGTTTTGCTGGCACGTATTGCCCGTGGCGAGGGTGTGAGCCTGTTTCCTTCGTCATTTTCCGCTATCCAGCGGCAGGGCGTGGTTTTTCGTCCTCTATACGGCACGGAATTGTGTATTACTGCCGGGTTGGTATTATCGCCTGAACAAGAATCTCGCCTGCAATGGCTTCCTTCATTACTCTCGGCGTCCTTCCTTTCTGCACGCTAAAGTGAATTATTTTCATCTTCACTGAGTATTCCTCACCTTTCACGATGATTTTTATGTTGACGTTACGGCGCTTTTCCGTCATTTTTACATCTAGACGTCTAAACGTATAGCAGTTCACAACACAACATATAACGACAAAAGATTGATGAGGTAAGGTATGAGCTTTTTTCACGCCAACCAGCGGGAAGCCCTGAATCAGAGCCTGGCTGAAGTCCAGGGTCAGATTAACGTTTCGTTTGAGTTTTTCCCGCCGCGCACCAGTGAAATGGAGCAAACACTGTGGAACTCAATCGATCGCCTGAGCAGTCTGAAGCCTAAGTTTGTCTCCGTAACCTACGGCGCAAACTCCGGTGAGCGTGACCGCACGCACAGCATCATTAAGGGGATTAAGGATCGCACCGGTCTTGAAGCGGCCCCGCATCTGACCTGTATTGATGCTACTCGCGACGAGCTGCGAATTATCGCTCAGGATTACTGGAACAACGGGATTCGTCATATTGTGGCCCTGCGCGGCGACCTGCCGCCAGGCAGTGGCAAACCGGATATGTACGCCGCCGATCTGGTTGGGTTACTCAAAGAAGTGGCAGACTTTGATATCTCTGTTGCGGCCTATCCGGAAGTCCACCCGGAAGCGAAAAGCGCCCAGGCCGATCTGCTCAACCTGAAGCGTAAGGTCGACGCCGGAGCGAATCGCGCGATCACCCAGTTCTTCTTCGACGTGGAAAGTTATCTGCGTTTTCGTGACCGCTGCGTAACCGCAGGTATCGATGTGGAAATTATCCCGGGTATCCTGCCGGTCTCTAATTTTAAGCAGGCGAAAAAATTCGCTGACATGACCAACGTGCGCATCCCTTCCTGGATGTCGACGATGTTTGACGGTCTGGATGATGATGCGGAAACCCGCAAGCTGGTGGGCGCTAACATTGCCATGGACATGGTGAAGATTTTAAGCCGTGAAGGGGTGAAAGATTTCCATTTCTATACGCTCAATCGCGCCGAGATGAGCTACGCGATATGCCATACGCTGGGCGTCAGGCCTGCTTAATTGTAACATCAGCCCTCTACGGAGGGCTTTTTGTTGATCATTTTGATCTACATCTCTGTAACTAAAAATATAAAAGGATTTAGCTATCGAATCTGTGGGTTTTTTCGACTATATCTTATCTCTGGTGGTGTATATCGTAGCTAGAACACTGTAAAGGGAGCATATAGATGAGCATGTCCGACGATAGCCAAAACGCATCAACTGCCGGTAAGTGTCCTTTCCATCAAGGCGGTCACGATCCCAGCGCGGGAGCAGGAAGAAATAACCGCGACTGGTGGCCGAATCAACTCCGCGTAGACCTTTTGAACCAACACTCCAACCGTTCGAACCCATTGGGTGAAGATTTCAATTACCGCAAAGAATTTAGCAAACTCGACTATTCTGCCCTGAAAGGGGATCTCAGAGCCCTCCTGTCCGAATCTCAACCGTGGTGGCCCGCTGACTGGGGCACGTATGCCGGTTTGTTTATCCGTATGGCATGGCACGGCGCAGGGACCTATCGCTCCATTGATGGACGCGGTGGCGCAGGTCGCGGACAGCAGCGTTTTGCACCACTGAACTCCTGGCCGGACAACGTGAGCCTGGATAAAGCCCGTCGTTTGTTGTGGCCTGTTAAGCAAAAGTATGGTCAGAAAATTTCCTGGGCCGACCTGTTTATCCTCGCGGGTAACGTGGCGCTGGAAAACTCCGGCTTCCGTACCTTTGGCTTTGGTGCCGGTCGTGAAGACGTATGGGAACCGGATCTTGATGTGAACTGGGGTGACGAAAAAGCCTGGTTGACGCACCGCCATCCGGAAGAGCTGGCGAAAGCCCCGCTGGGTGCGACTGAGATGGGACTTATCTACGTGAACCCGGAAGGGCCGGATCACAGCGGTGAACCGCTTTCCGCGGCAGCAGCGATTCGTGCCACCTTCGGCAATATGGGGATGAATGACGAAGAAACCGTGGCGCTGATTGGCGGTGGTCATACGTTGGGTAAAACCCACGGTGCAGGTCCTGCATCGCACGTCGGCCCCGATCCAGAATCGGCACCGATTGAGGCCCAGGGCTTAGGTTGGGCCAGCAGCTACGGTAGCGGTGTGGGCGCAGACAACATCACCTCCGGTCTGGAAGTGGTCTGGACGCAAACGCCGACCCAGTGGAGCAACTATTTCTTCGAGAACCTGTTCAAATACGAATGGGTACAGACCCGCAGCCCGGCCGGTGCTATCCAGTTTGAAGCGGTCGATGCTCCTGAAATTATTCCGGATCCGTTTGATCCGTCGAAAAAACGTAAGCCGACGATGCTGGTTACCGATCTGACGCTGCGTTTTGATCCGGAATTCGAGAAGATCTCCCGTCGTTTCCTCAACGATCCGCAGGCGTTTAACGAAGCCTTTGCTCGCGCGTGGTTTAAGCTGACGCACAGGGATATGGGGCCAAAATCACGTTACATTGGACCAGAAGTCCCGCAGGAAGATCTGATTTGGCAGGATCCGCTGCCGCACGCGTTCTTCAACCCAAGCGAAGAAGATATCCTAAACC
>OJJJ01000613.1_pt1 | contig 15124 bp, 12 predicted proteins | sample 1596311 | NCBI WGS metagenome assembly OJJJ01 (sample SAMEA4350140, study PRJEB24818) | metagenome | biome: human; feature: gut; material: faeces | place: Denmark | collected 2013-09 | reverse complement strand
CCCGGGGGAAGAATATTCCAGGCGGGAAAATCCCAAACCATATTTTGACCCATGAGCGGGGTTTTGAAAAAAATAAAACCCCACGCGCAGACCCTGCCACCGGCAAGGAGTTTCCCCAAAGGGCGGGGGCCGGGCAGTAAGTGGCCAGAAAATGGGGGAAGTACGCCCCCCGCCAGTGTCACCCATAGCGTGGTCAGAAAACCTGACATTATCCATTGCAGAGGTTGCCCGCTCAGCACTCCCTGCCAGTCCATTGCGTGCATTATAACGATGACTCCTGATGTAACGGGTCGAGAACTTTTTTCAGGAAACGTCGGGTCCTTGGGTGCTGTGGGCGGGTAAAGAACGCCTCGGGGGGCGCCACTTCGAGAATATCGCCGCCATCAATGAAAACCACCCGATCGGCAATCTCGCGGGCGAAATGCATTTCGTGAGTGACGACAATCATCGTGATGCCACTATGGGCGAGGTTTTTCATCACCAACAGTACTTCGCCGATCATTTCGGGATCCAGCGCGGAAGTGGGTTCATCAAACAGGAGGATTTGTGGGGAGGAGGCCAGGGCGCGGGCGATGGCAACGCGCTGCTGCTGACCGCCGGAAAGCTGTGCGGCGTAGGCCTCGGCTTTGTCAGCCAGTCCGACCTGTTCCAGCAGCTCAAGTGCACGTCGTTTCGCCTCCGTTTTATTCCAGCCGTGAACATATTCCAGCGCCAGCGAGATGTTCTGCTGCGCCGTCAGATGTGCGTAAAGATTGAACTGCTGGAACACAAAACCAATGCGACTGCGTAACTGACGTAAGGCCGCGCCGCGCAGCTGGCCGATCGGGTGGTCATCAATGAAAATATCGCCCCCGCTAAGTGATTCAAGCTGATTGATCAGGCGAATAAGCGTAGATTTCCCTGAGCCGGAAGGGCCCAGAATGGTGACCATTTCACCGGGCTCCACGGTCAGGTTAACGTCATTTAACACCACCTGCGCGTCATACTGTTTATGCACATTGCGCAGCTCGACCCGCGCCTGACGCAACTGCGTAAAATCCGCAGCTGGCGCTGCGGAGCGAGGAAACAGACCTGAGAGCATATTACTTCGCTTCTATTTTAAAGGCGCGGGGCTGGGGATTTTTGGTGTCAGGCCCAAACCAGACATCGTAGATTTTGGCCGCCTGACCGGTCGACTCAAGTTTCAGCAGTTCGTCGTTTACCGCGTTTAACAGTGCCGTTTCGCCTTTTTTCACCCCTACGCCGATCTCTTCTTTACTCAGCAGGTCAGGTAAAATTTTGAAATCTGCTTTATCCGGTGCGCCACCTAACAGGCCCGCCAGAATAGTACTGTCCTGGGTGATGGCCTGAACATTGCCATTGCGCAATGCGGTCAGCGCCAGCGGAATATCGTCGTAGGCCAGCACGCGTGACTGTGGGAAGCGCTGATGTAGCGCCTGTTCACCGGTAGTGCCTTTCACCGCGCCGATGCGTGCCTTGCTGTAATCATCAAGCTTGTCCGGGGATTTTGCGGGCACCAGGAACTGCTGTCCGGTGACAAAATAGGGGACCGAAAAGTCGATGACCTGCGCCCGCTCCGGCGTAATCGTAATATCCGCAACGATTAAATCGGCCTTACCGGATTGCAACAGCGGAATGCGGTTGGCCGGATTGGTTGCCACCAGTTCCAGTTTTACACCGAGTGATTTTGCCAGCGCTTCGGCAAAATCCACGTCATAGCCGACAATTTTATGTGTTTTCGCATCAACAGAGCCAAACGGTGGGTTAGCGTCGAACGTCGCGACTTTCACCACGCCTGCAGCTTTGATATCGGCCAGTTGATCGGCCTGAGCCTGCGAAGCCATCATGCCCGACGCGGACAATATGCTAAGTGCCAGGATTGATTTTTTAGCACGCTGAATTTTCGTTGCCATCATTATATGAAATCCCTGTAGTTATTGGTTTGTGCTATTAACGCTCCCATAACTTATCGATGGCGCAAAATAAGAAAAAATTCTTATCTATATACAAAATGATATTAGTGAAATAGCTGTTAATAATGGGTAAATACAATGCAAATTATCCAGGAACGCTACTGTATTTCCATGCGGGCCTGTACCGATAACCGACAACCGACAACCGATGTTGGATTGGGGCCAGTCATGCTGCGTGATAATTTTAACGATCTCTATTATCTCAAAGAGGGCCAGGCGCGCCGTTTACGGGTCATTATTTTTATTATCCCAGCCGCAAACAGCACACCGCTTCCTTTGCACAGCTGATTGAAGCATTGCGCTATACACGCTGACTGGAGATAAAAAAACCGGCATTACGCCGGTTCAGGGATTAGATTTTGCAGGCATCGCCGCAGTCATTATCCGCAATCATTTCCTGTGCTTTTTTGTCTGCATCTTCCAGACGTTCCGCATTGCGCTCTTGCGCTTCATCAAGTCCATCAAAGACCAGATTATCGAGATCAATTTCCATCAGTCACCTGTTCAGGTTCAGCGTTTAACATTCCCTAATTATATTGCAAAAATGTTGCTGAACAGCAGCGATTCTTGCGATTTAGAGGCGACTATCAAATCAGATGTGCGTATTTTTCCGGTAGCGTGGTCCACAGATGTCGGTTGGCGGCGCTCAGGATGAGTATTGTCGAAAACCCGGCTGGACCTTAACGGATGAGGATATAAATACGGTCGATCGCTTTATTGAACAGTTCGGTTTGTCGGTGTTGTCCGAACCGATAACCTGACATGCACGCCAACGCCGCGCCCCTGAACTGAAACACCGCTCCGGTGCGCGGCGGTCCTCGCTAACTACTTTTTTTTGTCCGTTTTTTAACCCGTCACAACTCGCCAAAATGTTAATAATATGTTTCACAATCATGCTGCAGGCCTGTTTATTCAGGAACGTGACGCGCGATCATTTTTAACAATATCATGACAAAATCACTATACATATAACTTAATATCTTTTATACATTAATCGTTAACCCCTGTGACTATTCCACAAAAGAGAAAGAGATATGGAACAGATACCTGATAATAAAAACGATAATTTTCAGAAAGATGGCAAAGAGCAGTTCAACCGATCGATCGGACTTATCTCTAACTTTGCGCTGGGTTTTACCTATCTGTCGCCACTCACCGCCGTGTATTCGCTGTTTGCGCTTGCCGTAACACTGGCAGGGCCACCGGCGGTATGGTGGATTTTAATCGTCGCCTGTGGGCAGCTTCTGGTTGCGCTGGTGTTTGGCGAAGTGGCGTCTCAGTATCCGATTACCGGAGGGCTGTATCCCTGGGCCAGAAGGTTGTGGGGGAAAAAATATGCGTGGATTGCCGCCTGGATTTACCTGTGGGCGCTGGTGGTGACCATCACCTCAATCGCGGAATACACCTCTACCTTCGTCGAGTCATTATTCCACTATGGTCAGACTCCGGCCACCATGCTGCTGACATCCGTGGTGCTGCTGCTCTTGATGATGGCGGTGAATATGTCCGGGACAAAGAATCTTGCCCGGGTCGCCAAAATTGGTTTCTGGTGTGAGATCGTCAGCGTGATTGCGCTGGGGATTTACCTGCTGATATTCCACCGTTCGCAGCCATTCTCGGTGATATTTGATTCAATGGGCGTGCTGGCCCAGGACGGGAGCTACTCCACTGCCTTTATGTCAGCCGCGCTGATGGGCCTGTTTATGTTCTTTGGCTTTGAAGCCTGCGGCAACGTTGCGGAAGAGGTGAAGAACCCAAGCAAAAAAATCCCGATTGCGATGATCCTGAGTATCGTGTTTGGTGCGATCTCGGCCATTATTTCCGTCATGGGGTATCTGCTGGCTTCGCCGAATCTGGTCAGTATTGTCAACGGTAAAACGGCCGATCCGATCCCGGCTATCCTCAATGAGGCCCTGGGGGAAACCGGCGCGACGGTCTTTATCATCGTCGCGATTATCGCCATGCTGTCGTGTATTCTGTCTCTCCAGGCTGCGTTGAGCCGCCTTATCTTCTCTTTCTCCCGTGACAGAATGCTGCCGGGAAGCGAGTGGATGTCCAAAATCTCTAAAAATGGTGTTCCCGATAATGCCATGGTGGTCAGTTGCTTACTGCCGGTGATTATCTGTGTTTGGGTCTACTTCCAGCCCGATAATCTGTCGCGCATTACCGCGTTTGCCGTTATCGGTATCTATATTTCCTTCCAGATGGTCGTGCTGGCAGCGCTGCGTCAGCGCCTGAAAGGCTGGAAACCGGCGGGCGAGTGGACCATCGGTGGTTGGGGGACTCTGGTTAACGTGCTGGCGTTAGCTTACGGATTGTGCGGGATCTGGCTGCTGGCCCAACCCGCCGACAGCAGTGATTTCATCGACCGCTGGACGGTGCTGTTTGGCCTGGCGATTGTGGTGGGTTCGGGGCTTATCTACATGTTCCTGACGCGTCCGTTTGGTCGCTCTGCTGCGCCGGAAAATGATGCGATAGCCTACGCAAACAAGCTCAATATGGGGCAGGATAATTAAACAAAGGGCCTTCGGGCCCTTAGAGCCTATCCCCTTAGTGTTGATAGTGGTAAAGAATGAAGTAGTCGCTCTGATACACAATACGGGTATTCGTCGGTGACAGTAATTCTCCCACGCGACAGCGCGGCCAACTGGAGAAGATAATCCGGTTTTCCAGATTGGTCAGAATGACATAGTCAGGTTGGGGGCAGGAGAGCAGTTCTGCCTCGATCTGGCTTACCAGCAGATCGACAGCGGCGACGCCAAGAAACTGGTCATGGTAGTAAACGGGCACCGCCGAGGTCAGTGTGTAAGAAATGTTGCAGATATAGTCGACGTAAGGCCCGTGAATATAGGCTTCACCTGCAGGAGGAGAATGCTTAAACCACTCGAAGGTTCTGAAATCCAGCCGCTGTTGGGTGGCCTGATCTAAATCCAGATGCGCCTGACTCAGACCGTTATCTTTCTTATACCACCACTCCAGCAGCCAATACTCGTTGCGGGTTGGCGTATTCTCAATATGGCTGGCGAATCCGGCACCCGAGCAATAGTGATTGTGATTCAGCGTGTGTTTAATGTGCTGCTGAACAGTGGCTCTCACTGCCGGGTCGAGGACCACCTCTGCCGAGCCTTTTTGTACACCGGCAATCGCCTCGTGGATGCTCCTCGCCAGCGCAACGGTAGACTCTACGGTAGAGACAGTAATATCATCAATTTTACGGATTAATGCGCTAAGGGATGTCGAAGAGCTCATGGTCTTTCCTGCCTTCACTGATGGTCAGTTCGCGTTATATTTCAGCTTTTTTTCAATAAGATAATAGGTACAGGTATCGATAATCTGGGTGGCAAACTGCACCGATTCTGTCTCATTATGCGCGGCCAGCGCATCGGCCAGCGCCGAATAGAGCGCAATGATCTCGGCGTGAATAGTGCCAGAACGATAGAGTATAGCGACCAGCGAAGCCCATTCCGCCTGCACCTGTAGTTCCTGGTTCGCCAGCCGCGCTGAATGCGAACTGGCGGCGATCGCCAGTAGGCAACGCATATCGGCCTGGGTCATTAATTCGGGTGAATTAGCCTTTCTTAACACCTCAACAAACTCGCGAAATTTAGCGATATCCGCATTGGTCATGCGCCGGGAGGCCAGCCTGGCGCTGTGGCTGATAATGGCGCAATGCATTTCGCCTAAGTCGGAAAGGTAATCGGTGCCAATCGATTTAAACGGATGCAGGACGCTATTTTTGCCATCAATATTTTCGCAAACGAAGCTGCCGCCATTTCGGCCACGAACCGTATGGATAAGATTATTAGCCCGAAGCGTGTTGAGTGCTTCTCTGATGGTGATATGTGAGACGCCCATCATCTTTGCCAGGTCGGTTTCGTTGGGCAGTTGCTCTTTTGGCTCGAGCAATCCCGTAATGATGGCGTTTGAAAGGCGCTGCACAATCTGGTCGGAACGACTGACCTGCCCGATAGGCGCAAATATGACCGCATGAGTAATCATAATCTTTTCTGCACTCAATTCCCTGAAACAACGACCCTTTCTAACACAAGCCTGTCAGGCAAGGAAGGTCAGAATGGTCGCGTTATTTTACCTGCCCATGCACAAAACCGTTGCACAGGCGGATGTGTGTCCCGTTAGCGTCAAATGACGATGAATAACCTTACCGTAAAAATGTAAAATTTAAGTTAAAAATGCGACGTTTATCATACTGTCAATGTTGCGCATTTGAAAAAATTTTACAATATATATATTACATAAGATTCTTTATGTATTAACGGGCAGGAGACAGTCATGAAAACCCTGAAGCATTTTATCAACGGACACTACGTGGCGGGCAGTACCGAAGACGCGTTTGAGCTGGTCAGCCCGGTGGACGGTGAAACATACGCGTTATCGCCCAATGGTGGGGCAGCAGAAGTCGATCTGGCCTACTCGGCCGCCGCTGCCGCGTTCAGTATCTGGAAGAAATCGACGCCCGCACAGCGGCAAAAAGCGCTTCTGGCGCTGGCTGATGAAATCGAACGCAATGTAGAGCGACTGGTTAACGCCCAGAGTCAGGAAACTGGACAGCTGCGCCATTTTATTGAGAAAGAAGAGATCGTGGCCTCCTGCGACGCCATTCGATTTTTTGCCGGTGCCGCGCGCTGCCTTGAAGGGAAGGCTGCCGGTGAATATTCTGCCGGGTTCACCTCAACCATTCGTCGCGAACCGCTGGGTATTGTGGGGCAAGTCACGCCGTGGAATTACCCGTTTATGATGGCGGTGTGGAAGATAGCCCCTGCGCTGGCGGCAGGCAATACGGTGGTGCTTAAACCGAGTGACACCACGCCGGTCAGCACGCTGCTGCTGGCTGAGCTGGCCGCGCCGCTGTTCCCGAAAGGGGCGTTTAATGTGGTATTAGGGAAAGCCAAAACCGGTTCGCTGGTGGTGTCGAACCCGACGGCCTCACTGGTTTCGATTACTGGCTCGGTACGTGCGGGTCTACAGGTGGCGGCGTCGGCGGCGGCAAACCTGACCAAAGCCCATCTGGAGTTGGGCGGTAAAGCGCCCGCCGTGGTATTTGCCGACGCGAATATCGACAGGGCGATTGAGACGATCGCTACCGCCGGCTTTTTCAATGCCGGGCAAGATTGTACCGCCGCCACGCGAATTCTCGTCGAGCAGTCCGTTTATGCTGAGTTTCTGGAAAAATTGATCCAGAAAACAAAAAGCATCAAATTTGGTCCCCCGCAGGATAGGGATGCGCTATATGGCGCGTTGAATAGCCGGAACCAACTGGAGCAGGTGCAAGGTTTTATTGCGCGTCTGCCTGCGCATGCAAAAATTGAAACGGGTGGCAGAGCAGGGCCCGGACCGGGCTTCTACTTTGAGCCAACCATCATCTCCGGTCTGCATCAGCACGACGAAGCCATTCAACATGAAGTGTTTGGTCCGGTAATGGCGATTCAGTCCTTTTCGACTGACGAAGACGCGTTGCACAAAGCCAATGATGTGGAATACGGCCTGGCCGCAAGCGTCTGGACCGGTAACCACGGCCGCGCACAGCGTTTTTGCATTGATCTCGATTTTGGCACGGTGTGGATCAACAACCATATTCCACTGTGTGCGGAAATGCCGCACGGCGGGTTCAAGAAATCCGGCTACGGTAAAGATCTCTCCTCTTATTCACTCGATGAGTACACCCGAGTGAAACATATCATGTGCGATATTTCTGAATAGCGGGTAATACGATGAAAACATTAAAAATAGCTACGCTGTCGCTGGTGATGTTCTCGGGGTTTAGCCTGGCAGACAGCTCCCCGCTGAATACCGTAAAAGCGTATATGGCGGCCTGGAATGCGCATAACGCGCCGCTGGCAGCGCAGTATCTGGCCGACGACGCGGTCTATTACGATGCCGCCGCCGGGGAGCCGATAACTGGCAGGGAAAAAGCCGAGAAAGAGGTGATTGGAGCATTCATTAAGGCGGTCCCGGATCTGAACTGGAAAATGGTCGGCAAACCCGTCTATGACGAAGATACCGTGGCATTTCGTTGGGAGTTCTCGGGTAAAAATAGCGGCGAATGGGCAGGAAGTCCGCCGACAAATAATCCGATAAAATTTGAAGGCGTCAGCTATATTCATGTTAAGGCAGGAAAAATCACCTGGCAGGGTGATTATTATGATTCTAAAAAACTGGATGAAGAACTCAAGCCAGTGAAGTAGTCGGTGGTCCCCCTTGTGAGAGGGGGAACCTCTCATTTGTGCTGTGTTTAGGGCAGTGTGTGCGTGGCAAAAGGACAAGTTAATGGCAATTACCCGACGTGATTTTCTCAACGGTGTGGCGGTCACCATCGCCGCGGGGCTGACCCCTCTGGATATGGTCAGAGCGGCAGGAAAAGAACATGAATTTATCGATGGAAGTTATTACCCTCCCAGCCTGACGGGGCTGCGTGGTAACCATCCTGGCTCGTTTGAAATGGCTCACGCGTTGGGCCGGGAACAGAAAAAATTTGATTTAACGGCGCTTCCGCTCGAGGAAGAGTACGACCTGGTGGTGGTCGGTGGCGGCATTAGCGGGCTGGCGGCCGGATGTTTCTGGCGGCAACTTGTCGGGCAAAACAGCAAGGTTCTGATCCTCGACAACCATGATGATTTTGGCGGCCACGCCAAACGTAACGAATTTAGCACAGCCGGAAAAAAACTGATCGGCTATGGCGGCAGTGAGTCGTTTCAGTCGCCAGCGCATAATTTCAGCCCGGATGTGCAAAAGCTGATGGAAACACTCGGCGTGAGCGCCACCAAGCTCAAAGAGAGTTTTGACGTCGACTTCTACCCAGACTGGCAGCTCAGTCGCGGCGTCTTTTTCGACAAAAAGAATTTTGGCGAGACCAAAATCGTCAGCGGCGATCCGGGACGCGCGGTTTCCGACGATATTCCACCGGACCGGCTCAACGGTCGTAAGATTGAAGACTTTATCAATGATTTTCCGTTGAGTGAGAGCGACCGAAAAGCGCTTATCGATCTGCATGTACGCCCTGGCGACTACCTTCCGGGCATGACGGTCGAGGAGAAAAGTAGCTGGCTGGATACCCACAGCTACAGTGAATTTCTGGCCACGAAAGTCGGTTTAAGCAAAATGGCACTGCTCTATTTCCAGCAGCGTTCCAACGATTTCTTTGCTATCGGCATTGAGGGCATTTCCTGTAGCGATGCCCGGGCATGCGCCTTACCGGGCATGGAAGCGTTAGGTCTGCCGCCGCTGGACGGCGAGTCACTGGCCGACCTCGAAGAGCCGTATGTTTATCACTTCCCCGATGGCAACGCGGGACTGGCACGAATAATGGTCAGATATATGCTCCCGGATGCCTTGCCGGGGACCACCATGGAGGATTCCGTCCTCGCCAGATTGCATTACGAAAAGCTGGATCAGCCGGAAAATACCACGCGTTTGCGCCTCAACAGTAGCGTGATTAATGCGGCCAACGTGCCGCGCGGCGTGGCCGTAACCTATCTGCGTGACGCCAAATTGCATCGTGTGCACGCAAAAAACGCCATCATGGCGGGTTATAACATGATGATCCCGTACCTGGTGCCGGAAATGCCGAAACAACAGCAGGCAGACCTCAAGCTGAACGTAAAGGCGCCGCTGGTGTACACCAACGTAGTGGTGAAAAATTGGCAGGCGTTTAAGCAACTCGGCGTACATGAGTTTTATTCCCCGGCTGCGCCGTACAGCCGCATTAAGCTCGACTATCCAGTCAGCATTGGCGGCTATCAGCACCCGGCGACCCCGGACGATCCGATGGTGATTCATATGGTCTATGTGCCAACCTATCCGGGCAGTAACCTACCGGCGAGAGAACAATTCCGCCTGGGACGGGCCTATCTGCTGGGGACCTCGTTTGCTGCGCATGAAGAGATGATCCGTGGCCAGTTGCAGGAGATGTTTGGCTCGACAGGCTTTGACAATCAACGTGATATCGCGGCTATTACGGTTAACCGCTGGGCACATGGCTATGCCTATTACGCCAACCCGCTGTTCGACGACATGGATGAAATGGAGAAGGTTGTTGAGCGGGCACGCCAGCCCATCGGCCGAATTGCGATTGCTAACTCTGATGCCGACTGGAGCGCGTATGCACATGCGGCGATCGATCAGGCATTGCGGGCGGTTAACGAACTCAAGGGTATGAGGTGATCTATGCGTAATGTAACCGTTCTTGTCGCCTGTTTGTTTAGCGCGACGGTTTCCGCCGCGGACTCTCACGGTGAGTACATCGCCAGAATTTCAGACTGTGTAGCCTGTCACACCGCTGAGGGTGGAGACGCGATGGCTGGGGGCAAAAAGTTTCCCACGCCGGTCGGTGATATTTTCTCGACAAATATCACGCCGGACAAAACCCACGGCATCGGTAACTATTCCTACGAGGATTTTGAAAAAGCGGTGCGTCAGGGCATTGCCAAAGATGGCCATCCGCTTTACCCGGCCATGCCATATCCGTCTTACGCCAAGCTCTCCGACGAAGATGTCCAGGCGCTGTATCACTACTTTATGCATGATGTCACGCCGTCTGCGACAGCAAATAAAGAGAATGAGATCCCCTGGCTGATTTCAGCCCGCTGGCCGCTGCATATCTGGAACTGGCTCTTTACCGACGCTCCTGCAACGGCTGCGGTAGGCAGCAACAGTACCGATGCCAGTGCCGCGCGGATCCAGCGCGGAGCTTATCTGGTTGAAGGACCCGGCCACTGTGGCTCCTGCCATACCCCGAGGGGAATGGCGATGAATGAGAAAGCCTATACTCATGCCGATGCACAGTACCTGAGCGGGACGATGATTGACGGCTGGTATGCGCCGTCCCTTCGGGGCACCGGGATGTCTGAGCGGGAGTTAACGTCGCTGTTACTGACCGGTAAAAGCAAGCATGCTGCGGTTTCGGGTTCAATGGCTGAAGTCGTCAGTGAGAGTACGCAATACCTGACGGATGAAGATGCTGCAGCGATTGCACAGTATCTGCGGAGCCTGAAAAACGCCAAACCGGAGCCGACACGAGCGGGCACCACCACGGCGTCCTGGTCGAATTCACCGCAGGCGGGAAAAGTGGTCTACAACCGTTATTGCTCGACCTGTCACGGTCTGGAAGGCAAGGGCACGGATAACAACGCGCCGTCACTTATCCACAATCCGCTGGTGATGGTTGACGATCCGACCCCGCTGTTCAGGGTTATTTCGCAGGGCGCGGAAACGCCGACCACGCGGGGCAACGTGTCGTTTAAGATGCCAGCGTATAACGGATTGCTGACCGAGGTTGAGATGCGCGATGTGATCAACTATGTACGAAAAAGTTGGGGTGAAGGCAATGGCGAGGTCAGTCAGGAGGAGCTTGCCGGACTTAAACCAGCTACACACTAAGCGTCATGCCTGATGGCGCTGCGCTTATCCGACCTATAAAAACCGTATTGTAGGTCGGATAAGACGCGTTAGTGACGCCATCCGGCAACGTTTATCCTACGTTTGCCTTGATAATGCCCGCCAACCGGGAAAACGCCGCGGCCATCTCATGTTCTTCAATACTGGCAAAACCCAGCAACAGACCGCGGCGTTTCTCTTCGTTGACGTAGTAACGTGACAGCGGTCGTACCAATAACCCCTGCGTATTCGCCAGCTGTGCAATCATGCTGTCGTCGGCATGGGCTGGCAATTGTAATATCAGATGCAGCCCGGCGTTACTGTTGAACGGTCCCAGATAATCCTCTCCGAGTTGCGTGGCGATCAGGTCCACCAGCGTCTGACGACGGCGGCTGTACAGTTGGCGCATTTTACGGATATGCGCGGCGTAGTAGCCTTCGCGGATAAACTCTGCCAGCGCGGCCTGAATCAAAAGGTGTCCGCCGCGATAGAGGTCGTTATGAACTTTCTTCAGCGGTGCAGCGAGCGGTTTGGGCAGCACAACATACCCGAGTCGGAGGGCAGGATAGAGCGTTTTACTGAATGTGCCGATGTAGATAACTGGACTTTCTTCCTCCAGTCCTTGCAGTGAAGGAATGGGCTGCCCCGAAAAGCGAAATTCGCTGTCGTAGTCATCTTCCACGATCCAACTGCGTGTTTCACGTGCGCGAAACAGTAACTGCCGTCGCCGGCTCAGGCTCATCACCGACCCCAGCGGATACTGATGTGACGGTGTCACAAAAATCAGCTTCGGGGACACCGCTGACGACACTGGCGGTACCATGCCCTGTTCATCAACCGCCATCGCCGAGAAGTTAACCGCGTTGATGCGCAGAATATTTTTGATTCCCCAATAGCCTGGCTCTTCAATCCAGGCGTTATCGCCAGGGTTACACAGGGTGCGGGTCACCAGATCCAACGCCTGGTGAATGCCTTCGGTGATCAGTATCTGTTCAGGAGCACACCTGACGCCGCGCGCGGTACGCAAATAGTCCGCCAGCGCTTCTTTTAGTTCACCGTCGCCACCCGCCGCATCATAGGTGAGAAACTCCGGGCGCAGGCGTCTTGCCAGCCGGTCCTGAATTTTTTTAAGCGTGCGGTGGGGGAAATGTTGCACATCCGGAACGCCAGGAATAAACGCCCCCCACTGGCGTGGGCTGGCGCTGGCATTACCGAGCAGCTCCAGGCAGCGGGCGGACAGGCTGGCGCGGTCTTCCTGTGCGGGGGGCGCGTTTTTTTTATCGGGCCGTTGCGCGAGGTTGTCCAGCACGCTATCGGTGACAAACGTGCCGCTGCTGGTACGTGCAGAAATATACCCTTCGGCCTGCAGTTGCTCATACACTCGCAAGACGGTATTGCGCGATAACGCCAGTTCGCCCGCCAGATCGCGCGAAGGTGGCATACGGGTGGCGGGTTTCAGGCTGCCTTCAAGAATGCAGCTGCAGATGGCGGCATACAAACGCCGGTGCAGTTTCTCGTCGGTTTGCTGGCTAAATGCATGCTTGATCACATCTCCGGCAAGTGAACGCATTTGGATCCTTAAAATAAAACGATTTGGCTCTCGATTAAAGTACCAGATGGCGTCTAGATTTAAAGGGTAATTCAACCCTGAATGTGTTTATGAACAAGGTGTAGAGAATGAATAATAAAAACCTGCAACAACGTCGTCTGGATGCAACCCCGCGTGGCGTGGGCGTAATGTGTGACTTTTTCGCCCAGTCGGCAGAAAACAGCACCATTACCGATATCGAAGGCAATCAATATATTGATTTTGCTGCCGGGATTGCCGTCCTGAATACTGGACACCGTCATCCTCGTATGGTGCAGGCGGTTGAAGCACAACTTCAAGCCTTTACCCACACGGCCTATCAGATTGTCCCGTACGAAAGCTACGTCTCGCTGGCGGAGAAAATCAATGCGGCCGCGCCGATTGACGGTTTGCGTAAAACCACGTTCTTTACCACCGGCGCAGAAGCCGTCGAAAACGCGGTTAAAATTGCCCGCGCGCACACCGGCCGTCCAGGTGTGATCGCGTTTGGCGGGGGATTTCATGGCCGTACCTATATGACGATGGCGCTGACCGGCAAGGTCGCACCGTATAAAAAAGGCTTCGGGCCGTTCCCGGGATCGGTTTACCACGCACCGTATCCTTCTGAGTTGCAAGGCATCACCACCGCCGATTCAATAAAAGCCATCGAGCGTCTGTTTAAAGCTGATATCGACGCCAGCCAGGTCGCAGCGATTATCTTCGAACCCGTCCAGGGTGAAGGGGGCTTTGTGGTGGCCCCACCTGAATTCGTTGCCGCTATTCGCCGCATCTGCGATGAGCACGGTATTGTGATGATTGCCGATGAAGTCCAGAGTGGTTTTGCCCGCACCGGCGAGCTTTTTGCCATGGACCATTACGGCCACAAAGCCGATCTGATGACCATGGCGAAAAGTCTGGCGGGCGGTATGCCGCTGTCCGGCGTGGTCGGCAAAGCCGAAATTATGGATGCCCCTGCACCGGGTGGTCTGGGCGGTACCTATGCCGGTAACCCGCTCGCCGTGGCGGCCGCTCACGCGGTGCTTGATATCATTCATGATGAGCAACTGTGCCAGCGAGCAGCGGCGCTGGGTGAACAACTGCGTGCCACGCTGACCGATGCCCGTGCGTGGTGTCCGGAACTTGCCGAAGTGCGTGGGTTAGGATCGATGATTGCCGCTGAGTTTTGTGATGCCAGCACCGGAGAGCCTTCTGCGGCCACGGCGCAACGCGTACAGAAGAAAGCCCTTGAGCAGGGACTGCTGCTGCTTACCTGCGGCCAGTACGGCAACGTGATCCGTTTCCTCTACCCGCTGACCATTCCGCAGGAACAGTTCGTAAAAGCGCTGGAAATTATTAAATCCGTCACTAAATCGTGATAGTGCGCGTATAGCGTCAACCCTGGCCGACGGTGGTACACATCGTCGGCTTTTTTGTTCCTGTGGGTTTCTCAACGTCAATTGATCTTCATCGGTAGAGTTACCTGATTTATTGGAAATGCGTTGCCAGATACCTCGTTATATAATTTAATACATATCGATTTTTCTCCTGTCCAGATGGTGTCTATGTTAACTCTTCGTTCATTTTTGCTGGTATGCGCCAGCATGTTGTTTGCGTTTTCGGCGCAGGCAGACCGCACGATAACCGATCAGCTTGGCCGCCAGGTCACGATCCCCGATAGCGTTAATAAGGTGGTGGTGTTACAACACCAGACGCTGAATATTCTGGTTCAACTGGATGCCACGCAGGACATTGTCGGCGTGATGTCGAGCTGGAAAAAACAGCTTGGACCGGCGTTCGCCCGCTTTATGCCGACGATTACGACCCTGCCGACGCCGGGCGATCTCACCAGCGTGAATATTGAAAGCCTGCTGGCTACCCACCCGCAGGTGGTGTTTGTTGCCAACTATGCACCTGCCGAGATGATCCAGCAGATTCAGAATGCCGGGATTCCGGTGGTGGCTATCTCATTACGTCAGGATGCTGCTGGCCAGCAGAACAAAATGAACCCGACTATGGCTGACGAAGAGCAGGTCTACAACGAAGGCTTAAAGCAGGGGATTCGCCTGATTGCCGACGTGGTGGGACGTAAACCGCAGGCTGAAACGCTGATCGACTACGTTTTTTCGGCCAGGGCTAAATTCAATGCGCCGGTGGCGGCGATTGCACAGGCGCAAAAAGTCCGTATCTATATGGC
>OJJJ01000610.1_pt1 | contig 15229 bp, 14 predicted proteins | sample 1596311 | NCBI WGS metagenome assembly OJJJ01 (sample SAMEA4350140, study PRJEB24818) | metagenome | biome: human; feature: gut; material: faeces | place: Denmark | collected 2013-09 | reverse complement strand
TAGGCAAAGGCCCACAAGTCTTGATTTTCGATGCTTCCATGATTCCTCACAAGAAATTATTGAATTTTGTGATCGATGTCGCCGAAGAGATGGAAATTCCTTTCCAATATACCGTGATCACTGGTGGGGGAACCGATGCTGGTCAAATGCATTTGACTCGTGATGGGGTTCCTTCGATCGCTATTACTGTGCCAGTTCGTTACCTGCATTCTCATACTTCTGTCATTCATGAGGATGACTACTTCAATACAGTCAAGCTTGTAACGGAAGTGGTTCGCCGCTTAGACGATAAGACCGTTAAAGCATTGCGTAGTTATTAAGGTGAGTCTATGAGATCAAATACAATGATTCGAGAGACGGCTAAAAACTCCTTGCGCGGATTCTGGGGAACGTTCGTCTTAAGTATTTTAGCGACGGTTGCCGTACAAGCGGTCGTCAATTCACTGTTCAGTAGTTTAGGCTCTTCCGCAGGGACAAACAACGCAGGAAATTGGCTTGATTTTATTTTGGACAATTTTGTCTTCTTTGCTTTTTCAGTAGCATTGAGTATTATGGCACTCTATCTGGTTCGTGGTAAAGGGATCAAAGTGGCGGATATTTTTCTCGTATTTGATAAACGATTCTATGTGCCGTTTTTGCTGTTAAATTTGGTGAGTACCTTCTTAAACTATCTTTTAAGTTTTGCGATTTTCTTGCCGCAATTTGTCTTATCAGGCCTAAATCAATATTTGGGCTTGGTATTCAATTTTAATCGGGGAATTTCTATTGATGTATCGATGTTTAACGGTTCGATCGCTTTTGTGGTTGGGACGATTCTCTCCATCATCTTGTTCTTCTTTTTGTCGCAAGTCGTTACTGGTGTGATCCAATTAGCAATCTATCTACGCTATGATCAGCCGGAATTAGGGGTTCTTCAGTCTATCAAAGTAGCCTTTGCTCTCTTGCGACCACATCTGGGCCAATACATTTGGCTGCAATTATCATTGATTGGCTGGTTTATTCTGGGTTTCTTGGCGCTTATGATTGGGATGTTGTGGGCAAACGCCTATGCGTATGCGGTGAACGCAGCATTCTATGAAGAATTGATCAATGAACAACGAGCGCTGATCAGATAAGCAAAAAAAAGACGACGTACCATTGGAATGGTTCCTTAAGGATAGAGTAGAACACTCATTCAAAGGATTCATCAATAGACGTCGTTTTTTTCTCATTTTCTTGATCCTTTTCGCAAAAAAAATGGTCAGATTTTAGTCAAATCAGCAGAGATGTGATAGCATTAAAGAAGTAGAAAATCAGCTTGAGCCAAAGAGGAGGAAACACAAGTGAAAATAACTGTCTTAGGTTGTTTAGGTGCCTATCCGTATAACGGTGAAGGGACTACTGGCTATTTAGTTGAGTCAGAAGGCTTTCATTTGCTGCTTGATGCGGGAAGTACCACCTTGGTCCAACTAGAAAAAATCCTTGATCCCTTAGACTTAGATGCAGTGATTTTGACGCATTACCATCACGATCATATTGCGGATTTAGGGGTATTGCAATACTATTGGCAATTATATCCTGGAAGCGAAGAACGCCAGATTTTGCCGATCTACGGCCATGGGGAGGATACGGTTCATTTTGAAAGCTTGACGATGCCTGGAGTGACTCAAGGAATTGATTACCTCCAAACGGAGTCATTGGAATTGGGCCCGTTTACCATTACCTTTATGAAAACGATCCATCCAGTCACTTGCTATGCCATGCGTTTTGTTGAGAAAAGTACAGGCAAGGTTTTTGTTTTTACAGGCGATTCTGGCTACTTAGAATCTTTTGTTCCGTTTGCACAAGGAGCTGACCTGTTTTTGGCAGATACCTATCTTTTTGCAGGCAATGAGCGACACAAGGCTCATTTTACGTCAAAAGAAGCAGGGGAGATCGCCCATGCGGCGCAGGTAAAAAAATTAATGTTGACGCATTTGCCGCAACACGGTGATTTAGAACAGTTACGAGAAGAAGCTGCACTAGCTGCCAATGGGATCCCCGTTGAATTGGCGGCTGTTCAAAAAATAATTGAAATCATCTAATTAGGAGGAACGAATAGTATGCTTTTTGTACCGAACGAACTGAATGACCCACGCATCAATTTAGCCATCGAGATTTTTCTTCTTCAAGAAATGAAAGTGGATGAACCCATCTTACTTTTTTACATTAATGAACCATCGATTATCATTGGACGCAATCAAAATACGATCGAAGAGATCAATAAGGAGTATGTGGATGAACATGGGATCCATGTCGTTCGTCGTTTCAGCGGCGGCGGTGCAGTCTATCATGATTTCGGAAACTTGAATTTCAGCTTTATTATGCCTGACGATGGGAATTCTTTCAGAGATTTTGAAAAACTGACCAAACCAATCGTCCAAGCTTTACATGAGATGGGGGTTGAAGGGGCGCAACTAAAAGGCCGCAACGACCTTGTGATCAATGACATGAAGTTTTCTGGGAATGCGATGTACGCAACAAATGGCCGGATGTTTGCTCATGGCACGATCATGTTTGACAGTGATATCAATGAAGTAGTTAACGCCTTGAAAGTCCGTAAAGACAAAATCGAATCAAAAGGCATCAAATCGATCCGTTCAAGAGTGACCAACATCAAACCATTCTTGCCAAAAGAGAAGCAAGACATGACGACTGAAGAGTTCCGTCAAGAAATCTTATTGAAGATTTTTGGTGTCGATTCCGTGGAAGACATCAAAACCTATGAACTAACAGAAGAGGATTGGGTCAAGATCAATGAGATTTCCGATAAGTATTATCGTAACTGGGATTGGAATTACGGCAAATCACCAGCCTTTGATATCGAACGTCGTCATCGATTCCCTATCGGCTCAATCGAAGTTCGTTTAAATGTGGCAGAAGGAAAAATCACAGATGCCAAAATCTTTGGCGACTTTTTCGGATTAGGGGACATTGCAGATGTAGAACAAGCACTGATCGGTACTCGTTATGCCAAAGAAGATTTGGCACAAGTCATTGCCAACATTGATGTCAAAAAATATTTTGGCAACATCACGCCTGAAGATTTTCTTTCATTGATTTATTAATCAAAAAACGAAGCAGCCTTTTCCATCTGGCTGCTTCGTTTTTTATTAGTATGCGCGGGCGATCCAAACGGTGTGTTTGGCAGGTTTCCCGCTGACGATATCGACCGTTTTTTTCATTGGCGCTTCAAACGGAATGTTTCGGGTAGTAAAGCCAGTTTCTTCTTTGATTTTGGCTTCGGTTTCTTCCGAGCCGTCCCAACCGATCAAAACAAAACCAGTCACTTTGTCTTCTTGTTTGCACGTTTCGATATGGGCTTTTAGTTCATCCAATGTATCGATGTTGGTGTACTCATTTTCTTTGTTTCGTTCCTTCGCAGCTGCTAATAAACGTGGAGTCATTGCTTGTAATTCTTGGTCAACAAACGCTTCTAATTCCTCAAGCGCCACGGTTTGCTTGTCAGCTAGGTCACGGACTTTGACCATGACTTTGCCAGCTTCTAAATCTCTTGGGCCACATTCGATTCGCAAGCAAGCGCCTTTTAGTTCCCATTCATTGAACTTATAGCCAGGTGAGTTATCAGAATCATCCAAACGAACACGAATGCCCTTGGCTTTAAAGTTGGCATACAGTTCTTCTAATTTTTCTAAGATGGCTGGATTCTTTTTCCAAGGACCGACTGGTAACAACACAACTTGGGTTGGTGCAATGGTTGGTGGGAAAATTAAACCATTTTCATCGCCATGGGTCATGATCAAGGCACCCAACAAGCGGGTAGAGACACCCCAAGAGGTTGTGTGGGCATGGGTATGCTTGTTTTCTTTCGTTAAATACGTAATATCAAATGCTTCAGCAAATTTTGTCCCCATGTAGTGGCTGGTTCCTGCTTGGACTGCTTTGCCGTCTTTCATCATCGCTTCGATCGAATAAGTATCTACTGCCCCCGCAAAGCGCTCAGATGGGGTTTTTTGTCCACGATAAACAGGGATCGCTAGGAATTCTTCGCAAAGGCGGGCATATTCATCTAAGACTTTCATGGTGCGTTGACGAGCATCTTCTTCATTTTCATGAGCGGTATGACCTTCTTGCCATAAAAACTCTGAGGTACGCAAGAAAGGCAATGTTTTCTTTTCCCAACGAAAGACGTTTGCCCATTGATTGATTTCATAAGGCAGGTCACGGTAGGAGTTGATCCAATCAGAAAAGGCAGAGCCGATCATGGTTTCTGAGGTTGGACGCAATGCCAAAGGTTCTTCCAGTTTTTCGTTGCCGACTTCTGTGACCCAAGGTAATTCAGGGGCAAAGCCTTCGATATGATCCGCTTCCTTCATAAAGAAATTTTGCGGAATCAGCATTGGGAAGTATGCATTGCGAATGCCTTCTTTTTTCAAGAAACGATTGAACTCCTCTTGAATATGCTCCCAAAGTTCGAAGCCGTCAGGACGGAAAATAATGGAACCTTTCACTGGGGAGTAAGCCATCAATTCGGCTTTTTGGATCGTTTGGATATACCATTCTGTAAAATCATTTTTTTGTGTCATTCTTTTTCCTCCTTAAAAAAATAAAAAAAGCATCTCGTCCTAAAAAAGGACGAAATGCTTGGATTTCGCGGTACCACCTTTGTTGATTATCTATCGGGATAATCCAACTCGTAAAGGATAAGGCCTTTCCACCGACCGTTTTGCGGTCATTGCCATTGGGTAGGTTCATTTTATCAGCGGGTGTCGATTTTTCAGCTGCCATCGACTCTCTAAGACCATCATAAAATTACTATTCCAATGCTTGTTGCTGTTCTTTATCATGCTAAAGCGAAAAAGCGAAAAAAGCAAGAGTTTTTTCGCTTTTTCTTAAAATAGACCGTTTAACGTATCGGAGAAAAGGCAGTCAGTCAAAAGACAGCAGATCCGCTTTAGCGGCAAGTGTTAAACGCAAAAAATGAAAACCATCTGAATCCTCGATACGCATACTTCCTTGATAGACAAGACAAATTTGTTCTAGTATTTGCACATCGGTATGGATCGCCTGTCGTTTTGCTTCATCAGTTTGCAGTTTTTCTGCCTCATCCTCTGTTAAAAGCGGCATTTGACAGTCGATATGCAGCTGTTCTTTTGTGTCAGTCACTTTCAACGAAAGCTTGCGATTTTGAGGATCTGTGACCGAACAGGTGTAGCGGATGGCGTACTCTAAGCAATGGGCGATCAAGGACAGACGATCATTTTCGTCCAATCGTTCCAGTGGTTCCGTGAGGTCATCGCAGGTAAGGGTAATCCTTTTTTGAGCGGCGGTGTGTTGATAATCAGCAAGCAGCATCGTCGTGATCGATTCTTTTTCAACCGCAGGGATCGTTAGCTGCTGCTTGATTTCTTCTTCAATCTCGCAAAGACCTTCGTACGCAGCCGCTAGTTGTTCGTCTTCTAACATGTCTTTAATGGTATGGGTTCTCTTTTTGATGGTTTGTAAAACTTGCTGCCATTGTGCCGTTTGATCTGGACCGATCGCCTGCTGATTTTCATACAATCGCACTTTGATGTCTGCTGTGTCGATCTGCTTATTTTTGCCTTCACTGGCAAAAAAGAGTTCGAGGAACCCATAACAAGTAAAAATAAGTATCAGTAAGAAAAAGATGATCGAGCGCCAATTGATGTCAGATTGCGGGAGGACTAAAATATCCTGGATATACAAGAACCCATGACCGATTGCCGCGACAACGATCCAAGGTGCACAAAGGACATAAAATTGATTCTTTTTTAACGCCTCATAAATCGCCGCAAACGAAGTCACAAAGGTGCTGGTGATATTTAATAAAAACAGATAGTTCATGACGACTGGCAAACTTTGTTTTTGAAAAAGTGCCAAAAACATGGCAAAGATTCCGAAGGAGTAGTGAACAAACAACCATTTCTGATAATACTTACGTACGAAGTGCATGTTTGTGTAGTAAAACCCAATCAAAAACATGGGCGTAATAATCGAAAGAAAATTTAACATAAATGAATTCACGAGGGGAGAAAAAAGCAGTCCGCCCAGCAGATCCCCGAAGCCGGCTTCTAAACCTGCACTTAAAGCAAAGGCGCTGAATAAGATGGAAGATACTTTCAGCTTTCTTTGGTTGATAAAAGAAACGAAGAGATAAAATAAGTTAAGAATACAAATAAATCCGGTAAATAGGAGGATATAGATATTCAAAATTGAAAGACTAAAAACATAACCGATCAATGCATTGGCAGGGCCGAAAAAGACCTCGGCTGGAAAGCCAGAATAAGTGTCGAAAGGACTAGTCACGTAGATCTTCAACGTCTTTCCAACGTAATCCTCTGGCAATGTGATAAAAGATAAGGTTTTGCCAGGATGGTTGAAGGTCAATGAATGTTCGGCAGCTTCATTGGTATAAATTTCTTGATCATCCAGATAGACGGTCATGTGTTGATGATCGCCAATCAGAAGCATCGTTGGATATTTGTATTCATTGGTCATTTTTCGCTGCATGACAAATCGATCATTGGCTTTTACGCTAGGTAAATATTTCACATAACGGCTAATAAAAGTAGAATCAGGATTGTCTTCCGCATAAAAAATCCAATCTTCCTTCTTCTCCACGGTATGGTTATCAGAAGTAGGAGATAAGAAGAGTATAAGAAAAAAACCGATGCTTCCTAGCAAAAATAGAACGAGTAGGATAAAGGGAATCCAACGTTTAAAAAAGAACTTGTTATTTAAAAAAAGCATACTTTTTCTCCTGTGTTTTTTAATCGCCTTTAGCATAATATAAATAGTAAAATAAAGTCAAATAATAATCAGAAAAAATACGCATAAAAATTCAATGAATCGTTTTTAAATATTTGAAAAAAATTTAATTATGTTATAGAATCGAAAAAGAAACTGAGCCTTAGAAGGAGAAAAGAAAATGAAACTTTTGCCAAAACAAAGTATCATGCTCTCACTTTTTGTATAGTTGTTTATGCTGATTTCTGTTTTAGCGGTCGTGATTCCTCATGCGTTTGGTTTCACAATGGCCATCGTTAACAGCGATGCAATGGAACCTACATATTCCGAAGGGACATTACTTTTTGTTAAAAAGGCTTCAGAAGACAATTTGGTCGTTGGTAATGAAGTGACCTATTATGTCGATCACGGCAGACAGATGCGCACACGGCGAATCGTTGCAGTGGGAGAAAACCAATCGGTGCTTTATACGATCGGTGATAACCAAAGCCAGATGGAACCAAAAGAAATCCAAAAAAGCCAATTGATTGGGCAACCCATTTTTTATATCCCTAAAGTAGGGGCTTGGCTCAATCAAACGACAATCCAGCTTTTTAAAAACATGTATTTCCTTTTCGCAATGTATATTTTAGTGACCACCTTGTTTGTAACGCTCTATCAAATCAAATCTGGATCCATAAAAAAATCAATCATCTCTTAGCCATAAGAAGAAAAAAGCCAAAGAAACGGCAGTGTTTCTTTGGTTTTTTCTCTTTTTCCCCTTTATAAGAGCAGTGTTCCAGCGAGGCCGATTATCAGACAAAATGATAGAAAGAGCATATCGGCGAAAGTGATGCGAAATGACTTGGCGTAGGTTCGCTTTGCCTCGCTGTCAAATCCTCTTGAAAGCATCGCAGTCGCCAAGAGCTCAGACCAACGAATCGATTTGACCAGTAAAGGGATCAGCATCTTGAATGAAAATGGATTGACGGGGATTCCTCTAGAACGCATGCTATTACGGATATTCTGGTACTCGGCTGGAATGATGGGCGCAATTTGAAACGCAGCGAGCAGACCATAGGCAAAAACGGCGGGGAGTCGCAGCTGTTGCTGCAGCGAATAAATCAGCGCATTGATCGTGGTCGATACACTGAAAGAACTACCCAACATACCAAAGCAATAGATACGGCTTGCCATGTCAAGTCCATAGCGCATAGCTGCTGCTGAGGAGGAGCCACCTTGGTTGTCCTGGTAGTAAAGGAGTCCGGTGAAAAAGACCCCCACAGCTGCCAAGGTCAATGTAGAAACAAGCAAAAGGCTTTTTTTCAAAGAGCGTTCGTTTACAGAAACAGCAAAGAACAGGACACAGAGTAGCAGATTCAATCTGAAATTATTTTGAAAAGAAACCAGTAAGGCGAGTCCTAAAATGGCGAATAACTTGACTGTCGGGTTGAGGGTGCGCATCTATGTCCTCCTTTTCATAATGATTAAAATCAATGATTTGTGAACAAAATGCTTCCAATAATAAGACATCGTGACTAACGATCAAAACCAAGGTGCCGCTTGCGGCTTTTTCGGCTAACAACTGCATGACCTGCCAAGCTTGCTTGACATCTTGGCCATAGGTCGGTTCATCCACCAACAGTAATTTGACTGGTCGCTGCAATAAAGCTGCTACTGCCAAGCGTCTTTGCTGGCCTTGGCTGAGTAGAAAAGGAGACTGAGTGCTCTTGTTTTGTAGTCGCAATTTTTCCAGCAGTTTGTCACTCTCGGTCGCTGCACGTCCTTGGCTAAGCTCCTGTGCCACTGTAGCAGCCAAAAACTGGTCCTGCGGATTTTGCATGATCCAGCTGATGGACCGAAAAGGGGAGGGATGCTTCTTGATTGGATCCCCGCACAGGCGAATGGTTCCTGAGTACGCCTGCTGCTGCAAGATCGCTTTTAAAAACGAAGATTTGCCGCTGCCGCTACGTCCGGTGAGCCCAATCATTGTCCCACTATCAAAGGTAAGATTTGGAAAAACAATCGCTTGGTTACGGATCGGCAGGCGAAAATCTTGAAAAGATAGCCGCTCTTTTGCAGAAAGTTTCTTAATCTCAACAGGCGGTAGTGACCTGCGCAGCTCCTGATCGAGTGCGCGCATCTTTTCTTGATCGACGGATCTGAATCCTTCTTCAATCAGCAGCCACTCAGCTACCCAGTCAGCAGTTTCTTTGATTTGATGGTCGATCAGTAAGATGCCAATGGCATGTTGCTTTTGGAGCTGTCGCAGTTTTCGAATGATTTTTTGACTTGTGTCAGCGTCCAAATTGGCAAATGGTTCATCCAAAAGTAAGTAGCGACTCTTTAAAATCAGACAACAAGCCAATGCTACTAACTGTTTCTCACCGCCAGACAAGGTCGTAAAGGGCTGATCGGCCAGATGGCTGATCTCGCAAAACGTCAAGGCTTCCGCTACTTTTTTTGGCATGTCGGCTTGGGGAATACATTGATTTTCAAGACAAAACAGTAGTTCTTCTCGAGGCGTGGCCATACAAAATTGCATATCTGGATTTTGAAACAGTAAGCTGATCGACGTGCTTCTTTCTCGAATGGAAAGCTGGTTTAGCGTTCGGTCATCGATCGTATAGGTTCCTTCTTCAAACCCTTTCTCGTTAAGCCCCGCTAAGAGGTGGAAAAGAGTGCTTTTTCCTGTTCCTGAAGCACCATAGATTCCTTTTGTTTCTCCGGGGGCTAAAGACAGTGTCAGATCAAGCCGTTTTTGATCCACGAAAAAGCAGCCGTTTTTCACGAGCAGGCTCATGCCGCTTCTCGTTTGGCGCTAATGGTTTGGTCTTCAGCAATCGGATAACTGTTGAGAACGCCCATGCGTGTCAGATGATCACAGACGATCTTCACCAAAAAGGCGGAAAAGAATAAAGAAGAAAGCAAGCGAATAATAAAAATCACCACCAACAACTGCCATTGCAAGTCAACGAAATTTGACCGAATGATCCCCCAAAGAAAACTCGTGATCGTGGCGCCAATGGCACCAGTGATCAAAGGGAACCAGCCATAGCGACGGTAGCCACCTAATGCAAAGCCAGCTTCTGTTCCAATCCCTTGTACAAACCCGCTGATAAAAATAATCGGTCCATAAAAATTCCCCATAAACACTTCTAAAAGTGCGGCGATCATCTCAGTGATCGTCGCTGCGCCCGGTTTGCGCAGCACATAGCCAGCAAAAGCCGCTGCCATGAACCAAACCCCGAAAATAAACTCATTCGCTAAAACAGACAAACCAAAGGGGGTTAAAAGCGTACCTAACAACAGCCCAAAATGAACAGCGCCCAAATAGATCACGCCAAAAATCAACGAAGCGATCCCCACCATAATGACATCTTTTAAGACCCATTTAGTCATGCGACACCGCCTTCTTTTTGGAAGGACTGTTGACTGAGACCGTTGCTTCTAACACATAATGGGGAAGATGGTCATGGGCATACGCTAATGCCGCTTCAAAATACCCAAAGAGTTGGTTGGCCGTTCCCGTCAGCATCGTCACATAATGGGCGGAGCGAGGCGCCAAACCATAGGTTTCTGCCAGTTGGACGATGGTGGCGATCTCTTTCATATAATTGTTTTCCCCAAATACATAAAACGAGTATTTACAATCCACGTCAAACGTACCATTCACAAGATTGCTTGCTTTATTGGGTTGTGCCTGTTCTCCATTCAAAAACGCGTCACCTGCAGAATCGCCAGGACAGCCCTTAGAAAAAGTAAACTCACCCACGAGGTGTGTCTTGGATTCGTAAGCGTTGATAAATAGCCCAGCTGCCGCATCGACAACACTTGGGGCTTCCCCTCGGAAAAGGGTGCTGAACAGATCGGTTTGCTGCCAAACAGCTGTTGTATCCGTCCGCTCAATGCTCGCGACGATTTGCTGCGCAAAGTGGTCTTTCATGGGGTACAAACTTACTCGGCACCCAGTGATATCGATCCCGCCTACGGCACAGGCGATTGGTTCATTTGTCATTTTCTCTTCTCCTCTCGATGGTTTTTCTGTCTACAAAAAAAGCGTTCCTCCTTTTTCTATCCACACGTAGACAGAAAAAATGGGAACGCGAAAAATCATGCGCTGCCACTTCCCTACGTTGGTACTAACCAAATCAGGTTCTAAGGGACCAGACCTACGTCTATCTCAGCATAAAGCGCCCCTAGTGGATAATCTTCTATTCAATTACCCCTCGAGTGTAGCACAGGACCCAGCAAAGGACAATAAAAAGAGATGTTCAACGATTGAAAAAAATCAGCAGAGCAAGTCTTTCAAGGAAATTTCTTCACTGATATCTGTGGTGGTACATATGAAGGTTTTTACATATAAAAAAACAAGTGAAAAAGCGGTTGACAGGTTGCAAATAGTTGTGTAAAGTATAAAACCGATGGTAAAACGTAAACGTTACGTTTTGTTTTTATAAATCGTAATTGATTTATCAGTATTTTACCAAGGGAAAGAAAAAGAGGAAAAATAAAAGGAGTGTAGTTAGAAAATGAAGAAGTTTTTTAAAATAACGATGTTATCAGCAGTAGCCCTCGCATTGGCTGCCTGTGGTCAAGGTGGTTCTGACGCTACGGAGCAGTCAGGAAACGCCTCTTCTGAGAATGAACAAATTCAGGTCATGGCCACGTTTTATCCGATGTATGATTTTACACGCCAAGTCGTAGGGGAGGAAGGGCAGGTCGAATTATTGATGCCCGCAGGCACTGATTCCCACGACTACGAACCTTCTGCAAAGGACATGGCAAAGATCCAAGATGCGGATGTCTTTGTCTACAACAATGAAAACATGGAAATGTGGGTTCCTTCGATTGAAGCTACGTTAAATGATGGCGATGTGACAGTGGTCAAAGCCACAGAAGGAATGGTCTTACTTCCAGGAGACGAGGATCATGATCATGACCACGATCATGGCGATGATGGTCATTCCCATGAATTGGATCCCCATGTTTGGTTAGCACCAAGCTTAGCCATGAAACAAGTAGAGGCGATCCGTGACCAACTAAGTGAGGCATATCCAGCGAAAGCGACAGCCTTTGCTGAAAATGCTGCGAATTATTTAGCGAAGTTACAAGAGCTTCATGCGTCTTATGAAGAAGCGTTTAGCAATCCAGCGCAAAATCACTTCGTGACCCAGCACGCAGCTTTTGGTTATTTGGCATTGGAATACGGGTTGACCCAAGTACCGATCTCTGGTCTTTCACCAAGCGAGGAACCTTCCGCTTCACGAATCGCAGAACTAAAAGAGTTCGTTCAAGAAACAGGTATCCAAACGATTTACTTTGAAGAAAATGCCAAAGACAGCATTGCACGAACGTTAGCTTCAGAAGCAGGTGTTGAACTGGCTGTCTTGAATCCATTAGAAGGATTGACCCAAGAACAAATGGATAACGGGGAAGACTATATTTCGATCATGGAACAAAACCGTGATGCCTTGAGAAAAACGACCGATGTAGCAAATGACAAAGAAATAGCAGAAGCCGAAAAAGAAAAAACGGTTTATAACGGCTATTTCGAGGATGCAGATGTTCAAGATCGTCCCTTATCTGATTGGGCAGGAGAATGGCAATCCGTGTATCCATTTTTACAAGACGGAACATTAGACCAAGTGTTTGATTATAAAGCAAAAATGGACAAGAAAATGACGGCTGACGAATACAAAGAGTATTATACGACCGGTTATCAAACAGATGTTGCTCAGATCAAGATCACAGACAATACAATGACGTTTATCTTCGATGATGGTACGAAGAAAGAAGCAAATTATGTGTATACTGGCAAAGAGATTTTGAACTATTCCGCTGGTAATCGTGGCGTACGTTTCTTGTTTGAAAGCACTGACGAAGATGCGGCATTCAAATACATCCAATTCAGCGACCATATGATCGCACCAAGTGCGTCCCATCATTTCCATATCTACTTCGGCAATGATAGTCATGAAGCCTTATTAGAAGAAATGGATCATTGGCCAACCTATTATCCAACTGGGATGAGCGGATTAGAAATTGCACAGGAAATGCTTTCCCATTAAAAAAAAGATTGACAATCCTCGCTCTTTTCGTCAAAGTAAACTTGATAGGAAGGAGCGAGAATTTTTTTGGAAAAAACATTGAAGAAATTAGCGAAAGTGATTGACCGTATGATGGATCACGTTGATGTGTATGGCGGACCAAGTGTGGTTAGTGACGACGATCTTGAACACTACTTAGATCCTGTTTTTTACTTGATCTTTTGCGCGGAAACAGATGGTGGCATGACTAAATTAAAAGACAAAGTCTTTGTCGAATCGGTGTATACCGAAATGCTGCCTCAAGAAGTACCGTACAGTTTAAATTTTCTTCCGTTTGCCAAAACAGCCATTGAAGACTTTTATTACTGCATGTATAAAGAAAAGCATATCACCAAATCACAATACCAAGAAATCGCCTTTGTATTGGCTGAAAAACAACCTATCTTTTTCGCACGGATGTCCAAACCCCAGTTTTGGTCAGCTGAAAAGAAAGAAGCGATGTTAGCGATGATTCAAGACACCGATCCTGAAGAACATGAACTATTGCCCGTTGATGACCCGCGTATTGCTGCAATCTCGCCAAAAATCGTCCCATTTCCAACGAAACATACGGCCTTTGATGAAGCGGCGAATAGACCAGTCGCCTATCAGATCCGTATTGATTTAGAAGGATACCGTCCGCCAATTTGGCGTCGTTTGATCATTCCTGCAGGGCTGACTTATGAGCAGCTGCATATGTTGATCCAGATTGCCTTTGAGTGGATGAATCAACATTTGTACTTGTTTATTGCCGGTTCGAAATCGATCGGCTTAGGCAATTCCGTTCCAACCGATGCGTCCGGTATTGACCAAGATTTTCAATACTGTAAGTCCATGACCTACATTTATGATATGGGGGCAGATTGGACGCATAAAATTAAAATTGAAAAAGTGTTGACCGCAGAAGATCACCCAGATCCCGTCGTTCCAGTTTGTATCAAAGCTGTTGGCGATGTTCCAATTGAAGATGCCTTTGATGACGATTTCCGAGAACCACTGGATCGCGAGATCATCAATGAAATGTTACTCGATTATTGGGAAACAGGAGAATATGTTTAGCGATCAGCTAGAAGACTGTATCGTAACTCTGCAAGACTATCAATGACAACCACCAGACCCTAGCGGTTCTGGTGGTTTTTTAGTCTTCTGTCAAAGACGCTTCTTGATATATTCTGTCATCGGTTTTGTGTAGCTCAAGAAATTTTTTGGTTGAGATCGACCATCATTGATCCGATTGGCTAGGAGATAACCGATATAAGGCCCGGTCGTTAACCCAGAAGAACCAAGTCCACTGGCGGCGAACAAATTCGTTTCATCAGGCACTTCCCCAAAGAACGGCGCAAAATCAGAAGTATAGGCACGTGTGCCAACGCGCATGGTCACAGGCGTGGCAAAGAGTGCTTCGGGATCTTCAAGAAAAGCACCGATTCCTGTCATCAATTGCTTCTTGGCAGCTTCCGTAGGCGTCAGATCCCAACCAGCATCATTTTCATGCGTAGCGCCTAATAAAATTTGACCATTTGAGAAGGGGATCAAGTCGCCTTCACCCTCTAGCATGGCGACTGGCCAATTATCTGTCGGCAAGTTGGCAGCAAAGGAAAGCAATTGGCCTTTTTGCGGACGAATATCAACGTGATACCCCAAAGGTGATAACAAGTCTAACAATCCAGGTCCAGCTGTCAGACAAAGAACCTCTGCCTCAAGGAGTTGATCCTTTGCTTTGATTTGCCAATGGCTGTCCTTTCTTAAAATCTCGGCTTTTTCTTCGATAAAAGTGACTTGCTGCTGTAAGGCAACTCCTTTTACGTGTGCAAGATAAGCACGACCATCTAAACGACCACCCCCTGAGATCCGTAATGAGGGCATTTCCTTCAATAATGGCAGTGCCTCTTTGGTTTGTGGTCCTGTCAGTAACTCGATCTCGCCGATTTCTGGCGCTTCTTTGCGCCGACTCACAGCCAGATCTGCTAGCTCCTGAAGCGCGTTTTCGGGACGCACCACCAACGTGCCACAGGGGGCATAGATGGATTCATCTAATGCAAAATCCCGCACCAATTGTGGGAAAAACGCGGCACCGTCTTGTGCAAGCTGGTACCATTTTTTATTGCGGCGTTTAGAGAGCCAAGGGGAGATGATGCCTGCACTAGCAGATGTTGCTTGCCCGATAAGGGAATCAACGACAGTCACGTCAAATTTGGTTTTATCAAGATAATTGGCGAGGGTCAATCCAATGATCCCACCGCCGATAATCACAACTTTTTTCATAGTAGAAGACTCCTTTGGTTGATTTCAATGAAAAGCGAATAAAAAGCGAAAGTTCTCTTAATGCCGTTTTCTTTGCGTACTTAATTGCGTATAATAAGGAAATGGAAAAGAGGGTATTATGCAAACTATTCAAACAGTCTTAAAAGAAC
>OJJJ01000609.1_pt1 | contig 15281 bp, 17 predicted proteins | sample 1596311 | NCBI WGS metagenome assembly OJJJ01 (sample SAMEA4350140, study PRJEB24818) | metagenome | biome: human; feature: gut; material: faeces | place: Denmark | collected 2013-09 | reverse complement strand
AATGTTAAACCCTCCTGTCTTTTTTGGAAACCAAAAGCCGAATTACGCGCTTCCCCATACTCTCGTGGGGCCAGGAGATTTGTATAAGAGCCAGGGCATTCTTCAGCCAACCCGCCAGTGCCTGAATATCTTCGGCAGTCACGGAATCGTCGTCCTGCCAGCGTAAAAGGTTTTCCAGTAAAACTTTCAGCGACTTGGGTAACCGCGAAATGTCCCCAAGCGTCCTGGCTGCCAGCGGTAAGCTGTAATAGTGCCAGGTTTTATTTTCTGCCTGTAACGTGTCCTTACTGGCTTCGCGTAGGGTTAACGACATAAGCTCCTCCTTAATTACAGAGATACCCTGACAATCATCAGGGCCGTAATTAAAGATAACACAAAGATGTCGTAACGTTTTGATAACAACCCAAATTGATAAATTTCGGAATGGTCCAGAGAACCCTGGAAAACAAAAAACCCCGCCGTGGCGAGGTTTTACGATTTAGAGGAGAGCCAGCCAGATAAGCTGACACCAGAAGAGAATCGACACGGAAAAAACGCCGATCCATGACCAGTATTTGAGAGTTGTCATGTTATTCATCATAGGGACACCAGGCTTTATTTATTAAACCGTCTGAGGTCAGCCCTCAGTGCTATATTGCTGATGTGTATTTATTAAAGAGTACAAAAGCGCACACCATCGTTAGGCTAATTACATCATTACGCAATAAACGCAATTACTGCTTTTTGGGTTCGTCTTCCGCGAACATATCAATAAAAGCCTGCTGCTGCGGTGTCAGTTTCCAGGAAGCCGGCACGCTGGTTGCAGGGGCCTTACGCGCATTGTGACGATTGTCACGATGCTGACACATCTGTTTTACCGTTTCTGTACGTACCGTCATTGCCATATTTAACCCCAAAATTTCCAGGCAAGGAGAGCAACCACCACCCAAAACAGGGCAGAGACAAGAAAGACCGCCAGCCAGGCTTTACGCTTAAGCGCGGGGTCCCTTTGCGGTTCTTCACTTCCTGACGGCATTGCTAACCTCATACAATCGATATCGCTTATCATTTAGAGACCAAACAATTGGTACAAGTAATCATCGGTTGAGATAAATCCTAAAGAAACTTTAGCCGAAAAGCCAGTGAATTTACGAATCTGTGCCTGGGAAATATTCATTCTTTTGACCAGAAATAAATAATTGAAAAGAATTATTTGCGAAGCCGTAAATTACTTTCTACTTTTGTCGCAAATTTGCGACAGTAAGACCTTATAAATTAAATGGGTTCTGCCATTATATGGCGAAGATATGCAGATGATGATAATTCTAATTTAGGTTTGAGAGGTTATTTCGGTATCTTTCCGCATGGGAAAGATACCGGGAGTGATTATTTGGCAGGAAGTTTAATGTCTTTAAACATCTCTTCGATGTCTTCGTTAGATCGTAATGCAACAGCCGTATCGACAACATCACGCGTTAAATGCGGTGCAAAGCGCTGAATAAAATCATACATATAGCTGCGCAGGAAGGTGCTACGGCGGAAGCCAATTTTGGTGGTGCTGTGGCTAAAAATATCATGCGCATCAAGACGTACCAGATCCGGATCAGAGACCGGATCAACCGCCATGCTGGCAATCACCCCAACCCCCAGCCCCAGACGCACGTAGGTTTTGATAACGTCCGCATCCGTTGCGGTGAACACAATACGCGGCGTTAATCCCGCACGATTAAACGCGGTATCGAGTTCTGAACGGCCCGTAAAACCGAAGGTATAGGTCACCAGCGGGTACTGCGCCAGCTCTTCAATCGTCACCGATCCCTTCCCGGCCAACGGATGATCCGGTGTGACCACAATAGAACGGTTCCAGTGGTAGCACGGCAGCATCACCAGATCGTCATAAAGATGCAGCGCTTCCGTTGCAATGGCAAAGTCAGCATTGCCTTTAGAAACGGCTTCGGCAATTTGCGTCGGTGAGCCCTGATGCATATGCAGCGACACGCGAGGATACCGCTCGATAAAGCCTTTAATGACCCCCGGTAAGGCATAGCGCGCCTGCGTATGCGTGGTAGCAATATACAGCGAACCTTTATCCGGCCAGGTATGCTCACCCGCAACGGATTTAATCGCGTCCACTTTGGAGAGCACCTCTCGTGCAATACGAATGATTTCCTGCCCTGCCGGCGTCACCTGAGTCAGGTGCTTACCACTGCGAGCGAAAATCTGAATCCCCAGCTCATCCTCCAGCATACGAACCTGCTTACTGATGCCGGGCTGCGAGGTATAAAGTCCTTCTGCTGTAGAAGAGACGTTGAGGTTGTGATTGACCACCTCAACAATATAGCGAAGCTGCTGTAGTTTCATGCCAGACCATCCGATTTAGCGCACGCGTTCAATCGCTTAAGACGATTTGATAATAAGAAATGGGTTAACTATAACCACTATATCATTTATAGCCTGGCTGTATAGTACGGAACAAAAAATAATAACAACGTAATAAAAAAGGGCCGGAAGCCCGGCCCTTTTAGAGGTAAGTTACGGTAAGTGAAGATTATTTCTTGCCTTCAACCCATTTACCGTCAACAAAGAAGGCTGACCAGCCTGTCGCTTTACCCTCTTTCTCTGCCGCAACATACTGCTGCTTCGTTTTACGGCTGAAACGCACAACGGTCTTATTCCCCTCCGGGTCCTGCTGTGGCGCATCGGCCAGGTAACGCAGTTTCTCCGGCAGACGATCGCGGAAGCGATGCAGCTCTTCCACCAGCGGGGCGCGCGTCTCACGCGATTTCGGGAAGGTGTTGGCAGCCAGGAACACGCCAGCAGCACCGTCACGCAGCACGAAGTAGGCGTCTGACTTCTCACACGGCAGCTCTGGCAGCGGAACAGGATCTTCCTTCGGCGGAGCCACTTCACCGTTGCGCAGGATCTTACGCGTGTTTTTACACTCGTCGTTGGTACACGCCATGTACTTACCGAAGCGGCCCATTTTCAGGTGCATTTCGGAACCACACTTCTCGCACTCAACGATCGGGCCGTCGTAGCCTTTAATGCGGAACTCGCCCTCTTCAATCTCGTAACCATCGCAGGTTGGGTTATTACCGCAGACGTGCAATTTACGTTTTGGATCGATCAGATAGCTGTCCATCGCCGTGCCGCATTTCTTACAGCGACGTTTGGCGCGCAGGGCGTTGGTTTCCGCGTCGTCACCTTCCAGTACGTTGAGAACTTCGTTCTCCGGCACCAGATTGATGGTGGTTTTGCAGCGTTCTTTCGGCGGCAATGCATAGCCAGAGCAGCCCAGGAATACGCCCGTTGTGGCGGTACGAATGCCCATCTTACGGCCGCAGGTTGGGCAGTCGATGCTGGTCAATACCATCTGGTTCGGCAGCATACCGCCCTCTTCAGGATCTTTCTCGGCTTTATCCAGTTGATTGGTAAAGTCGCTAAAGAAGCTGTCGAGTACCTTTTTCCATTCCGCCTGGTGGCTGGCAACCTGGTCAAGACTGTCTTCCATCTGCGCGGTGAAATCATAGTTCATCAACTCGCGGAAGTTGGCTTCCAGACGGTCGGTAACAATTTCACCCATTTTTTCAGCGTAGAAGCGACGGTTTTCGACACGCACGTAGCCACGATCCTGGATGGTCGAGATGATCGACGCATAGGTCGACGGACGACCGATACCGCGTTTTTCCAGCTCTTTCACCAGCGAGGCTTCGCTGAAACGGGCTGGCGGCTTGGTGAAGTGCTGAGCCGGGACCAGTTCAACCAGAGACAATTCGTCCCCTTTGTTGACAGCAGGCAGCGTTCTGTCTTCATCGCCTTTACGCAAGGCAGGCATTACCTTTGTCCAGCCGTCGAAGCGCAAAATGCGTCCACGCGCCTTCAGACGGAAATCCCCCGCGCCAACGGTCAGCGTGGTGGAATCATATTTCGCGGGCGTCATCTGACATGCTACAAACTGACGCCAGATCAGCTGATACAGCTTCTGTGCATCCGCTTCCATATCTTTCAGCGATTCCGCTAACACGGAGACGTCAGAAGGACGGATCGCTTCGTGCGCTTCCTGAGAGTTCTCTTTACTGGCGTACTGGTTCGCGCTTTCCGGCAGGTATTTCTTACCGAAATTGTCACTGATGTAGCCACGGACCATGTTAACTGCATCCTGGCTCAGGTTGGTGGAGTCAGTACGCATGTAGGTGATGTAGCCCGCTTCATACAAGCGCTGCGCCATCATCATGGTTTTTTTCACGCCATAACCCAGACGCGTGCTCGCCGCCTGCTGCAACGTTGAGGTAATAAACGGTGCGCCGGGCTTGCTGCTGGTCGGTTTGTCTTCGCGTTCCAGCACCTGATAACGCGCTTTCTCCAGCAACGCGACCGCCGCCATCGTCTGGTCACGGTTTTCTGGGCGGAACGGTTTATCGTTCTGATGGCTTACCTGCAGCGGCAGCGCATCTCCCCCTGGCGTGGTCACATTCGCGTCAATTTCCCAGAATTCTTCCGGTACGAACGCTTTGATTTCACGCTCGCGCTCGACGACGAGGCGCACAGCAACGGACTGCACACGACCGGCAGACAGACCGCGGGCGACCTTTTTCCACAGCAGTGGCGAAACCATGTAACCCACAACGCGGTCCATAAAGCGACGCGCCTGCTGTGCGTTTACACGGTCGATATTCAGTTCGCCCGGCTTTTCAAACGCCTGACGAATCGCATTCTTTGTAATTTCGTTAAACACTACACGGCTGTAGCGTTTGTCGTCACCCCCGATCACTTCCCGCAGGTGCCATGCAATGGCTTCCCCTTCGCGGTCAAGGTCGGTTGCGAGATAGATGTGGTCTGCTTTTTCAGCAAGCTGTTTCAGCTCGTTAACGACTTTTTCTTTCCCTGGCAGCACTTCATATTGTGCATCCCAGTTATGCCATGGGTTAACCCCCATGCGGTTGACAAGCGCGCTACGTTCATCCTTTTTAGGCTTTTTAGCCCCTTTGGTGGAGGTAGAGTCTGCGCTCTTTTTGCTGGCTGAGCCACTGGTCGGCAAATCGCGGATATGACCCACGCTGGACTTAACCACGTAGTCATTACCCAGATACTTATTGATCGTTTTGGCTTTTGCCGGGGACTCAACGATGACGAGAGCTTTACCCATATTCACCTTTACCTAATTTAATTCTTCCAGGAATACGCCGCACGTTGATTTCCCTTCCGCTGACGACGAGCCATTGATATTGCGACTGCGTCAGGGGATATCAACCCCTATGTCTTACCGAACGTCAGATTGGCGACATCCAGGTCATTGAGTTATCGGGTATTTTTCTCACATCAAAGTTAATTCGTGACGAATTCCCGGTCGAATGTCAAGCAATTCTGTTGCCAGAATGACGAAAGCGCACACTGTACCTGATAAAATTCGTTACGCAACTTTATTAGCATGCAAAAGCAAATCCCGCCAGCACGCCCCCTCGCCCTTATCCCCTCAGATCACAGGGAAAATTTGCCCCCAAAGCGTCCCCGGCGTAGACTATTGTCACTGTTTAAGGAGTGGATTATGCAGAATACGACCCAACCTATTGACCGAGCATCTCTGCTTATCGAAGCGAACAAACTGATTCGCGATCATGAAGACACCCTGGCGGGCATTGAAGCGACCGGCGTAGAACAACGTAACGGCGTGCTGGTTTTCAGCGGCGAATATTTCCTTGATGAACAAGGTTTACCCACCCCGAAAAGCACTGCGGTATTTAACATGTTTAAATACCTGGCACATGCACTGTCAGAGAAATATCATCTGATCGATTAATGCAAAACGCGAGGCAAATGCCTCGCGTTTTTGTTTACAGCAGCGGCTTTTGGCTGCGTTGCAGCCAGCGTAGCAGCAGACGATCGGCGCTCTCGGCGGCGCTGTTGGTGAAGCGGTCAAGCAGTCGTTTACGCCGGGTGAAGCGCACGCCCACCAGTTCGCGGCCTTCCATCAGGCTCAGCAACAGATCGTCGCTGGTTCCAACTTCATCCACCAGCCCTTTCTCCTGCGCCTGAGTGCCGTACCAGTGTTCGCCTGTGGCGACGTGCTCAATGTCGAGTGCAGGACGCATACGGTGTACAAAGTCTTTAAACAGATGATGCGTTTCGTTCAGATCTTCACGGAATTTCTGACGCCCCTCTTCGGTATTCTCACCCAGCAGCGTCAGTGTGCGTTTGTACTGTCCCGCCGTGTGCAGTTCAATATCGATCTCTTTATTTTTCAGGAAACGGTTAAAGTTCGGGATCTGCGCGACCACACCGATGGAGCCGATGATGGAGAAAGGTGCTGCAACAATTTTGTCCGCGACGCAGGCCATCATATAGCCACCGCTTGCGGCCACTTTATCCACCGCTACCGTCAATGGGATCTGCTTCTCACGCAGGCGCTGTAACTGCGAAGCTGCCAGGCCGTAACCGTGAACCACCCCGCCCGGACTCTCAAGACGCACGACAACTTCGTCCTGCGGTTTTGCGACCGAAAGGACAGCCGTCACCTCTTCACGTAGAGAGGAGACTTCATGCGCATCCATGCTGCCTTTAAAATCGAGCACATAGACGCGTGGTTTTGCCTCATCCTGCGGCGCATTAAGTTTGGCTTTCGCCTTCGCCTCTTTAGCCTCCTGCTTATGCTTTTTCTTCTGCGCTTTCAGCCACAGTTTTTGCTGGTGGTGATCCAGCAACGACAGCGACATCTCTTCCTGCATCTCTTTATATTGTTCGCTCAGGCGGGTAATGCGTAACTCACCACGCTGACGCTTGCGTTGCGTCAGGTTCACAATCAGTACGGCGATCACCGCGATAGCAATCACCACCGTCGCGATTTTGGCCAAAAACAACCCATATTGAGAAAGTAATTCCACGCGCTCCACCTTGATTTAACCACGATTCTTTCACGCCAGTGTACAACAGCCCTGCTCAAGCGTCTCGCTCGTGACATTACCTCTGCGAGCCGCCTTCAGGAATCCCCCCATTCTGGTTTAAATATTTGCAAATTGTTAATTTTGCTGCGTTGTCTCCTGTAGACTGATTGAATTCTCCTGTTATTTCGGGCATAAAGCCGAAAAGTCATAGATAAAGGCACATTTGACGCGCAGTGTGCCTGAGGAGTCACCGTGCATTATCAACCGCAAAAAAATCTGCTGCAGAACCGGATTATTCTTGTCACCGGTGCCAGCGACGGGATTGGTCGCGAAGCGGCGTTGACCTATTCCGAATATGGCGCAAGCGTCATCCTGCTGGGCCGTAACGAAGACAAACTTAAACGGGTCGCGCAGGAAATAGAAAATGCTGGCGGCACACCAACGCCGTGGTACACGCTCGATTTACTCACCTGCACCCCTGCAACCTGCCAGGCGCTTGCACAGCGTATCGCCGCGCATTACCCGCGTCTTGACGGTGTTCTGCACAATGCCGGACTGCTGGGCGAAGTTCGCCCGATGGAAGAACAAAATCCCGAGATCTGGCAGCAGGTCATGCAGGTGAACGTTAACGGGACATTCTTCCTCACCCAGTCTTTGCTTCCTTTATTACTCAATTCTGATTCCGGCTCTCTGGTCTTTACCTCTTCCAGCGTGGGCCGCCAGGGGCGCGCAAACTGGGGGGCATACGCCGCCTCAAAATTCGCGACCGAAGGGATGATGCAGGTTCTTGCCGAGGAGTATCAGAGCCGCCATCTGCGCGTAAACTGCATTAACCCCGGCGGGACGCGCACCAAAATGCGTGCCAGCGCCTTCCCGACGGAAGATCCACAGAAGCTCAAAACCCCGGCAGATATCATGCCGCTCTATCTTTGGTTGATGGGGGACGACAGCCGCCGCAAAACAGGGATGACCTTTGATGCCCAGCCAGGCCGCAAGCCGGGGATTTCGCAATGAGTGAGGAACGTCATCAGCAACGTCAGCAGCGTCTGAAAGAGCAGGTTGATGCGCGCGTCGCCGCAGCCCAGGACGAGCGCGGGATCATCATCGTGTTTACCGGCAACGGCAAAGGTAAAACTACCGCGGCGTTTGGCACCGCCACGCGTGCGGTGGGTCATGGGCAAAAAGTGGGTGTCATTCAGTTTATTAAAGGGGAATGGCCTAACGGTGAACGTAATTTGCTTGAGCCGCATGGCGTTGAGTTTCAGGTGATGGCGACCGGGTTTACCTGGGACACGCAAAACCGTGAAACCGACACCGCAGCCTGCCTTGCCGTTTGGGAACACGCTAAACGCATGCTGGCTGATCCTGCGCTGAATATGGTGCTACTGGATGAGATCACTTATATGGTGGCGTATGACTACCTGCCACTGGATGCTGTACTGGAGGCGTTAAAAAATCGGCCTTCGCATCAGACCGTTATCATTACAGGGCGTGGCTGCCATCGGGATATTCTTGAGCTTGCAGACACCGTCAGCGAGTTGCGTCCGGTTAAGCATGCGTTCGATGCGGGTATCAAAGCGCAAATCGGCATTGATTACTAAATAAAAAGCCCGGTCGACATGACCGGGCTTCTGTTTTTAACCGTTATTATTACGGCTGCCGGAGCGGCGATTGCTGCTCACCTGGCTGTGACGTTTCACGGCACGACGGATCTGGTTCGCCTTCATACGACGACGATCTTTCTCCACCGCCACTTTTGAGGTGGTTTCTGGCGTCAGGCCAACCAGCTCACGCAGATAGTTAGTCTGAGTGAGATCCAGTTCGGTATAACCGCCGCGCGGCAGACCTTTCGGCAGGAGGATGTCGCCGTAACGAACACGGATCAGTCGGCTAACCTGCACGCCTACCGCTTCCCACAGACGACGCACCTCGCGGTTACGGCCTTCGGTCAGGGTCACGTTGTACCACTGGTTAATCCCTTCACCACCGGTAAATTTGATGGTTTTGAACGCCGCTGGGCCGTCTTCCAGCTGAACGCCACGCGACAGATCGCGCAGTTTATTTTCATCAACCTGGCCAAAGACACGCACGGCGTATTCACGTTCCACTTCACGGCTTGGGTGCATCAGACGGTTTGCCAGTTCACCATCGGTGGTAAACAGCAGCAGACCGCAGGTGTTCACGTCCAGACGACCCACGGCAATCCAGCGAGCACCACGCAATTTAGGCAGACGGTCAAACACCGTCGGGCGACCTTCCGGGTCATTGCGGGTACACAGCTCGCCTTCCGGCTTATAGTAAGCCAGCACGCGGCAGATCTGTTCAGCGGACTCTTTCACGGAGATAAGATGACCGTCGATACGGATCTTCAGCCCCGGTACGATTTCTACGCGGTCACCCAGCGTGGCGATTTTACCGTCCACACTCACGCGTCCCGCTTCAATAATGGCTTCGATTTCACGGCGTGAACCGTGGCCGGCGCGCGCCAGCACTTTTTGTAACTTCTCGCTCATTGAGCTTCCTCAGGTGTCGCCTTCACAGGCGTCGAATAGACACTAACAAATCTATATAAATCAATGCGTTAGCATGTTTAGTTGAAGGTCATTATACGCGATGTTCACCACATTGTAACCTACTTTGTTGTACAGCCTGTTCACCACCTAAAACTTACCCTCTGATTAAGTTTTAAGCAAAAAAAAGTAAGTGTTGCGCATCTGTTCACAAGCGCGAGTATGAAAGATTTGAAATAAGTAGTAATTTTTAAGTTTTTATGGTAGCCGCGCCCTTGACAAGACATGGGATGATGTGCTACCCTACACACGAAGTCCGCGAGCGAAGCGAGTGAGGTTTGTCTCTCGAAGAGAGAGAATTACCTTTGCACAATAGTGATCTTTCATGTTAGTCATGAAAGAGAGTGTATGTCTGTTCCTGTGTGTCAATCACTACTCAAGTGTACACTCTATCTCTGATCTGAATTAACCTAACCTTGATAATAATCCTTCTTGTTACTCTCTGATGTAGGCAGGAGTAATCCGAAGTCATACTCTGACCCAACTAACCTTTAACTTAACCTTAAACTTTATCCTGCATTATCTCTTCCCGTTGCTCACCGATGACCACCACCAGAGATTCATCATGATGAGATTCCAGATTAAGCTGGAGAATCGTCTCGATGATGGCAGTCTTCAACATCTTCATTTAACCACTTCCACCAGCCCCGGTGCGCATTACAGCCTATCTCCCTGATGTTTACCCACCCTTTGAGCGCAAGCAGCACAGGACGCAGTAGACGAAGCGTGAACAGCTATTCGGAACAATGCCAAAGCTGGACCACGGTAAGCCGTCGCCCTTCTCACTGGTGCAATGACGATACCAAGGAATCGCCCTGCAACATCCAGAAGATGATTCCCCGAGCCACCAGTGCCGCTATCTGACGTAGTGGACAGCGGAAGCCCCGATCAAATGCCTACGCTCTAACGAGTGCTACTGGCCATTCTCTCTGACAGCTTCGCTGTATTCCCACTATCCAATCCCCCTCATGCAGATCCAGACAATACAACTCGTAATGCACATTTAAATACAGAAGTCAACAAAAATCAATTGACAAAAAATGCTTTTTAGTGTATTATAAACATTAGGAAAGCAATGTTGTGAACAAACGCCTCTGAGCGATAGTTTTTGTTCTTAGAATCTACTTCTTACTATTCCCATAGTTAGTATCGTATAGCGCAGCTTGCGCACTCTCCGCAGAATAAAGCCTCCCGGAAGCTAAACGTTTTAAAGTCGATGATTCCCAGATCACCCGGTCTGATTATTTCGGTTGTGTTGGACGTTTGGGCAATCCTTCCGAGGAGGCTTTCCTATGCTCAAAGAAAAGGAAAACTCATACAGTTGAAAAGTCAAAATCTGAAAGAAATTAAAAAGTGGCTCCCTCGTTTCGAATACCACATCTATCGTGACAGGTTACGCCAGTATGGTATGCCAACCACTCCACACCGAGTTGCATTTATGTACTGGGCCGAAGAAATCATGAAACATTGCTTCACGTTCGAGGACTTCGTAGATGAATGGAGCAATGGCAATGAGCACCGAGAAATAAATCGATGGGTGGATAGTGGAGTTCTCAGCATGGAATACTTTGAAGGAAAATTCTATTACGTCACCTCGTACATTGTTGGAGGTGTAAGCCCATTTTATTGTCACACCTGCAACCGAATCAACATTAAGAAACTTCTATCTATAAAGGAGCAATGTCCTCATGACTAAGCTACCAGCAGCATTCACCAAAGAAATAAAAGCCGAGTTTAAAATACAGCGTGATCAATACGTAGCTGATTACATCGAATCCCATCTCACGGATGTTTTCAGTATCTCTGATTTTTATCCGGTAGTGCTCATTAAGCTACAGACCGCTATTCAAGATGGGTACGAAATCGCGGAGTTTGAGCGCCAGCCATTCTACAACATTGGTGATCCTGCAATGCGTATCGTGATGAACAAAAAGCAGCAGGAAATCGACACAGAGCGCCGTTCCCTCACAGAGGCAGCAGAAGCAGCTTTAATGGCCTCCCTTGAGGCTCAAGCGGAAGAGCTATACCAACAGATGGTTGCAGAGGAAGAACGCCGTAAACGTGCAGAAGCAGCCGCGCAAGCAGCAGCAGAAACCGAGGCTCTCACCTTCTCTGGTCGCCTACGTGCATCCTTTGTGAAAGGCTCCCATGTTTGAACCTTATGCGCAGAAGCGCAACCCGGCAAAACTCGCCCAGAGGAGCGCCAGCGACTACCGGAAAATGATGATCGCCGAGCAGGACGGGAGGGACTTCATAACAGGCTCACCACTGACAGATCCGGTTATTGACCATGACCACAGGACGGGACATTGCCGCCTGATCCTGAACCGTGTGACGAATGCCATAGAAGGCGACTTTAATCTCATCCTGTCTCGTGTTGCTTATCGTGAAGATTTTACTCCGCTTTTGTGGGAAGTTTATTTTGGCTTTCACGATACCTTGTACGATGAATTATACAATGCCGCGCTTGAGCGCCGGAATGGTTATTTAAAAGAACACCACTTCAGATTTATCTTAAAACAGTTTGCGGTGTATTACGCCGTGCGATTCGACCACCTCAACCATTTGGAGTATTACAGATGACTACAAAAGCAGAGAAATCATTATCATGGCTTAGAAGCTACTGGAACAACCAACCACCAGCAGAGATAGCCAAATCTGAGATTCAGCTATTCAGTAAGGAAGTGAATAAACTAACGATTGGGGAGTTCTACCAGTGGCTATTATCCGAAGGTTACATCTTTAAAAATAAGGATACTAAATAATGCTGCAACTTAAAATAGCTCGAGATCTGCTGACGTGGATTGATGCAAGCAAGGGTGATGACAGTCGCCCAACTTTTATTATCAAGACATTACGTAAGGTAATGACGAACGAGGAAACGAATGAATCCAAAGCTACAAATAGAAAAGCTGATTGACCATCTACAGAAACAGAAATACGCTTTTATCTCCGCTCAAGGTAAAATACTTCTCCACCACATCCCCACTAACACAAATCACGGTCTGGACATTCTCGAACGGGAATACTATTTATCGACTGGTGAGCAGTGGCGACGAAGTTATTTAAACCTACTCTGGGATCACATTCCTTTTATCAAGGTGAATGAATTCAACCCGACGCAGCCCTACGGTATCGACCAGAACGGCACACTGAACACATTCAGGCGCTGGCGCAGTGATAAGACACCAGCGGCAGATCTGACACTATGGCACTCCTACCTGGCCCGACTCTTCCCCGACCAGACAGACCGCGCCACAGTGAGCGCGTACATGGCGCACATGTTCCAGCACCCGGAACAGCGCCCAAGCTGGCACATCGTGATCCCAAGCGACACCGGAACGGGCAAGGGTTTTTTGTTCAATCAAATCTTGTCACCGCTCCTGATGCACCAGACAACGCTGTACAGCAATTACAGCACCCTAACCAGCGTCCATAACGATGCTATGGCCCGTACAATCCTGATCCTGTTTGATGACCCGCCGCCAGCCACGCGCAACATGGCAGACCGTCTAAAGAGCATTCAGACAGAACCGGTTATCGAAATTAACCGGAAGTACGAACAGCCCCGTAAAGTGCCAACATTTACAAGATTCTTCACCTTTTCAAACAGTGAAAGTCCGATTGAAGTGGAGGCGAATGACCGCCGCCATTATTGCACTCACTACATACGCCACAAGGTGAGCAGGGAGGAAACCGCCGAGTTTATCACCTGCCTTGCGGAGTGGCTCGCCGTTGGCGGTCTGGAAGCCGTACACGCCTGGCTAATGGCTTACCCCTTGTCCGAGTTCACCCCTTATCGCCCACCTTACAGCGTGGCGCTGGAACGCATGAAACAAGCCAGCATCACCGAAGAGCAGAACGAAGCGGAGATCTTCACTGGAGAGAATCCGGCGTTTGCATTCAAGGCATTCCATGATGCTTGTCCATCGTTCCCGCGACCACAGGATGCGAGTCAATGGTTACGTGACAACGGCTATGTCAGTGCCAGAGTGAACACCAGAGCAGGGTTAAAATCAGTTTGGTATCGAGCGCCGCAGGACGGCAGCGGGAAAATCCCGGAGAGCGCCCTTTCCTGGTTTGTCGATAAATACTATCCAACCCCGACGAAATGATCAGGGCTACAGGGCTACGATTTTAGCCCTGTATTTTGAAACCCGCGCCGCTACAGGCCTGATCAGGGCTACAGGGCTAACAGGGCTACTTATTAAGTATTCTTAGATCTGTTCTACAGCTTCACCATTTTCCAAATGGGAATAACAGGAGCACCAGCGTTTCCCGACTATCAATTTTTAAAAGTTTGATAGGCAAATGCCTAACAACTTCCTTAAAGCAAAATCTGAAATCACTCATACCGTGGATCGGTATCGCCGCCCGGATTTTCGGGCTTCGTTCCTTCCACATTCACGCCGCCTGACGCGCTCCAGCGTACAGCCAGCACATCAAAAAAGATCCAAATTTTACAGGAGGACATTACATGTCAGGACGTACCCACGCAGCATACGTAAATTATTTCCAGAACGGTCGCAAGGCCCACCGTTTAGCCGAGGTTGAGCGCCAGCTTGCCGCAGAGACAAGCCACCAGCAAGAGAAGCGCCAGCTCGAAGCGGAAGCACGGAGCGCTGAGAACATCGCAGACCATTTCCCAAGAGTGATCCCGGATACGCCTTTAATCGAAATGCACCCCGGCTACTACATTCACCGCCTTGAGTGGGAAGCTCACCGCGACGGCTTGAGCGTGGTCACGGTCACAGACGAACGAACCACCAGAGATCCCGAACTTGTTTCCTATCAGTGGAACCACTTTGTAATCACGCACCGCAGCCCCTGGGCACTTGAGGACTACCGAATCAGATACTACCCGTTTAGCCTCCCGGAACATGTAGCGAAATAGCACAGTATTTCGACACACCAAAATCCGGGTCTTTTCCCCTTCAAGATTGTATCGAAATAGTATTGATCAATTTAATCGACACACCTATAATCGATACACACTAAATCGCTACGCTCAACAGAACAGGGAAACTACAATGGCTAACATCGGTTACATTCGAGTAAGTACAGATAAACAATACACAGAGCGCCAGCTCGACGGCGTGACACTTGATGAAAAGTTTGAAGAGAAGGTAAGCGGCAAGAATACCAACCGTCCCAAACTCCAGGAGATGATTGCTTACGTTCGTAAAGGCGACGTGATCCACGTTCACAGCCTTGACCGCTTAGGGCGTAACCTGCGTGATGTTCTCGACATTATCGAGCACGTTAAAGCCAAAGGCGCAAGCGTCCAATTCCACAAGGAAGGGATAACAGCAGGAGCAGAAGCCAACGCCGCCAGCAACCTTATGCTAAACATCTTCGCGGCTATGTCACAGATGGAACGTGAAATGATGCTCGAACGCCAGGCAGAAGGCTACGCAGCAGCCAAAGCAGCGGGACGCAAAGGCGCTCGTGGTAATGGCGCAGCGGTTGACCGTGTAGGGATTGTGTCAGCACTTGCCGCTGGTCAGTCTATCCGAACCATAGCGAAAGATTTCAACGTGTCCACCAGCACCGTGCAGCGTATCAAGACCGAACAAGCCGCCGCCTAACAAGATTCCTTTTGAGGCCACAAGCCACTGATATTTAAGGAATTCTACCGCTGGAATTGGGTACGTCGCGGAAATCGTGTTAAACATCTCAAGTAATGGCGCAACACACATCACCTGGTAAACGTCTTGTTTATACACTGATACGGATGATGCGAAGTAGATTATTGTTAAATTAGTCGCTTGCCATCCTTCCCTACGACCTTTTCTCCATCTTCCTTAATGAACTCGCCTTTCTGAGGGTTTGGAAGAATGTCCAATACCACTTC
>OJJJ01000606.1_pt1 | contig 15424 bp, 16 predicted proteins | sample 1596311 | NCBI WGS metagenome assembly OJJJ01 (sample SAMEA4350140, study PRJEB24818) | metagenome | biome: human; feature: gut; material: faeces | place: Denmark | collected 2013-09 | reverse complement strand
TTCAATCTGAGCCATGATCAAACTCTTCAATTTAAGTTTGATGCTCGTGAATTAAACTTCGTAATGAATTACGTATGTTCACTCAGAGACTTGGTATTCATTTTTCGTCTTGCGACGTTAAGAATCCATGTCACTTTGAGTGCCCACACAGATTGTCTGATAAATTGTTAAAGAGCAGTTGCGACGCGCTTCAGCGCTCTGTCGCGAGGTGGCGTATATTACGCTTTCCTCTTTCAGAGTCAACCCTGATTTTCAGGATTTTTTCTCTTCAGCCGACCGGCTTGTCTGTGAAGTGATTCACATCCGCCGTGTCGATGGAGGCGCATTATAGGGAGCTGCCGAGGAATGACAAGCGGAAAAATGCATTTTTATTTCAATCGCTCATCTTTTCGACAAAGCGGCTATTTTTGGTGCTTTTTAATCTCCTGGGGCAGCTCTGCCAGGCTATTAATCACCCAATCCGCAGCATTCTCTGCTTCTGGCGTCACTGGCTTACCGGTGCGAACGAGTATTTTGGTCCCTACGCCAGCCGCGGTTGCCGCCTGCATATCTTCCAGCTTGTCACCCACCATATAAGAAGCGGCCATATCAATGTGCAGGAACTCCTGCGCAGAAATAAACATGCCCGGATGTGGCTTACGGCAGTCACAGGTCTGACGATACTCTTCTACTGTTCCTTGCGGGTGATGCGGGCAATAGTAGATGCCATCGAGATCAACACCACGATCGGCCAGTGACCAGTCCATCCATTCTGTCAGGGTTTCAAACTGTGCTTCAGTGAACTTGCCACGCGCAATACCGGACTGGTTAGTCACAACCACCAGTGCATAACCCATCTCTTTCAACTGGCGCATGGCATCTATTACGCCTTCGATAAACTCAAATTCATCAATCTCATGAACGTAACCGTGATCCACATTAATAGTGCCATCACGATCGAGAAAAATTGCGGGTACTGATTTTGCCACCGGTTTGCTCCTGAAAAAGGCATGTTCAGCTAGTATCTCATGAATCGCAGCGCAATAAAGTGCTCATCGTAAAGAGTTGGATTGATTTAGACGTCTGGATGCCTTAACATCCGTTTTGTTTACGGTCATCCCCCGTATCTGGCAGACGAAAATGCCACGGCTAACTTATATACGATAAAAATAATCTAATGATTAAACTTTCCAATATCACCAAAGTGTTCCAGCAGGGGAACCGAACCATTCAGGCGCTGAACAATGTCAGCCTGCATGTTCCTGCGGGTCAAATTTATGGCGTCATTGGCGCATCGGGTGCTGGTAAAAGTACGCTGATCCGTTGTGTTAACCTGCTTGAGCGCCCAACCCAGGGTAGCGTGGAAGTTGGCGGACAAGAGCTTACCGCCCTCTCAGAAAAAGAACTCACTAAAGCGCGTCGCCAGATCGGCATGATCTTCCAGCACTTTAACCTGCTGGCTTCCCGCACCGTGTTCGGCAACGTCGCCTTACCGCTGGAGCTGGACAACACGCCTAAAGAAGAAGTTAAGCGTCGCGTAACTGAATTGCTGGACCTCGTAGGTCTGGGTGATAAGCATGATAGTTACCCGGCGAATCTGTCCGGTGGACAAAAGCAGCGTGTGGCTATCGCCCGTGCGCTGGCCAGTAATCCAAAAGTGCTGCTGTGCGATGAAGCCACCAGCGCGTTAGATCCGGCCACGACACGTTCTATTCTGGAATTGCTGAAGGACATTAACCGTCGCCTGGGCCTGACCATCCTCCTTATTACGCATGAAATGGATGTGGTGAAACGCATCTGCGATTGTGTGGCGGTGATCAGCAACGGCGAACTGATCGAGCAGGACACGGTAAGTGAGGTGTTCTCGCACCCGAAGACCCCGCTGGCACAGCAGTTTATTCAGTCCACGCTGCATCTGGATATTCCGGAAGATTATCTGGAACGTTTGAAAACAGAAGCGACAGCAGACAGCGTCCCGATGCTGCGCATGGAGTTCACCGGCCAGTCCGTCGACGCACCGCTGCTTTCCGAAACCGCGCGTCGCTTTAACGTGAACAACAACATCATCAGCGCGCAGATGGATTACGCCGGTGGCGTGAAGTTCGGCATCATGCTGACGGAAATGCACGGCACACAAGAAGAAACCCAGGCGGCGATTGCCTGGCTGCAAGAACATCACGTAAAAGTAGAGGTACTGGGTTATGTCTGAGCCGATGATGTGGCTACTGGTTCGCGGCGTATGGGAAACGCTGGCAATGACCTTCGTATCGGGTTTCTTTGGTTTCGTGATTGGCCTGCCGGTCGGCGTACTGCTGTACGTAACGCGTCCAGGTCAAATCATTGAGAACGCGAAGCTGTATCGCACGCTCTCTGCGCTGGTGAACATCTTCCGCTCTATCCCGTTTATTATTCTGCTGGTATGGATGATTCCATTTACCCGCGTGATCGTTGGCACCTCCATTGGTTTGCAGGCGGCCATCGTTCCGCTGACCGTCGGTGCTGCGCCGTTTATCGCCCGTATGGTGGAGAACGCTCTGCTGGAAATTCCAACCGGTCTGATCGAAGCCTCCCGCGCGATGGGTGCCACGCCGATGCAGATCGTGCGTAAAGTTCTGCTTCCTGAAGCGCTGCCGGGCCTGGTGAATGCGGCAACCATCACCCTTATTACTCTGGTCGGTTATTCCGCAATGGGTGGTGCGGTCGGCGCAGGTGGTTTAGGGCAGATTGGTTACCAGTACGGCTATATTGGTTATAACGCTACCGTAATGAATACCGTTCTGGTATTGCTGGTTGTTCTGGTTTATTTAATCCAGTTCTCTGGCGATCGCATCGTCCGGGCAGTTACTCACAAATAACGTTACACACAACACAAACTCGACGAGTTAAGGATATAACATGGCGTTTAAATTAAAGACCTTTGCAGCGGTAGGCGCGCTGATCGGCTCTCTGGCACTGGTGGGTTGCGGTCAGGACGAAAAAGATCCAAACCACATTAAAGTGGGCGTTATTGTGGGCGCAGAACAGCAGGTTGCTGAAGTGGCTCAGAAAGTGGCGAAAGAGAAATATGGCCTGGACGTTGAGCTGGTCACTTTCAATGATTACGTTCTGCCGAACGAAGCGCTGAGCAAAGGCGATATCGATGCCAATGCCTTCCAGCACAAACCATACCTGGATCAGCAGATCAAAGATCGCGGCTACAAGCTGGTTGGCGTGGGTAACACCTTTGTTTACCCAATTGCCGGTTACTCCAAAAAAATCAAATCGCTGGACGAACTGCAGCCGGGCTCTCAGGTCGCTGTGCCTAACGATCCAACCAACCTCGGCCGTTCCCTGCTGCTGCTGCAGAAAGTGGGCCTGATCAAACTGAAAGAGGGTGTTGGCCTGCTGCCGACCGTTCTGGACGTCACCGAGAATCCGAAAAATCTGAAAATTGTCGAACTGGAAGCGCCACAGCTGCCACGTTCTCTTGACGATGCGCAGATTGCCCTGGCGGTTATCAACACCACTTATGCCAGCCAGATTGGTCTGACGCCAGCGAAAGACGGCATCTTCGTTGAAGACAAAGACTCCCCGTACGTCAACCTGATCGTGACTCGCGAAGACAATAAAGACGCAGAGAACGTGAAAAAATTCGTTCAGGCGTATCAGTCTGACGAAGTGTACCAGGAAGCCAACAAGGTGTTTAACGGCGGCGCTGTTAAAGGCTGGTAATCTCACCGCAGTGTAATATCATCAAGACGGGCTTCTGCCCGTCTTGTCATTTGTGCAGTCAACTGATTCAATATCTGACGTTTTGATTATCCACTGAGGAACTATTATGCGTGCTTTACCGATCTGTCTTTTAGCACTCATGCTGAGCGGCTGTTCTATGCTAAGCAGATCTCCTGTTGAACCTGTTCAAAGCACTGCAACCCCGCCAAAAGCGGAGCCAGCAAAACCGAAAGCGCCTCGTCCTGCGCCGGTACGTATTATTACTAAGGCCGACGATCTCGTGGGCAAACCATTCCGTGAACTGGGTGAAGTGAGCGGCGAATCCTGCCAGGCAACGAATCAGGACTCCCCACCGAACATCCCGACAGCCCGTAAACGTATGCAGATTAACGCGTCAAAAATGAAAGCCAATGCGGTACTGCTGCACAGCTGCGAAGTCACCAGCGGTACACCGGGCTGCTACCGTCAGGCGGTTTGCATCGGTTCTGCGCTTAACATTACGGCGAAATGAGTTCATTTCAGTTCGGGCAGATTGGCGTTATCCGCTCCCCTTATAAAGAGAAGTTCGCCGTCCCGCGCCAGCCTGGCCTGGTCACAAGCGGCGGCGGCGAGCTTCACTTGATCGCGCCTTACAATCAGGCCGATGCGGTACGCGGGCTGGAAGCGTTCAGCCACCTGTGGGTTGTCTTTGTGTTTCACCAGACAATGGAAGGCGGCTGGCGACCAACCGTGCGCCCTCCTCGTCTGGGGGGCAACGCCCGAATGGGTGTGTTCGCGACCCGCTCAACCTTCCGTCCAAACCCAATCGGTATGTCGCTGGTCGAGCTGAAAGGCATACGTTGCCAGAAGGACCAGGTGATACTGGAGTTAGGTAGCCTTGACCTGGTAGACGGCACGCCGGTGATCGATATCAAGCCGTATTTACCCTTCGCTGAAGCGCTACCGGATGCCCGCGCCAGCTACGCTCAGGAAGCACCGCCGGCTGATATGCCCGTTTCTTTCACACCTGAATTAACAGCACATATCAGCCAACTGGAAAAACGTTATCCCCGCTTGCGGGACTTTATCGTTGACGTTCTGGCTCAGGACCCCCGTCCAGCCTACCGTAAAGAAGAGGAAGCCGGGAAAACGTACGCCGTCTGGCTGCTGGATTTTAACGTTCGCTGGCGCGTGACAGAGGCGGGTTTTGAAGTCTTTGCCCTGGAACCCAGGTAATTTTATTCTCCTCTCTTTTGGCATCTTTGCCACACTGGTAAACTAAACCACTTTTTTTGTATCAGGCTGGTGTTTCAGCCTGTTCCAATCGTCGAAATGGAACCGTAACAACATGCGTACTAGCCAATATCTGCTCTCCACCCTGAAGGAGACACCTGCCGACGCCGAAGTGATCAGCCACCAGCTGATGCTACGCGCCGGGATGATCCGCAAGCTGGCCTCCGGGTTATACACCTGGCTGCCGACCGGCGTGCGCGTCCTGAAAAAAGTCGAAAACATCGTGCGCGAAGAGATGAACAACGCCGGTGCAATCGAGGTGTCCATGCCTGTGGTTCAGCCCGCTGACCTCTGGCAGGAGAGCGGTCGCTGGGAGCAGTATGGCCCGGAACTGCTGCGCTTCGTCGACCGCGGCGAGCGTCCATTCGTTCTCGGCCCAACGCATGAAGAAGTCATCACCGATCTGATTCGTAATGAGCTGAGCTCTTACAAACAGCTGCCGCTGAACTTCTTCCAGATCCAGACCAAGTTCCGTGACGAAGTGCGTCCACGCTTTGGCGTCATGCGCTCCCGTGAATTCCTGATGAAAGATGCTTACTCTTTCCATACCTCTCAGGAATCCCTGCAGGAGACCTACGACAAAATGTACGAGGCTTACAGTAAAATCTTCTCCCGTATGGGTCTGGATTTCCGTGCTGTACAGGCGGATACCGGTTCTATCGGCGGTAGCGCATCTCATGAATTCCAGGTGCTGGCACAGAGCGGTGAAGACGATGTGATCTTCTCTGACTCCTCTGATTACGCTGCGAACATTGAGTTTGCTGAAGCGTTGGCACCAAAAGCGCCGCGTGCCGCTGCCACCGAAGAGATGAAACTGGTTGATACGCCAAACGCGAAAACCATCGCTGAGCTGGTTGAGCAGTTTAATTTGCCGGTTGAGAAAACGGTAAAAACGCTGCTGGTGAAATCCACCGAAGGCAGCACATACCCGCTGGTTGCCCTGCTGGTGCGTGGCGATCACGAACTGAACGAAGTGAAAGCTGAGAAGCTGCCGCAGGTTGCCAGCCCGCTGACGTTCGCTACGGAAGCGGAAATCCGCGCTGTCGTTAACGCAGGTCCAGGTTCCCTGGGTCCAGTCAATATGCCAGTCCCAGTGGTCGTTGACCGCACGGTAGCCGCGATGAGCGACTTCTCCGCTGGCGCGAACATCGACGGCAAGCACTATTTCGGCATCAACTGGGATCGCGATGTGGCGACGCCAGAAGTGGCGGACATCCGTAACGTGGTTGCTGGCGATCCAAGCCCGGACGGCCAGGGTACGCTGATGATCAAACGTGGTATCGAAGTCGGTCATATCTTCCAGCTGGGTGATAAATACTCTCGCGCGCTGAATGCTGCCGTACAGGGTGAAGATGGCCGTAATCAGATCCTGACCATGGGTTGTTACGGTATCGGGGTGACGCGTGTAGTGGCTGCCGCTATCGAGCAGAACTATGACGAACGCGGTATCGTCTGGCCGGATAATATCGCGCCATTCCAGGTCGCAATCCTGCCAATGAACATGCACAAGTCATACCGTGTGCAGGAACTGGCTGAGAAGCTGTACGCCGAACTGCGCGCGCAGGGTATCGAAGTGCTGATGGACGATCGTAAAGAGCGCCCTGGCGTGATGTTTGCCGATATGGAACTGATCGGTATTCCGCACACCATTGTCATCGGCGACCGTAACCTTGATAGCGACGAGATTGAATACAAATACCGTCGCAGCGGCGAGAAGCAGATGATCAAGACTGGCGACATTCTTGATTACCTGGTGAAAGCCATCAAAGGTTAAGAAACAAAAAACCCCGCCAGTGCGGGGTTTTTTAATGGGTAACTCTTACTTGCTTTCGCAGTCTTTCCCCGCAGCAAACTTCGCGTCTTTATCTGCCACCAGCGTTTTCACCAGCTCGCCGCTGTCCGGGTTTGGCTCAAGCGTAAAGTGGCCGTCAACCGTCAGCAATACTGGTTTACTGTCATTGCCGCGCGCAACGGCATAATCGCGCTCCAGCTGAGCATTGTTCGCCACGCTGACTTTCTTACCGGTGGCGCAGTCGGTAAAGATCGCCGCATCCGCCATATAGAAATACATGCCCCGCATCGCCATTGGCGTTGCAGGCAGCGCCGCTTTCACCGGAGCCAGCGTGTAGTTGAACTGGGACTCAATCGGGTTGCCGTCACGATCGAGCATCTCCATGCTCTCCCCTTTAGGACGGAACCAGGTTTTATCGCCGGTGGTATCGGTCAATACCAGCTTCTCAGCCGTACGCGCCCACGTTCCGTAAGTCGCAAACGATGACGGTTCTTTAGCACCCTGATAGCGCTGGTTCATCACCCATGTGCCATCTTTTTCCAGGAACAGTGAAGTTTCGATACCTTCACAATCCGCACACGGTAATACGCCGCGCCAGCTCTGCTGCATCGGCTTTAATTCTTCATTCTGCGTGGGCTGCAATACCTGCGTTTCTGAACGGTTGTTACACCCGAAAAGCGCAAACAGTGTACTCACTGCCAGTGCTGACCATAATGCTTTTTTCACAATGAATTCCTTATGAAAAGTGTGTTCCCTTTCGCCACGTTATGGGTGACGAACTTTACCGCGTAGTGCTTTCACTGTGGATTTTTGTGCCTTCGACGACAACCGGCGCTCTTTCGAGGCGCGAGTAGGACGTGTTGCCCGACGGCTTTTTTGCACTGCAGTTAACTCTTTTATGACCGCCACCAGCCTGGAAAGTGCCGCCTCCCGGTTTAACTCCTGGCTGCGGTACTCCTGTGCTTTGATCACGATGACACCGTCGCTGGTAATCAGGTGATGGCTGGCAGCGAGCAGACTTTCTTTATAATACTCTGGCAGGCTGGAGGCCCGAATGTCAAAGCGCAAGTGGATAGCCGTTGAGGCCTTGTTAACATGCTGCCCACCCGCACCCTGAGCACGGATTGCCGTAATCTCCAGCTCGTTATCAGGGATGCTGACGTTTCGGGACAGAACAATCATGACGCAGGCTGCCAGGCCGTTAAGTGAATTTCCAGATTATTCTGAGAATCAGAGAGCCAGATTGCGCCGTCCTGAATGGTTGCCTGCAAAACCATAGTGCGCCCGGCAAATTCACTCAAGCGCGCCAGTTGATCATCATCCAGATACCAGACGGTAAGATTTTTAAACTGCCCGCATTTGCTCTTGTTTTGTTGCCACCAAATCTCTGCAGCACGCTGATTATACGCGAATAACGCCACTTCAGCCGACTGGGTGCACGCCTTTTTAATCCGGCGTTCATCCGGCAGGCCGAGTTCAATCCACAGGTCGATACCCAGGTGATCGTTGCGCAGCCAGGCCTCTGGCTCGTCTTCCGCACTTAAGCCACGGGTAAACTGCAAACGCTCGTCGGCATACTTCACCCACGCCAGCAAGCGCAGCATCATACGCTCCTGGGTTTCGGAGGGGTGACGCGCCAGCGTTAATGACGCATCCAGAAACTGGTTACGGTCAAGATCCGCTACATTGACCACAGCTTTATAAATTGTCGCTTTCAGCGCCATGAGGAAACTCCTTTCGAATCAGGTGCGCATTGTAGCGAAAACCGCAGCAAAAGGCTGTTACAGATGATGAACCGCCCCCAATCAAGGCGCTGATATTGCTTAAATGAGTATGGTATAGTCACCTTGCTAAACCGAGTTTATCTTCGTAGGCTTAAGGGTATCTCACAGTAAGTCAGTGCGCTGGCGGGAGGGGATGTGAATAATTATTGTGAGTTAATTCGCAAACGGTATGCGGAAATCGCCAGCGGAGATCTGGGGTATGTCCCGGACGCGTTGGGCTGTGTATTGAAAGTGCTTAATGAAGTGGCCTCTGATGAGCGCCTTTCAGAATCGGTCAGGGAAAAAGCAGCGTATGCTGCTGCGAATTTACTGGTGAGCGATTATGTCGATGAATGATACTTATCAACCCATCAATTGTGATGACTATGACAACCTCGAACTCGCCTGCCAGCATCATTTAATACTGACGCTGGAGCTAAAAGATGGCGAAGTATTGAAGGCAAAAGCCAACGATCTGGTTTCACGTAAGAATGTGGAATATCTGATAGTGGAAAATGCCGGTGCGACGCGTGAGCTTCGCCTGGACAAAATAGCCAGCTTCAGCCACCCGGAAATCGGCACCGTCGTGGTGAGCGAGTCCTGATATCACTAACGGGTAGCCTTGCTGCCCGTTACACTTTCCATTCAAAACAAACGCCTTTTTCACTCCACCCCTCTTCCGTCACGAATACGCCCGCAGCCGCAATCAGCGTCTCGCCATAAAACAACAGCGGAGTGGTATCTCGCCGCCAGGGGGGGACATTATTCTCCTGCCAGATCTTCTTCAGTTTACGCCCGCCATTACGCCCGACAATATGCAACATACCGCTGGCTTTAAACCGCACGGTAACCTTCTCACCAGCCTCAGGCAGGCGCACGTTACCCATTTTAGCCAGAGAAACGACTCCCGCATCACATGGCAGCACCAGCGGATCTCCTGGCATCGGCCAGTCGAGCACAACGTCAACAAGCGACGGCGTAGATTTTATCCACCAGAGTTGCCCCTGATAGCGTCTCACGTCAAAGCCGTTTAAATGCACACACGGAGAAGCATCCTCGCGCGACAGGGCCACTTCATCCCAGATACGGTTTAGCATTGTGCGGGATGGCATAACCGCATTGTGCGTCGCCAGCCAGCGGCGTAACAACGCGGCACGACGCACCGCGCTCATCGCGTCTAATGGCGCGATCGCCAGCGCCCCATCATCTGACGTCAATGCTGTCAGCTCGTCGCTCAGCAACTCATCCAGCAGCGTTTCCTGTTCGGCGCATAGCGCAGCACTTCTTGCTGTAGCCTCGGCAAAATGGGGCCAGCGCTCAGTCAGCAATGGAATGACGTGCAGACGCAGGAAATTACGGTCATAGCTGGCATCCTGGTTGCTCTCATCTTCAATCCAGCTCAATTGATGCTGGCGCGCCCAGGCTTCCAGTGAAGCGCGCGTTTCACCCAGCAATGGTCGAATTAAATGCGTACCGGCAAAATCAGTACGTTCAGGCATGGCGGATAACCCCGCCGGACCACTTCCCCGCTTCAGTGCGAGCAAAAAGGTCTCGCACTGGTCATCCAGATGTTGCGCCGTGATCAGCGCTTCTGAGGGTTGCAGCGCGCTGGCAAACGCAGCGTAGCGGGCTTTTCGCGCCTGCGCTTCAGTGCCCAGACCTTCCTGCCGGAGGCTTACCCGCTCAACAATGAGCGGAATTGACCACTGCGCGCATAACGCTTCACAGTGCGCCACCCATTCGTCGGCATGTTGACTGAGCCCGTGATGGATATGCATCGCCCGTAACTGAACGTCAGGCTCCTGGTCACGCCAGCGTTTAAGCCGATGGAGCAGAACGGTGGAATCCAGACCACCGCTAAACCCCACCAGCAGTTGGCGGTACGGTGAAACGGCTTGCGCAATAACGGGTAGGGTCATAGAAAATTACACATAAAAATGCCCGAACTGAGCGGGCATTATCACACAGGATGAGAATTACTGCTGGTAAAGCTCCAGCGGGAGGCCGTCCGGATCGTTGAAGAAAGTAAAACGCTTGCTGGTAAAAGGGTCGATACGAATCGCTTCGCACTTTACACCGTGCTCTTCCAGATATTTTACCGCGCGATCGAGATCATCGACACTGAAAGCAAGATGACGAAGCCCGCAGGCTTCCGGGCGCGATGGACGCGCAGGCGGGAAGGGAAAGGAGAACAGCTCAATGACATATTGCCCGTTTAATGCCAGGTCACCTTTCCAGGAATCTCGCTCCTCACGGTATACCTCGCTTAACAGCGTAAAGCCCAGGATGTCGCAGTAGAACGCCTTACTTTTCGCGTAATCGGTGGCAATGATCGCAATATGATGAACCTGTTTTAAACCCAGCATAGCTTCTCCTTTTTATGATGCCTGAACGTTACAACCGACAACCCGCCCCTGGCAAGCGGTCACCTTTATTTTAGGACTCGGACCCAGTACGCGCCGTTCTCATCACGCTTCGCGCCATGGATATCTGTCTCAAAGCCCGGATAATGACGCCCGACAGAGCAGAGCATCAGCAGAAAATCGAGCACCGCCCGGCTCTTCTCAGTGATCATCTCTCCCGGCATCAGAAGAGGCACGCCAGGCGGATAAGGCAGGATCATATTGGCTGAGACGCGCCCGACCAGGTTTTCCAGCTCAATGGTCTCCACCTCGCCTTTCACCTGACGCTGCCACGCCTTGTGCGGCGTCAGCTTCATCTCCGGCAACACGTCAAACGCCTGTAGCATCAGGCGCGGCAGATCGTGCTGGCGGATCAGTTTGTGGATACCCTGCGCCAGATCCTGGATGCGCATGTTGCGGTAGAAGTCAGGATCTTCTGCATAGAGATCAGGAAGCATGTTTTTGACCCGCAGGTTTAGATCGTAGGCACGCTTAAACTCCATCAGGCCACGCAATAGCCCCATCGCACGGGTTTTGTCTATCCCAATGCTGAACAGGAATAACAGGTTATAGGGTCCGGTCTTTTCCACCACCACACCACGTTCATCAAGGAACTTCGCCACCAGCGCAGCGGGTATCCCTTCATCGCCCATGACACCCTGCTCGTCCATGCCCGGCGTCAGGATCGTCACTTTCACCGGGTCAAGGAACATATGGTCCGCATCGGCATCACGAAAGCCGTGCCAGCTTGCACCCGGCGCGACAGACCAGCACTCCGCCTCTTCAATCTCTTCCGGCTGCCAGATATCAAAGAACCAGCCGTCGGCTTCATCTTTCAGTCGCTGGACTTCTTTGCGGAAATGCAGCGCCCGTTCCACCGAACGATTGATCAGACGTTTGCCCGGATTGCCACGCAGCATTGCCGCCGCCGTTTCAATGGATGCCACCAGGGGATAGCTCGGCGAAGTAGTGGTGTGCATCATAAAGGCTTCGTTAAACGTGTCCTCGTCATATTCGCCTTTGATGTGAATGAGCGAGGCCTGGGAAAATGCTGCCAGCATCTTGTGGGTCGACTGGGTTTCGAAGAACACTTTGCCCGGCACGCGCTCGCCGCTCATGCCACTTTTCCCTTCGTAAATCGGATGGAAATTGGTGTAAGGCACCCACGCGGAATCAAAGTGGATTGAGGGCACATCCAGCGTCTGTTTGATCCAGTTCGTGTTGTACAGCAGCCCGTCATAGGTAGAGTTGGTGATCACCGCATGGATTGGCCAACTTGCCTCAGGGATCGCCGCAACTTTGTTTTCAATGGCAGCATGCGTGAATTCACGGCGTGGAATGCCGCCAAGAATACCAAGCGCGTTACGCGTGGGAGACAGCCATAGCGGTACAACATCGCTCATCATCAGTAAATGGGCCAGAGACTTGTGGCAGTTACGGTCGATCAATAGCGTACTGCCAGCCGGGGCGGCGTACATGCCGACAATTTTGTTTGAGGTCGAGGTGCCGTTGGTCACCATATAACTCTGCTCGGCACCGAAGGTGCGGGCAATATACTCTTCGGCTTCCAGATGCGGTCCGGTATGGTCAAGCAACGAGCCTAGCTCCGTCACCGAAATCGACACGTCCGCTTTCAGCGTGTTTCCGCCAAAGAAATCATAAAACAGGCAACCCACCGGGCTTTTCTGATAGGCCGTTCCCGCCATATGACCTGGCGTACAGAAAGTATATTTTCCTTCCTTTACGTAGGTGAAAAGCGCACGGGTAAACGGCGGCGTGATGTTATCAAGATATTCCCCGGTGTATTGCTGAATACGGGTCGCAATATCTTCCGCCACGCCGAGGGAGTATTCAAAGAACCACAGCGCCATACGCATATCGTGGGCGCTGACATCCATCGTCGAGTGAGTGTTGATAAACGCATACAGCGGGAGATATTCATTCAGCTTGTTAATATCGCTGCACAGCTCCAGATCGTATTCGTCCCAGTCGAAGATCACGCCGCAGATACGCGGGTTATGCTCGATGAATTTCAGCAGATCGGCGCTGTTGTGCGGCCAGATAAGCTGGAATCCACGGGATTGCAGGGCTTGCTCCAGCTCCTTGATGGGCTCGTCTTTATAAAAGACACCGTGTGGCCCCATAATGGCAATAATATTCACGGGTTACCTCCTTGAAAAACATTAGCTAAGCATAGCCAGGCTAAACCGCAGGTATAAAAAAAGCCGCAACAGTGTGCGGCTTTTCAGATAATTGTGAAACTTACGCGTAACCGTAGGTCATCAGGCGCTGGTAACGACGGTTAAGCAAATCTTCTTTGCTCAGCACGTCCAGATCCGCCAGGTCTGCCAACAGTTGTGCTTTCAGAGACGCGGCCATCACTTCTGGCTTACGATGCGCCCCCCCCAGTGGTTCCGGGATCACGGTGTCGATCAGCTTCAGCTCTTTCAGGCGCGGAGCAATGATGCCCATCGCTTCTGCAGCCAGCGGCGCTTTATCGGCGCTCTTCCACAGAATAGACGCACAACCTTCCGGAGAGATAACGGAATAGGTGCTGTACTGCAGCATATTCACTTTATCGCCCACGCCAATCGCCAGCGCACCACCGGAGCCACCTTCACCGATAACGGTACAGATGACCGGCACGCTCAGGCGAGACATCTCACGCAGGTTACGCGCGATGGCTTCAGACTGACCGCGCTCTTCTGCACCCACGCCAGGATAAGCACCTGGGGTGTCGATAAAGGTGATGATGGGCATGTTGAAGCGCTCAGCCATCTCCATCAGGCGCAGCGCCTTACGGTAACCTTCTGGTGCAGGCATACCAAAGTTACGACGGATTTTCTCTTTGGTTTCGCGGCCTTTCTGATGACCAATGATCATCACCGGGCGTCCGTCCAGACGTGCGATACCGCCCACGATAGCTTTATCGTCAGCGTATGCGCGATCGCCTGCCAGTTCGTCAAATTCATCAAACGCCAGGCGGACGTAATCCAGGGTGTACGGACGCTGTGGATGGCGAGCCAGCTGGGCTACCTGCCATGCGCCAAGATCGGCAAAGATTTTGCGCGTCAGTTCTACGCTTTTTTCACGCAGGCGATGCACTTCTTCATCGATGTTAATATCCAGTTTCTCATCCTGACGGCTCACCGCAGTCAGAGAATCGATTTTTGCTTCCAGCTCTGCAATCGGCTGTTCAAAATCAAGGAAATTCAGACTCATAGTATTCCTGTATTAGTCAAACTCCAGTTCCACCTGCTCCGAACCAATAAGGCCACGGAGATCGTTCAGTAAACGATCGCTCGGAGAGACACGCCACGTTGCGCCAAAACGCAACCGCGCACGTGCATCCGCCCTCTGATAGTAGAGATGTACTGGAATTGTCCCCGAGCGGTGGGGTTCCAGAGACTGACGGAGTCGGTTTAAAAGCTGGTCATCAATTTGCCTGTCCGTCAGCGAGATAGCAAGCCCGCGAGCGTATTTTTCCCGGGCTTCGTCAATATCCATGACTTCACGGGCCATCATTTTAAGCCCACCGCTGAAGTCATCAAAGCTGACCTGTCCGCTGACGATAAGTATGCGGTCTTTTTCCAGCAAATGCTGGTATTTATCCAGGGCATCGGTAAATAACATCACTTCCAGACGCCCGGAACGGTCATCCAGCGTGCAGATGCCGATACGATTGCCGCGCTTGGTGACCATTACCCGCGCAGCAATGACGAGCCCCGCAGCCGTGGTAACTTTACCACGTTCTGTCGGATGCATGTCTTTCAGCCTGTGGCCTCCGACATAGCGCTCAATTTCTTTTAAATACTGGTTGATGGGGTGTCCCGTCAGGTAAAGCCCTAACGTTTCACGCTCACCATCTAATACCACCTGCTCCGGCCACGGCGTGCAGTTGGCATAGGATTGTTCAATTTGTTCCGGCTCTTCGGCCAGAACGCCAAACATATCGGCCTGACCGATGGCTTCGGCTTTTGCGTGCTGATCGGCGGCTTTAAGCGCGTCGTTCAGCGAATTCATCAGTGCGGCGCGATGCGGGCCAAGGCGGTCAAACGCCCCGGACATGATCAGTTTTTCCAGCACCCGGCGGTTTAGCTTTTTGATATCCGTACGGGCACAGAGATCGAACAGCTCGCGGAAATAGCCACCTTTGTTACGCGCTTCAATAATAGCTTCAATGGGACCTTCACCCACGCCTTTTATCGCGCCGATGCCATACACAATCTCGCCATCATCATTTACGTGGAAATGATACAGCCCGGAGTTGATATCCGGCGGCAGGATTTTCAGCCCCATACGCCAGCATTCATCCACCAGTCCGACCACTTTCTCAGTGTTATCCATATCGGCGGTCATTACCGCGGCCATAAACTCGGCGGGGTAATGCGTTTTCAACCATAGCGTCTGGTAAGACACCAGCGCATAGGCTGCGGACGGGGCATTTGTTAACCCCGACCCCGCGACTTTTTCCCCCACGTCACACATTTTGATAGCCCGTTCCA
>OJJJ01000605.1_pt1 | contig 15490 bp, 15 predicted proteins | sample 1596311 | NCBI WGS metagenome assembly OJJJ01 (sample SAMEA4350140, study PRJEB24818) | metagenome | biome: human; feature: gut; material: faeces | place: Denmark | collected 2013-09 | reverse complement strand
GCGCAGGGCGGCCCGCTGATGCACGTTATCGCGGCAAAAGCTGTGGCGCTGAAAGAAGCGATGGAGCCAGAGTTCAAAGTTTACCAGCAGCAGGTTGCGAAAAACGCCAAAGCGATGGTTGAAGTGTTCCTGAACCGCGGCTACAAAGTGGTTTCTGGCGGCACTGAAAACCACCTGTTCCTGCTGGATCTGGTCGACAAAAACTTGACCGGTAAAGAAGCCGATGCGGCGCTGGGCCGTGCGAACATCACGGTTAACAAAAACAGCGTACCGAACGATCCGAAGAGCCCGTTTGTGACTTCCGGCGTGCGTATCGGTTCTCCGGCGGTAACGCGTCGCGGCTTCAAAGAAGCAGAAGTGAAAGAACTGGCTGGCTGGATGTGTGACATTCTGGACAACATCAATGATGAAGCCACTATCGAACGCGTGAAAGCAAAAGTGCTGGATATCTGCGCTCGCTTCCCGGTTTACGCATAAGTCATACGGATTGCCGGATGGCGGTGTAAACACCTTATCCGGCCTACATATGAGTAACTTGTAGGCCGGATAAACGCAGTGCCATCCGGCAGTTATATCGACTTAAGCGTCACCGACTCATCAAGTAAAGCCGCTAACAGCGGCTTTTTCTTTGCCTGAATCCATTTGCGCAGCTGCCGCATTTCTCGTCCCTGGTTGAGCGTTACTGCGCCGACTATCACCTCGTTTTGAAGGTTAAACCAGATAGCCTTGCCGTCATCTGGACTGCCGCGCACGACCCAGCTATCACCGCGCATATCGCCAATAAACTGCAGGTTGTCGCTGAACTGATCGGTCCAGAACCAGGGCGGAGGTAGCGTCGGGAGTGTCAGCCCCAGCATGGCTGCCGCGGCAGTTTGCGCCTGATTATTGGCGTTTTCCCAGCTTTCGCAACGTTGCAGCGTACCGTCTGGCGAACGCTGTACTGCCACATCTCCGGCGGCAAAAATGTTCGGATCGACGGTTCTGCACGACGCATCGATGATAATGCCGTTTGCCACATCAAGACCCGCATCACGGGCAAGCCCGTCGTTGGCGACAATCCCGATACCGTAGATCACGCTATTAACCTGAAGCTGTTCGCCACGTTGCAGCGTGAGGGCGATGCGTTCCCCGCCCGCCACCTGTTCAATCGCATTATTCAGCAGCAAATGTACGCCAGCCTGCTGGTGGCGGGCGGTCAGATAACGTTGTATCGGCGGTGGCGCGTTGCGGCCCATCACCGTGGCAGCCAGTTCAATGACGGTGACCTGACAACCGCGCTGCGTAGCGCTGGCAGCCAGCTCAAGTCCGATGGTTCCGGCTCCAACAATGGCGATCGACTGCCCGGGGCTGAGCGCGTCTCGCAGACGCGCTGCATCTCCGGCGTGGCGCAGCGTGAAGCTGCGGTCACCGAGCATATCCAGTAATGGGAACGGGCGTGCCGCTGCACCTGTGGCAATCAGTAATTGATCCCACGGGTAGGTCTGTCCGTCAGCCAGTACCAGCGTTTGCGTTTCTCGCCCGAGCGTTTGAACGGTGACGCCCAGATGCAGCTGAACATTATTATCCCGCCACCAGTCTGCGTTCAGCACCGGCTGCAGCTGCGGCGCGTCGTCCAACAGCATGGTTTTGGAAAGTGGAGGGCGTTCGTAGGGCAGATGCGGTTCATCGGAAAACAGATGGATCTCGCCGTCAAACCCCTGTTGACGCAGTGCGGCTGCCGCCATTGCCGCGGCCTGTCCGCCGCCGACAATGGCGATGCTATTGTGGTACATAATGCCTCCTCAGAGATCCAGTCCGGCGGCAACGTGACGAATACCACGAATGCCCAGCCCGGCGTCGGCATTGATCATCACGCCGCTTAGCGTGCGGTTATTGCGCCGTGACGCCAGCATCACATACGGGCCGGTAAAATCTTCCGGCTCCGGGAAAAACTGCAGCGGCAAAATGGCGGCAATTTTTTCCGGCGTTAGCGACTGCATAATCGATGTATCGCTCTGACCCAGCGCCTGCGGGCCGCGCAGGTCGGTCGCCATACCGCATGGCCCCACGCCGTTGACGCGAACTTTGGGTGCCAGCTCGTAGGCTAACTGGCGAATCAGACCGGTTGCTGCATGCTTGCTGGCGGTATACAGCGGACCGCCGCCGCTGGGGTACCATGCCGCGTTGGACAGGGTAAAAATGATGCTGCCTTCGCTGGCGATAAGCGCGGGGGCGCAGGCTTTGGCCCCCAACAGATAACCCAGCACGTTGACATTGAATAACTCGTGAAAACCGGTCTCCAGCGCCTCGGCTGAGGTGTTCACCAGCGAGGCGTTATGATCCCATATCCCTGCGTTGCCGATAAAGCAATCGAGCGTACCGTACCGCGTGAGAATGTTATCCACCGCGTGCTGATAGTCGTCGTAGCAGGTGACATTCCCCTCCACCGCCAGCACATGCTCACCAAAACGCTGGCGCAGGTAGGCGACTTTGGCGGCGGAGAGCTCCAGCGTTGCGACCCGCGCACCTTCTTCAATAAAGCGCTCGACCAGCGCCAGGCCAAGACCGGAACCGCCGCCGGTAATAAAGACGACGTTATCGCGTAAATCGCTCATCAGGCCCCCTCAGGCATATCAATAAATACCTCGCCGCCTTCCACGTGCACCGCATAAGTGGTCAGCGGATCGGTGGCGGGCAGGCACAGCGCTTTGCCGGTTTTCAGGCAGAAACTGGCGGCGTGCAGTGGGCACTCCACGGTGGCATCGTCTTCCAGATACCCTTCCGACATCGAGGCATTACCGTGGCTGCAGCGGTCGTTAATGGCATAAAACGCACCGCCAACGTTAAACAACGCGATGACCGGCGAGGTGTCGAGCCGCAGCGCTTCACCCTCCGGCAAATCCCCTACGGGGCAGGCAAATACACGATTCATCAGAACAGTACACTCAGGTTATGGGAGGAGATCACCGCCTGATCCAGCACGATCTCACGCTCCAGTAAACGCCACTCATCGCCCGGCAAGCGGCGTACTTTGTCTACGCGCATGCCAACGTATAAGGTTTCATCCCGCTCTTTTTGCGCGCGAGACAGCAGGTAGTTCAGCCGGACGCGAAACACATCGGGAACGTCGGTTTCACTGACCTGACAGTTAGTGATCAGATGCCGGGTGCGCGACGGCGGCTCTTCCGCCCAGGCCATGCCGGTTTCCAGACGTGCAATGCGGCGCTCGAGCTGATCTTTGTTGTCGTTGAAAATCCAGGTGGTCGGCGGCTGCACCCCTTTGCGGCGGTCGCGAGTCTGGGCATTCACCGTCGTACGCATGGTGTAACGGATCTCGTCGTCAAGCTGCGCCAGCCAGTCGCGAAACTTCCAGTCATCCAGCAAGCTGGCTTCGTGGTAGAGAAACTGGGTAATGCGATGATGCAGTTCCAGAGAAACTAACGCGCTCATTTCATTACCTCCTGCTGGTAAGCGGTGGTTTTTTCCTGCACTTCCTGCCAGCTTTCGCTGCTTAGCAAATCGGCCCAACGCTGGTACATGCCGCGTGCGGCGGTTTCCGAGAAGATGTAGTTGGTGATCCCCGGAATGCCGTCTTCACGACGTTTTTCCTGACCTAAGCCCATTTCCAGACACAGCTGGCTGTTCCGCGCGCGGTGGCCTTTGAGCAGCTTCTGGATCTCGCACCAGTTTTCTGAATCATCTTGTTCAAGAAAACCGGCCGGGCCGAAGGCGCGCGTGGCGCTGTTTTCAAAGGCCGCTTTAACCTCATCGGAAGCGGCTTTGTCCGCGATACAGAACGCCCATACTTCAACCTGGTCCGGCCCGCGAGGGTGCCAGATACGCAGCGTGGCGGTACCGTTGAGCCAGGACAGCGTCGGGAAAATGTTGTTATGACCTGCCAGACGCAGGGCGCGAACCTTGCCCAGTCGCTGCTCGGCTTCGGCGTAGGTGTCGCGATAGTAGCTGGAGACGTCGCCGTCGACCCAGACGTTGGCATCGGGATTTTCAGTAAAGAAAAATCCGCTGCCGTGCCCATCCTGACCGAACTGCAGTGCATCTTTGGCGGTTTCCCACACCGGACGTGCGGTTTGCCCGTCGCCGAGGCGTTTGTCGCTGCCGTCATCTTTGGCGCCGAGCACCTGCACGGCAGAAGCGTGGCTGAACAACGCGTGATACTGGTCGCTGGCGAACTGCTCAGCGGGGAATTTCCAGTTGCAGTCGATCACCCATTTCTGTACGCCGCCAACGATTTCAGTGCCGCCTTCGCGGCGATCCAGCACGCCGTCCAGGTACCAGGCGATGTCGCCGAGATAATCACGCAGCGCAGGCGCGGTGGTGTCCCAGTTGCCGAAGATTAGCCCCTTGTAGCTCTCGACGCCGGGCACTTCGTTCAGCCCCCAATGGGACTTGCACAGACCTTGCGGGTAGGCGCGTGGCTCCAGCGGCACGTCAATCAGCTCGCCGTTAATGCCGTAAGACCAACCGTGGTACGGACAGGTAAAAGCGCGGGTATTGCCGCAGTCAGCGTAGCTGACACGCATGGCGCGGTGTCGGCACTGATTGAGAAAGGCTTTGATGCTGCCGTCTTTTTGTCGCACGACCACCACCGCATCCTCGCCCATCCAGGTATTGAAAAAGTCACCCGGCTTCGGGATCTGACTTTCATGAGCGAGAAACAGCCAGCAGCGTCCGAAGATGCGTTCCAGTTCCAGTTGGTAAATGTCAGGGTCGGTATAAATCCGTGGGGTTACGCGACCATTTTGCGTGTCGATCAGTGAGTAGATGTCTAAATTTGAGGGTGTGGTCATATTTTTTAATCCCGAAAGCTAAGATGTATTGACCTTCTTTTTTTGTACCTCAAGGATGTTGCTGGTTAGTTATCAATCTGTGAAATAGTAAATATCTACCAGCTGAGACGTTTTTTCGATAACAAGGAGCAGGGTATGGAACTGAGGCACTTACGCTATTTCGTCGCGGTGGCGCAGGCGCTGAATTTCACCCGTGCGGCAGAGAAGTTGCATACCTCTCAGCCGTCGTTAAGCAGCCAGATCCGCGATCTGGAAGCCTGCATCGGGGTGACGCTGCTGGTGCGGGATAAACGCAAAGTCGCGCTGACTGCAGCAGGGGAATGCTTTTTGCAGGATGCGCTGGCGATCCTTGAACAGGCAGAAAATGCCAAAATTCGCGCCCGTAAGGCGGTGCAGGAAGACTGTCATTTCTCGATTGGGTTTGTCCCTTCCGCGGAGGTGAATCTGCTGCCGAAGGTGCTGCCGCTGTTTCGTTTAAAACAACCGGACACACATATTGAACTGGTGAGCCTGATAACCACTGAGCAGGAAGAGAAAATTCTGCGCGGCGAGCTGGATGTTGGCTTAATGCGCCATCCGATTTACAGCTCGGAACTCGACTATCTGGAACTGATTCATGAGCCGCTGGTCGTGGTACTGCCGGTTAACCACCCGTTAGCCAGCGAGAAAACGATTTCAGCCCAGCAGCTGAACGGCGTGAACTTTGTCAGTACCGATCCGGCCTATTCCGGCGCGTTGGCGAAGATTGTCAGAGCGTGGTTTCAACAGCAGGAAAGCCAACCCAATATTGTGCAGGTCGCCACCAATATTCTGGTGACTATGAACCTGGTTGGTATGGGGTTGGGGGTGACTTTGATACCCGGTTATATGAATAATTTTAATACCGGCCAGGTGGTTTTTCGCCCTATTGCCGGTGATGTACCGACCATCGCGTTGCTGATGGCATGGAAAAAGGGCGAACTGAAGCCCGCCCTGCGAGATTTTATCGAGCTGGCGCAGCGCCAGCCGATGGTTTGAGATGCTACTTCACAACAACGGTGATGGTCGCGGTACCGCTAAATTTTCCTGGTGCGGGTGTTCCGCCGAGCAGATTAACCGGCCAGGCTTTCAGGTTGACGGCACCCCGACCGGAAGCATCGATACTGATCAACCCATTTGTGAACGGGATATCGATATTACTGCTGCCGCCATCGATACGGGCCATTCTCACACCGATGTCAGGGACGTTATCGCCCTCCCGGCGGCGGGCGACTAACGTGTATTGATTAACCACATCGTCGCCATCAATTCTTATTTCCATGTCATTTTTGATATCTGAGGTATCGCCACAGTCATAGCGGATGTCAAAACTGACCGGCGTATAGCCGTCCGGCATCATGTTTTTGGTGGTGAAGCGTTGGGCATTGATAAAACCGAGATCGACATGAATCTTGTCGCCCTGGTTGATTTTACAGTCCTGAGGCACGGTAATGCTCCCCTGGATATGCAGTTCAGCGATATCCTCCATAATACTCATCGACTGAAAGCTAGACGTCGTACTCCATCCGGCCTGAACCGCTGCGACCACTGTGTCCGGGATCACCAGTTCCCCCAGAAAGGATTTGGTGACGTACAACGTAAAACGGGTATTCGCGCCGATCGTCACGGGGGCGGCGCGAATGTCAGTCGGATCCGCCGTACACACACTGCCTTTGCTGCTGCTGGGGCTGTAAGAGCCACTTTCCTGGATGGGTTTCGTGTTCAGTGGCGTGACGGCTGTTGCGCCGGGAATATCGTCAACTTCGGTTTTTATATCCAGATTATCATTGAGCCGGTAATAGTTGTTGAGTTTACCTTTTTGCGATAGCGCGCTGTTGACCGTGTAGAACAGGCCCACTCTTGTCCCTGCATCACAACTGCAATCTATTTGATAGGCGCTTCCCGTGAGTGGTGTTGGCAATTCCTGCGTCGTATCGGCGACGTTCTCTGCTTGTGTCCAGTCTTTGGTTACATTTGCGCTATAACTGCCTTTTGCGGAGCAAGCTCCGGAGATCGCGTAGGCCGGGGTCGTCAATAGCGCCAGTAGCATGGCAATAATGGTGGTTGGCATCCTGTTTTTCATCGACTGCTTCCTTATTGACATAGTGCACTCCCATTCTGTATGGCGGCGCTGCTATCGGTATTTTCCGGCAGGCTGAAGGTGAATTGGCACTGTTGATCCGGCTGGTTGCCCCAGCGAACGGACCAGTTCTGCGGCTGGCTGTTCACTCCGGTGATGTACAGCACGCCGCCTTCATCGACGATACTTTGCTGCGCCTGACTGCTGGCCACGGCGCCAAAGGGCAGCGCTTTCCCGCGGGCGTCGGTAAGCTTCAGCAGCACGCGGTAGCCGGTTTGGGCGATAAAATGCGCTGTAACGGCGGCACCCCGGTTAGGCACCACGGTGCGTACGGTTTCGGTGACATCGACGTTATCTGGCATTTGCGTGGTGTCGAGAGCGATGGCGTTTTCCTGATACGCTGTCAGGTAAGGGATAACGGCATAGCCAAAATAGTCGGTGGCGATACCGGGATAGTTTTTCACCCGGATCCCGGCCGCGCCGTTGGCGTCAATCAGCGCAAAGGCATTGCCCAGCGGCTGCGACAGCGTCACGCCATGGCGATGGGCGACGACACCGCCGGACAGACCGTAGCTTAGTTGACGGTTATCGCTGCTGTAGTCATAGCCCGCATTCACGGTGCCGTAGGCGGAACGGTAGCTGCCGTACAGGCTGCTGCTGTCTGCATCGTCGCCCTGGCTCTGCCGCTGCTTCAGGTTGTAGCTCAGTCGATTATCTTCCAACAGCGAGCCGTTAATACCCACCTCGTGCTGGGTGGCGCGATTGCGCTGGTCGGTGGTGCGCCAGGTTGCCTGGGCGTGCGACAGCCAGCGATCAAGCGGCACGCTCAGGCTGAGCGACAGCGTGCGATCGTCATCCCGATCCTGCGAATCGGTAAACTGACCGCTGAGGTTATAGCTCACGCCCCACAGATTGCCGTTCAGGCCAATGGACAGATTTTTATCCTGCCGTCCGCGATCCCAGTACTCCTGCTGTGAGCCGGAGGCGTAGAAGCTGATGCCGGCTAATAGCGACTGGTTAATGCTGAACTGGGCTTCGTTGCGCAGGCGGTCGTCGGCGCTGATATCCTTCTGGTTGGCATCGGAGAAGTTGAAAAAGCCGCTGCTGGTGTAGCGGTAGTAGCTTAGCGATACGCTGGTACCGCTTTCTGGTATCTCTTTGATGTACTGAGTACGCCAGCTGTAGCCGTGATAATTTTCATCGTTATTAAGTTCGGTATCCGCGCGGCTGACGTCCATTGATACGGCCCCCAGCATACCCAACGTAGAGCCGAGCCCCAGCGCCAGTGCGCGATAGTCTTGCGAGGCGTTGAGGCCACTGTAGAGCGTTAAAAAATTGTTCAGACCATAACTGGCGGTGCTTTCAAGGAATTCCGGTTCGTTGCTGTCCTGTGCACTGGCGGCGCGAAAGCGCCCGGTGGTGACGCTGTATTTTAGATAGCCTGGTCTTTGCATCTGCGGCAGCGCGGAGAACGGCTGGACGAAGTGTCGCACGCTGCCGTCGGCCTCTTCGATCGTGATGTCTAAATCGCCGCTGAACGAAGAAGGGTAGAGGTCGTTGATTTCAAAAGCGCCGGCTGGAACAGCGCTTTGGTACAACGTGTAGCCGTTTTGTTGTACCGTGACGATGGCGCTGGAGTTGGCGATGCCGCGAATGGTCGGCGCAAAGCCGCGCTGGCTGTTCGGCAACATGGTTTCATCGGAGTACAGCCGCATACCGGTAAACTGATAGCTGGTGAATACCGTGCCTTCTGTTGCGCTTTCGCCGATCACCAACTGCGATTTCAGGCTTTTGATATCCCGCTGCAGCCAGCTATTAATGCTATCCCAATGCGTGTCGTTATCACTGTGCGTCCAGGTTGAGTAGTTGCGCAGTCGCCAGGGGCCGATGTTGGCGCCATTTTGCATATTCAGGTACTGGCGTTGGTTACTGTCGTTGTCGTACTGGTTTTGCGAACCGCTAAAGTTGTAGTTGGTGAACAGAACCGGCATCCCGTCGTCCCAGCGCGCAGGATCAACATAGCCTCGGGCGTCTCGATAAAGGGCAATCTGCGGTACGCTGAGATTTAGCCGACTATGGTTGATATCAAACTGCGAGACACTGCCGGGAATCGCCTGCGCCAGATTGGCAATTATCGTGCCGTTGTCTTGCTCCGCCAGTTGCGGATAATCGTCGATTTTAAAGCCCAGTTCACGCAGTTGCCCGAGGGTAAACTGAGGAATTAGCTGGTGGTCTTTACCCGCGATAAACGGTAACTTACGCTGGGTGGTTTTCTTTTTATTAATATAAATATCAACGATATAATCGCCAGGGAGTTGAGCGTCATTCTGAGAAAATACTGTCAGATCCACTGCCTGTTGACCGCTTTTCTCTGTTTCCAGTAGGGTTGGGTCAAAGTAGAAGTCACCGGCCCAGGCATGAACCGATGTCAGGCATCCGCTGACGATTGCGCAATGCAGCCAGAATGCGAGCGGCTTCATGGTTGATAAATGCGGCGTTCTTAGCACCATATTGCTTGTCATTCCCTGAAAGCTATCATTGTGAAGCGCGGCTTATTGCAGCGTCCGGGTTTCCGTTTTGGTGGTACCGCCGTAGTCGTTGATGGCGGCCCACTGTACGGTTTTCCCTGCGGCAGCGGAGACCGCCAGCCGTTTATGTTCGCCGGGAGCGATATAGTCGATTTTATTGGTGAGATCGGTTTTCCCTAGCGCAAGACCGGCGAATACGACGTGATAAGCGGATGGGTTATATATATTCAACTCATTGTTTTCATATTTATATTCGAGAGATTTATAAGCATCGTACGGCTTGCCGACTAAATTTTCCGGGCGATAAAATAGTTTGATTCGTGTTTTAAAGACCAACGTCAGCGTATTATTCTCATCGTCAGATTGACTTTTGGCGGGAATGGCGCGAACGTTAATAAAGAAAAGCGACTCTTTATTATTGGCAATATTACCAGATGATTTAATTATTCTTAATGATGAGTCACTACCTGCGTCCAGACGAAAAAGTGGTGGTGTAATAATAAACTGACCGCGCGCCGTTCCCTGCACATTATCGACCCATGACTGCAATAAATAGGGCAGGTTCTCGCTGCGATTTGCCACCGGCAATGCTGCCTCTTTTTTCCCGGCATCGTAGATGACGCGGGTTCTCTCCAGCACAATGCCACCGGCGATGCACTGGCTAATCCAACTGCTCAGCAGTAGTGTCAAAATGAGCAAGGTGTTTTTTTTCATCGCAGTTATCCTTAACCTGGCGTTAGAAAGTATCTCTTTCCCTGCCTATGAAAAGAGGGAAAGAGACGGTGAATGAGGATTAGCGATAGTCGATGGTGACATCAACAGTGGCGTTGGCTTCCCCTGGAGTGATCTGCGCTGAGTCGATGGTGGATACGTAGTAGGCTTGCAGCCCCACGGTTGTGGTGCCGTCAGTTTCAGGAGTAAAACTGACTTCGGGGGTGGTGAGCTTATTGAGCGACATCTGCGTGCCGTCGCTGGCTCTGTCAATACGGATACCGACACCCGTCGCGGCGGTATCTATGCTGCTTACGGCGACCAGATCGTCGTGGTCGGCCACGGTGCCGCCAGCGCGGGTTTCCAGCCACAGTTGGAACGAGTTGTCCGTTGTACCGTCAACGTGCAACCATTCTGCGGTTGGGCAGTTCTTTAGTGGAATATCAACCGGAATGGCTGGAGAACGATCGCCGACGGTTTTAAACTGCGCGGCGGCGTAGTGGCCCAGTTCTACGTTGATAGTATCGCCATTGGCGAATTCACAGGTGCCGGTTAAAATCTCACCCGTAAATTCAATAGTACCGTCCGTTGCCCATGCACTTCCTGCTGAAAGCGCCAGCAGACTGACCGCTATCGATTTTGCAATTTTGTTCATCAAAGTACCTCACTCTTCCATGTAAAATATAAATGAATAGATGATTAATGTTTATTTAGATTATACAAAATAATATTAATTTTTGAGGGGATAGTATTACATATGTGCTTTCTGTGTATTTGTTGTGAGCCCTTTTTCGGATTTTATTTATGCCAGAAATTACGCTGGTGTTTACTGTTATTAATATATACCCGTGATCATTGAAGATGCTTGATTTTTCAGCAACAGGAGATCATGCTGTCCACCATGAAAATATTCATCACTGACCAACAAAAAGCTGAACTTGAGCGCCTTCATGATTCCAGTCGTGATAAGCGTGTTTGTGATCGTATTAAAGCCATTCTTCTGGCTTCCGAAGGCTGGAGTTCGGCCATGATCGCTCAGGCTTTGCGCCTGCATCAGACAACCGTTGACCACCATATCAGCGAATTTCTGAACAAAGGGAAGCTGAAACCCGAAAATGGCGGCTCGGACAGCAAACTCAGTGCTGAACAAACGGCCTTTTTAATCAGCCAGCTATCCAATAATTTGTTTCACCATACCCGCGATGTTATTGCGTTTGTCACCCGGACATGGAACATCATTTTCAGCATTACTTAGCAACAATTCGCCGTCTTATCTGCAAAGTGCGCAGCGCTGTTTTGCCAACCGTGTGCGTTTCCCTAACACCCTCGACGAAGTAGTGATGTTGCAATCTCTGCAACAGGATGCTTTTGCTTGTTATTTGCTTGGCTGCTTCTGGTACAGCAAGCGTCGGTATGATGAGGCTATCGCCTGCTGGCAGCAGACGCTGGTACTTTAGCCAGATTTTGCGCCGGCACACCGCCTGCTGGGGATTTACGCCTGGAATAAACAGCATAATGCCCAACTGGCGAGCCAGTATTTACAACAAGCGGTGGCGCTGGAGCCGGAAAATGCGCGTTTCCTGTTTGAACTGGATTACCTGCAAAAACAGCAGGGGGACTCCGGCCTGAGCGCGGGACGTTACTACAACGATCAGCCCGCTGACTATCTGTTCTGGTAAGGAATAGCGATGAGGAAGAGCGGTGAGCATCAGCAGGCAGATGCCCATTTCCAGGGCTACCTTGGACTGGGCAAGCGTTATGCCTGTCAGAATGCCTTGACGCTACTGCTGACGCTGAACCCGGCCCATGATAAAGCGCTGCTGATAAGCCATGCGTTGGTAAGCGGTCTCTTTGACTAACCTGGCTGCCGGGCGGGAAACCGTCCGGCACTCACGAGACGTAGCAATGACGTGAATACGATTACAGAATGCGGCGCTTGAGGCTGAAATTGATGCGCAAGGCGCAAAGGTGGAGCGGCTTATCTTTCGCTCTCATCAGTCGCCGGTACTTCATGAAAACCCGGCGGGCGCAATGTTCCCCATGTTACCGCTGGCTAACCGGGTGGCAGGTAATCGCTTTCTGCTGCGGGGGGAAGAGGTGGTTTTGCCGCAGCATGAGGCGGACGATAAATTCTTCTTACACGGTGACGGCTGGCTGCGGCGCTGGGACGTGGTTAATGCGACTCAAAGCGGCTGTTTGCTGCGCTTACGCGGCTGGCATCCGTGCGGTTACGACTATACGGCGTAGCTGTGCTATCAACTGGAAGCGACCAGCCTGCATGCCTCGTTGACCCTCACCCACAGCGGTGAACGACCGATGTTGTACGGCTGTGGCTTCCATCCGTTTTTTGCCTTTGATGCGCGCAGTACGGCGCAGTTTTCGGCCAGCGGCTACTGGCCGGAGGGGGAGCAACACCTGCCGTTACCCTGGCAGCACGATATCCCACCCGCGGCTGATTTCACTCGCGCACAGTATGGCGAGGACGCCTGGCTGAACGTGGGGTATTCCGGCTGGGGTGGGCAGGCGGTCATTCAACGTGATGTGATGAAGCTCACGATTTTAGCGCAAACTCCGTGGCTTATGCTGTTCAGAATGTCGGGTGAGGAGTTCATTTGCCTCGAACCGCAGACGCATCCGGTGAATGCCCACCACATGCCGGGCCAGCCGGGGTTACGCCTTTTAGCACAGGGCGAACAGTGCCATTTTGCGCTGCAAATTCGCGTAGAATAGGGCAATTATCATGTTATCTGCCTGTTAATACTCACTTGCGCCAGCCGGGGTTTATCGCCAGACTATCGCCTCCAAACGGGAGGGAATCATGGTTTTGCACTCCACGCGCTGGCTGGCGCTCGGTTATTTTACCTACTTTTTTAGCTACGGTATTTTTTTACCTTTCTGGAGCGTCTGGCTCGAAGGGTTGGGGCTGACGCCTGAAACCATCGGCCTGCTGTTGGGTGCGGGGCTGATTGCGCGTTTTCTCGGCAGTTTGTTGATTGCGCCGCGCGTGAGCGATCCCTCTCGTCTGATTTCCGCTTTACGCATTTTAGCGCTGTTGACGCTGGTATTTGCGCTGGCCTTCTGGGCGGGGACGCACGTGGCGTGGCTGATGGTGGTGATGGTCGGGTTTAACCTGTTCTTCTCGCCGCTGGTGCCGCTGACGGATGCGCTGGCGAATACCTGGCAAAAGCAAATCACCATGGACTATGGCCGGGTGCGGTTGTGGGGGTCTGTGGCCTTTGTGATTGGCTCGGCGCTGACCGGTAAGCTGGTGACCCTGTATGACTATCGGGTGATCCTGGTGCTGCTGTCACTGGCGTTGGCGTCAATGCTGCTGGGTATGATGATCCGCCCGAGCGTACAGCCTGCGGGAGAAGTTCGCCAGCAGGAGAGTACCGGATGGCCAGCATGGCGTCAGCTGGTTATGCAGAGCTGGCGCTTTCTTGCCTGCGTGAGCCTGCTGCAAGGGGCGCACGCCGCCTATTATGGTTTCAGCGCTATTTACTGGCAGTCTGCCGGATATTCGGCGTCAGCGGTGGGCTATTTATGGTCACTGGGTGTGGTCGCGGAAGTGATTATCTTCGCACTCAGCCACAAGCTGTTCCGCCGCTTTAGCGCCCGCGATCTGTTGCTGCTCTCCGCCGTGTGTGGCGTGGTGCGCTGGGGTTTGATGGGCTGGAGCACCGAACTGCCGTGGCTTATCGTGGTGCAGATCCTGCATTGCGGTACGTTTACCGTGTGTCACCTGGCGGCCATGCGCTACATTGCCGCACGCCAGAGCAGCGAAGTGATTCGTTTGCAGGCGGTCTATTCCGCCATTGCGATGGGCGGCAGTATTGCCATCATGACTGTGTTCGCTGGTTACCTGTACCAGAATATGGGCAGCGGTGTATTCTGGGTTATGGCGCTGGTGGCGCTGCCCGCCATCGTCTTGCGGCCTAAAGTGACGGCGCAATCACCGGTGTTATGATTCGAGGATTTTGCGGATCTGCTGCTGCTGATGCAGTGTAAGCGACAGATCCGCATGAATCAACGGCGGTGAAAACAGCGGTAGCGGCGTGGTGTACGGGGTAATAATCAGCGCCACGCCACGCGGCGAGCCCTGTTTCTGAAAGTCCTGCATTGGCATATGTTTTACGTTCAGCGGCAGCAGGGTCAGCTCACGCAATTGCTGCTCGATATGCGTCTCCAGTCGTTCATTATTGCCCGTCAGCAGAATGATTTGCTTCTCGTGCAGATCTTTTTCCTGCATCAGCCATGCGCCAAAAATGACGGCGACCAGCCCCGCTTCTTCTTCAGAAAAATGCACCTCGTATTCCGCTTCAAATCCCTTGAGCGCTTCTCGCGTGGTGCGCACCAGCCGGGGATAGAGCCGACTGAACTCCTCCGGCAGGGTGTTATCAATGCCAATCGCGAACACGCTACGGTTCAACGCCTGAGCAAGATGCACGTACAACTGGTCGTTCAATCCTTGTTCGTCGCTGAAGCGGACGTTGCCGCTCTCGCGAAAACGTAGCACCAGTCGGGCAATGGCCAGACGCAGGCGGCGGTCCTGCTGATGGTTATCGCGAATGGGATCGGGGATGCGGATCATCGAGAACAGCAGCGCCATAAACAGCGACTCGCCCGGTGGCGCACTTTGCATCACACGGCGCTGCCAGTGACGACCGATTTCTTCGGCGAGCGCATACTCGGCGCAGGATTGCGCCCAGCGCTGTTGTAGCGGGTTAAACTCCGGGTGGAGTCCGGCGTGATGTTGCAGCAGGCTGTACTGTAAAAACAGGCGCAGAAACTGGACATCCCGGCATTCAAACGGCTTTTGCAGTCGCCGGGAACAGAGGTTGATGAGTGCATGCAGATTGGTGTCGTCATACAGCGTGCGGGCGATGCCGCGTTTTTTGAGCTGCATTTTTAACGCTGGTGTGAACTGCCCGGTGATAAAGCCCGGGCACAGCCGCAGGCCGCGTCGTAGCCAGTGCAGAAAGCACAATCGTTGATTGAGTGCTGATCCTTCGATCTGGTAGCCACCATTCTGCGTGGCAATGATAGTAAGACGATGATAACGCTGGATTTCAATCCCCGCGCCGATGATATCCTCGCGGACCACATCGTCTTCGACGCCATTGAGGGCGCTAAATGTCTGGGTGGTCGCGATTTGCCCCGGCTGGAACAGCGTCAGCAGCACATGGCAGCGGCGCTGGGGAGCAGAAAGTACAGATGGCGGGGCAAGCGTTGTCATCATCTGTAGAGTCTCCCGAAAGTATGTTTGGTAAGAATAGCTAAAGTTTGCTCATAGAAATGAAGAATGGAATCCTTTCCGCCAGGAATGCTGGAGACCGTCACAGAATTTTTAACGTGAGGAATCGTGC
>OJJJ01000602.1_pt1 | contig 15502 bp, 14 predicted proteins | sample 1596311 | NCBI WGS metagenome assembly OJJJ01 (sample SAMEA4350140, study PRJEB24818) | metagenome | biome: human; feature: gut; material: faeces | place: Denmark | collected 2013-09 | reverse complement strand
CATTTTATCTGTCCCCAGCAGATTGACTGTGCCCTGATTTCAGGCATTACAACAATGATCGGGGGCGGAACCGGACCTGCGGACGGGACCAATGCCACGACCTGTACGCCCGGATCATGGAATCTTGCAAGAATGCTGGAGGCAGCCGAAGAATATCCCATGAATTTGGGCTTCCTTGGAAAAGGAAACTGTTCCGATGAAGAAGCATTGGCGGAACAGATTAAAGCAGGTGCCATAGGGCTGAAAATACACGAGGACTGGGGGGCCACACCGGCGGTCATTGACCACTGTCTGAATGTGGCAGAAGAATTTGACGTGCAGGTTGCAATCCACACAGATACTTTAAATGAGGGGGGCTGTGTGGAGGATACATTGGCTGCAATAGGAGGAAGGACCATTCATACCTATCATACGGAAGGAGCAGGAGGCGGTCATGCGCCGGATATTATCCGTGCCGCGTCTGCTTTGAACGTCCTTCCCTCCTCAACCAATCCTACCATGCCTTTTACAGGGAATACCCTGGATGAACACCTGGATATGCTGATGGTCTGCCATCATCTGGATAAGAACATCCCAGAGGATGTTGCATTTGCGGATTCCAGAATAAGGCCGGAAACAATTGCTGCGGAAGATGTCCTGCATGATATGGGAGTGTTCAGCATGATGAGCTCTGATTCCCAGGCCATGGGCCGGGTAGGAGAGGTGATAACCAGAACCTGGCAGACCGCACATAAAATGAAAGAAGAACGGGGGCCTCTGAAAGAAGATACGGAAGATGATGATAATTTCCGGATCAAACGTTACATTGCAAAATATACCATCAATCCGGCAATCACTCATGGGATTTCGGAATATGCAGGCTCTGTGGAAACAGGAAAGCTGGCGGATCTGGTGGTCTGGTCCCCGGCGTTCTTTGGCGTCAAACCCGCCACCATTGTCAAAGGCGGGATGATCGCCTGCGCGCCGATGGGGGATATCAACGCGTCCATCCCCACGCCGCAGCCGGTGCATTACCGTCCGATGTTTGGCGCGCTGGGTGCCGCGCGTCACGCCACCCGTCTGACGTTTATCTCGCAGGCGGCTGACGCGCAGGGGATACCGCAGCAGCTCAACCTGCAGAGCGCAACTGCCGTGGTGAAAGGCTGCCGGACGGTGAAAAAGGCGGACATGATCCACAACGACCTGCAGCCGAATATCACCGTTGACTCTCAAACCTACGAGGTGCGTGTTGACGGTGAACTGATTACCAGCGAACCGGCTGACGTACTGCCGATGGCGCAACGCTATTTCCTGTTTTGAGGAGTGATGATGATCTATTTAACTCAACGTCTGGACCACGCCCACCCCGTCACCGCCAGCGTGACGCTGCCGATTGATGTGCGGGTGAAAAGCCGCGCCCGCGTGGCGCTGAACGATGGACGCGAAGCGGGGCTGATGCTGCCGCGCGGTCTGCTGCTGCGCGGCGGGGATCTGCTAACCACCGACGACGGCAGCGAGGTGATTGAAGTGATCGCTGCAGCAGAGTCGGTCTCCGTGGTGCGCTGCGCCGATCCGTTCCTGCTCGCCCGCGCCTGCTATCACCTGGGCAACCGCCACGTGCCGCTGCAGATCATGCCCGGTGAACTGCGCTATCACCACGACCACGTTCTCGACGATATGCTGCGCCAGTTCGGGCTGGAAGTGGCATTCGCCAACCTGCCGTTTGAACCGGAAGCGGGCGCTTACACCAGCGATGCCCACAGCCATAGTCACTCTCACGCTCATTCACATTAAGGATTACCCATGCGTAAGTATTTACCCTTGCTCCTTCTGGCCTTTTCCCTTCCGGCGCTGGCGCATCCGGGGCACGGTGCCGACAGTTTTCAGGCTGGTTTTTTCCATCCGTTAACGGGCCTCGATCACCTGCTGATGCTGACAGGCGCAGGCGTACTTTCTGCGCTGAGCGGCCGCAAGCTGCTGCTGCCGTTTGCCACCCTCGGCATGATGCTGACAGGTGCGGTCGCAGGCAGCCTGCTCGGTGGCTTTAGCGGCATGGAGATGCTGATTATCGCCTCGCTGGCGGTCTGCGGCGTGATGATGTTTAAAACCGAAAACCGCCTGCTGCTGGCGGTGCCTGCGCTGGCGATGTTCCACGGCTGGGCGCACGGCGTGGAGATGTCCGGCCACAGCTTCTGGCTCTTCACCAGCGGGTTTATGTTCGCCAGCGCCACGGTGCTGTGCGCGAGTTTCGCCGCAGGGTTACTACTGCGCCGCCACGACGGGCTGCGTAAAACCTTCGGCGGTGGGCTGATCGTCTCTGCCCTGCTGGCGCTGATGAGCTGATGGAGCACGCCCGACAGTGGCTGCGTCTGATGCAGCTCTCCAGCAGCAGCCTGCCGATCGGATCGTTTACCTGGTCGCAGGGGCTGGAGTGGGCCGTTGAGGCGGGCTGGGTGACGAACGTCGATGCCTTCAAACGCTGGCAAACCCAGCAGATGGAGCAGAGCTTTTTCTGCGTCGATTTGCCACTTTTCCTTCGTCTTTATCAGGCCTGCAAGCAGCAGGATCTGGCGGCGGCAAAACGCTGGACGGCATACCTGCTCGCCTGCCGGGAAACGCGCGAACTGCGCGAAGAAGAACGTAATCGCGGTATGGCCTTTACCCGGCTGGTCAAAAGCTGGGAGCCGGACTGCCCCACAGCGTGGCTGCCGCTGTTTATGCAAAGCCAGCTCACGGGTATGGCCTGGCTCGGCGTGCACTGGGGCATTGGTGCGCGCGAGCTGGCGCTGAGCCTGGGCTACAGCTGGATTGAGAGCGCGGTGATGGCGGGCGTCAAGCTCGTGCCGTTTGGGCAGCAGGCCGCGCAGCAGCTGATTATCGATCTGAGCGACCATTTCGCCGCCGGGCTTGAACAGGCATTTTTGCGTGGCGACGACGCGCTGGGTGCGGCAACGCCGCTTTCCGCCATCGCCTCTGCCCGCCACGAAACACAATATTCACGGTTATTCCGTTCCTGAGGAGTCAACATGGCTGATTACAAACATCCCCTGCGCGTGGGCGTGGGCGGCCCGGTAGGGTCGGGCAAAACGGCACTGCTGGAAGCGCTCTGCAAGGCAATGCGTGACACGTATCACCTGGCAGTGGTGACCAACGATATCTATACCAAAGAGGATCAGCGCATTCTCACTGAAGCGGGCGCGCTGGAGCCGGAGCGCATCGTGGGCGTGGAGACCGGCGGCTGCCCGCACACCGCCATCCGGGAAGATGCGTCGATGAATCTGGCGGCCGTTGAAGCGTTAAGCGAGAAGTTCGGCAATCTGGATCTGATCTTCGTGGAAAGCGGCGGCGACAACCTGAGCGCCACGTTCAGCCCGGAGCTGGCGGATCTGACTATCTACGTGATCGACGTGGCTGAAGGGGAGAAGATCCCACGCAAAGGCGGGCCGGGGATCACCAAATCCGATTTTCTGGTGATCAACAAAACCGATCTCGCGCCATACGTGGGTGCCTCGCTGGAGGTGATGGAGCGCGATACTAACCGCATGCGCGGCGAGCGTCCGTGGACGTTTACCAACCTGAAAGCGGGTGACGGTCTGGCGACGATTATTGCGTTTCTGGAAGAGAAAGGGATGCTGCGGGTGTAGTGTGGTTTATTGCCGGGTGGCGGCTTCGCCTGACCGGGCCTACGGTTTTGTAGGCCCGGTAAGCGCAGCGCCACCGGGCAAAAAAAACTCACGCCTCCGGCAGCTCCGCCAGCGGCCAGCGCGGACGCACGGACACGCTCAGGTCGGACGTCGCACCCGCATTCAGGCGCACCATCCCGGCGTAGGCGATCATCGCTCCGTTATCGGTACAAAACTCCGGACGGGCGTAGAACACTTCCCCGCGACGTTTTTGCATCATCCCGGCGAGTTTCGCACGCAGCGTGCGGTTGGCGCTCACGCCGCCCGCCATCACCAGGCGTTTGAAACCGGTCTGGTCCAGCGCACGCTTGCACTTGATCATCAGCGTATCCACCACCGCGTCTTCGAACGCACGGGCGATATCAGCACGCGTCTGCTCGCTGTCGTCGTTATTACGAATCGTATTCGCCGCGAACGTTTTCAGGCCGGAGAAGCTGAAATCCAGCCCCGGACGGTCGGTCATCGGACGTGGGAAGACAAAACGCCCTTCCGTGCCCTGAGACGCCATTTTAGACAGCATCGGACCACCGGGATAATCCAGACCCAGCAGCTTGGCGGTTTTATCGAAGGCTTCACCGGCCGCGTCGTCGATCGACTCGCCCAGCAGCTCATACTTGCCAATGCCCGTTACGCTAATCAACTGGGTATGACCGCCGGAGACCAGCAGCGCCACAAACGGGAATTCAGGCGGGTTCTCTTCCAGCATCGGTGCCAGAAGGTGCCCTTCCATATGGTGGACCGGAATAGCCGGAACATCCCACGCGAACGCCAGCGAACGACCTACCGTTGCGCCGACCAGCAGCGCACCCACCAGGCCAGGGCCTGCGGTATACGCCACGGCATTAATATCGGTTGAACGCAACCCGGCCTCTTTCAGCGCCGCCTGAATCAGCGGAACCGTTTTACGCACGTGGTCACGAGAGGCCAGTTCAGGCACGACGCCGCCGTAGTCAGCGTGCAATTTCACCTGACTATACAGTTGGTTGGCCAGAAGCCCTTTTTCGTCGTCGTAAATGGCGATGCCGGTTTCATCGCAGGATGTTTCAATACCCAGTACACGCATGAGTTGTTTTACCTCGCTTCAATACCGCGCAGTGTAGGGCCAATGCGGATCGATGTAAAACTTTGTTCGCCCCAGGAAGAAGGCTCGTGTATACTCCTCACCCTTATTAAAGTCCCTTTCAAAATCGCATCGGTGCTTTACAAAGCAGCAGCATTTGCAGTAAAATTCCGCACCATTTTGAAATAAGCTGGCGTTGATGCCAGCGGCAAACCGAATTTATCAAAGGTGAGAGTTACATGCCGGTAATTAAAGTACGTGAAAACGAGCCGTTCGACGTAGCACTGCGTCGCTTCAAACGTTCATGCGAGAAAGCAGGTGTTCTGGCTGAAGTTCGTCGTCGTGAGTTTTATGAAAAACCAACGACCGAACGTAAGCGCGCTAAGGCTTCTGCTGTGAAACGTCACGCGAAGAAACTGGCTCGCGAAAACGCACGCCGTACTCGTCTGTACTAATCAATTGAGGGCCTCAGCCCTCAATTACAGACAGAGTAATAGTCGTAAGGCCGTGCTTCCGGAAGGAATGCGCGGCTTGTTTTCGTTTATGAGTAGCTAAAAATTCACGGGGCATATGGCTGGACGAATCCCACGCGTTTTCATCAATGACCTGCTGGCGAGGACCGACATCGTCGATCTCATCGATGCGCGGGTGAAGCTGAAAAAGCAGGGCAAGAACTACCATGCGTGCTGTCCGTTTCATAACGAAAAAACCCCCTCTTTCACCGTAAACGGTGAAAAGCAGTTTTACCATTGCTTCGGCTGTGGCGCACACGGGAATGCCGTCGATTTTTTGATGAACTACGACAAGCTCGAGTTCGTTGAAACCGTCGAAGAGCTGGCGGCGATGCATAACCTTGAAGTGCCGTATGAAGCAGGCAGCGGGCCAAGCCAGATAGAGCGCCACCAACGGCAAACGCTGTATCAGCTAATGGACGGCCTGAATTCGTTTTACCAACAGTCTCTTAAGCACGCTGCTGCTGAGCCTGCGCGTCAGTATCTGAACAAGCGCGGACTGAGCGATGATGTGATTGCGCGTTTCGCTATTGGTTACGCCCCGCCCGGCTGGGACAACGTGTTAAAACGTTTTGGCGGCAATAGCGAAGATCGTAAATCACTGGTTGATGCAGGCATGCTGGTCACTAACGACCAGGGACGAAGCTACGACCGCTTCCGTGAACGGGTGATGTTCCCGATCCGCGATAAGCGTGGCCGGGTGATAGGTTTTGGTGGACGTGTGCTGGGCGATGCCCTGCCGAAGTACCTCAACTCCCCGGAAACCGATATTTTCCATAAGGGCCGCCAGCTTTATGGTCTTTATGAGGCGCAGCAGGATAATGCGGAACCTCCGCGCCTTCTGGTCGTCGAAGGCTATATGGACGTCGTTGCACTGGCGCAGTACGACATTAACTACGCGGTTGCGTCGTTAGGTACGTCCACGACGGCGGATCACATCCAACTGCTGTTCCGCGTGACGAACAACGTGATTTGTTGTTACGACGGTGACCGCGCAGGACGCGACGCCGCCTGGCGAGCGCTGGAAACCGCGCTACCCTATATGACCGACGGGCGTCAGCTGCGTTTTATGTTCCTGCCCGACGGTGAAGACCCGGATACGCTGGTGCGTAAAGAGGGTAAAGCGGCGTTTGAAGCGCGGATGGAGCAGGCTCAGCCGCTCTCCACGTTTTTGTTTAACAGCCTGATGCCGCAGGTCGATTTGAGTACCCCTGACGGGCGCGCGCAGCTCAGCACGCTGGCGCTGCCGTTAATCAGCCAGGTGCCCGGCGAAACGCTGCGCATTTATCTGCGTCAGGAGTTAGGCAACAAGCTCGGCATTCTGGATGACAGCCAGCTTGAACGTTTAATGCCTAAACACGCTGAAAACGGCACGGTACGCCCCGCGCCTCAGCTAAAACGCACAACCATGCGTATACTGATAGGGTTACTGGTACAAAACCCTGAACTTGCTCCGCAAGTGCCGTCGCTGGCGGGTTTGAACCACGAAAAATTGCCCGGACTTGGCTTATTTTCAGAACTGGTCAACACTTGTCTGTCTCAGCCAGGTCTGACCACCGGACAACTTTTAGAACATTATCGCGGCACAAAAGAGGCCGCTACCCTTGAAAAACTGTCGATGTGGGACGATATAGCAGATAAGGACATTGCAGAAAAAACGTTCACCGACTCACTCAACCATATGTTTGATTCGATGCTTGAGTTGCGCCAGGAAGAGCTGATTGCTCGCGAGCGCACACATGGCTTAAGCAGCGAAGAACGCCGGGAACTCTGGATGATTAACCAGGAATTGGCGAAGAAATAAGTGAAAGACAAAAGTATTTAACGGCTTAAGTGCCGAATATCGATCGGGAAGCCCCCGGCAGCCGCACTGAGAGGCAGCGGCAAAAATATAAGTACGCCCTCGCTTTAAAGGTTGGCAAATCATCGCCGACACCAATCAAACGAATTAAGTGTGGATACCGTCTTATGGAGCAAAACCCGCAGTCACAGCTGAAACTTCTTGTCCAACGCGGTAAGGAGCAAGGCTATCTGACCTATGCCGAGGTCAATGACCATCTGCCGGAAGATATCGTCGACTCAGATCAGATCGAAGACATCATCCAAATGATCAATGACATGGGCATTCAGGTGATGGAAGAAGCACCGGATGCCGATGATCTGTTGCTGGCTGAAACCTCCAACAACACTGATGAAGATGCGGAAGAAGCTGCTGCACAGGTACTGTCCAGCGTGGAATCTGAAATCGGGCGCACCACTGACCCGGTCCGCATGTACATGCGCGAAATGGGCACCGTTGAACTGTTGACCCGCGAAGGCGAAATCGACATTGCGAAACGCATTGAAGACGGGATCAACCAGGTTCAGTGCTCTGTTGCCGAATACCCGGAAGCGATCACCTATCTGCTGGAGCAGTACGATCGCGTTGAAGCGGAAGAAGCTCGTCTGTCTGACCTGATCACCGGCTTCGTTGATCCGAACGCTGAAGAAGATATGGCACCAACCGCCACTCACGTCGGCTCTGAACTGTCTCAGGAAGAGATGGATGACGATGAAGACGAAGATGAAGAAGAAGACGACGACAGCAGCGACGACGACAACAGCATCGACCCTGAGCTGGCGCGCGAGAAGTTTGCTGAGTTGCGTACACAATACGAACTGGCCCGTGACACCATCAAGGCGAAAGGCCGCAGCCACGCAGCCTCGCAAGAAGAGATCCTGAAGCTGTCTGAGGTGTTCAAACAGTTCCGTCTGGTGCCAAAACAGTTCGACTACCTGGTTAACAGCATGCGCGTCATGATGGATCGCGTGCGTACCCAGGAACGCATCATCATGAAGCTGTGTGTTGAACAGTGCAAAATGCCGAAGAAGAATTTTATTACCCTCTTCACCGGCAACGAAACCAGCGAAACCTGGTTCAACGCCGCTATCGCGATGAACAAGCCGTGGTCTGAAAAACTGCACGACGTAAAAGAAGACGTGCATCGTGGCCTGCAGAAGTTGCAGCAGATTGAAGAAGAGACCGGCCTGACCATTGAGCAGGTGAAAGACATCAACCGTCGCATGTCCATCGGTGAAGCGAAAGCCCGCCGTGCGAAGAAAGAGATGGTTGAAGCGAACTTACGTCTGGTTATCTCTATCGCCAAGAAATACACCAACCGTGGCTTGCAGTTCCTGGATCTGATTCAGGAAGGCAACATCGGTCTGATGAAAGCGGTCGATAAGTTTGAATACCGTCGTGGTTACAAGTTCTCCACTTACGCGACATGGTGGATCCGTCAGGCGATCACCCGCTCTATCGCAGACCAGGCGCGCACCATCCGTATTCCGGTGCATATGATTGAGACGATCAACAAGCTCAACCGTATCTCTCGTCAGATGCTGCAGGAGATGGGTCGCGAGCCGACGCCAGAAGAGCTGGCTGAGCGTATGCTGATGCCGGAAGACAAAATCCGTAAAGTGCTGAAGATCGCCAAAGAGCCTATCTCCATGGAAACACCGATTGGTGATGATGAAGATTCGCATCTGGGTGATTTCATCGAGGATACCACCCTCGAGCTGCCGCTGGACTCTGCCACCACCGAGAGCCTGCGTGCCGCAACGCACGACGTCCTGGCTGGTCTGACCGCTCGTGAAGCAAAAGTGCTGCGTATGCGTTTCGGTATCGATATGAACACCGACCACACGCTGGAAGAAGTGGGTAAACAGTTCGACGTTACCCGCGAACGTATCCGTCAGATCGAAGCGAAGGCGCTGCGTAAACTGCGCCACCCAAGCCGCTCTGAAGTACTGCGTAGCTTCCTGGACGACTAATCCAGGTAAACAGCAAAAAGCTCCCAATCGGGAGCTTTTTTTTTGTTTATTCCCTCTCCCTTTGGGAGAGGGACAGGGTGAGAGCATCAGGCCGCAGAGGACTATAGCCCCCGCACTATCAGCGCTTCATCCAGTTCCCGATACGCCTCCACCAGCTTATCCAGCGTCGCTCTGTTCAGCCCGCTCGGGTTCGGCAGCACCCATACCTGCGTCACCCCAACAGAGATACTCTGCTTGCCCCACTGCACACCGCGCTGGCTGAACGCCTGCTCATAGGCCTGCTTGCCCAGGATCGCCAGCGCGGCAGGCTGGTAATCTTCAATCTTTTTGATCAGTTCCCGCCCGCCGCTGCGCAGTTCATGCAGGTTCACTTCACTCGCCTGCACTGTGGGACGTTCCACCAGCATTGTAATCCCGCAGCGCGTATCCAGCAGTTGCTGTTCCTCTTCTGGCTTTAGCAGCCTGTCGGTAAATCCCGCCTGATGGATCACCTTCCAGAAGCGATTTCCCGGATGAGCGAAGTGAAAACCGGTGTGCGCCGAAGACTTACCAGGGTTGATGCCGCAGAACACTACCCGCAGGCCAGGGGCCAGAATATCGTTGATCATGCTTACTCCCGATCTATACGTCGTTATGGAAGTATAAAGGATTGATTATGCGTTGTTTATAAAAACAGCAGGCAGGTGTGAATGGCTGGATTGCTGAGGGGAGTTACTTTATAATTCACCGCCACGGCCCCTTAGCTCAGTGGTTAGAGCAGGCGACTCATAATCGCTTGGTCGCTGGTTCAAGTCCAGCAGGGGCCACCAAATTTTAGCTTTATAATCATATAATTAAGCCACTAACATGAGTGGCTTTTTTATTGTCTGAATATCCGTTGGCAGCAAAATGGCAGCAGGATTTCAGCTATCATCAACAAAAAACCCGCCGAAGCGGGTTAGTTTGTTAGAAATTCATGTGTCCCTGACCACTTTTTAATGGGTGTAGCGGAGCAGGATCGACAAGTCCAGGTGTAACAATGTAGCGCACGACGGTTTCATGGGTGACAAAAGTGGTGCCACAATTAATATTTTGGCACTGGCAGTAGCGTTCTTTAGTGTTATCAGACACCCGAAAGCTACTACGAGTATGTGCAGCATGTCCGCATTTCGGACAATTCATCATATCCGTCTCTCCCCACCGATTCCTCGCAATCACATAATGATACACTACACATCCATTTTGTGAATAAAATCATTCCATTTCTAAATCATCAATTTTTACTTCAAGCTCCAGACTGGTAGTAAAACCATTATCCGGGCTGACCGTATGCGTCAAAGTAGTAATGGTCCATTCGGCATCGTCGATAGGTTGCTTAAAGCCGCTCACCTTTACTGGCATTTCGGTGTAGAGATCTGCCCGGCCCTCAGCGAGCTGCAGGGAAAATGACGCAACACCACGCTGCAGGCGCTCCCATTGCATTTTTGCCGCACGCTCAGCATTGCTGCGGTTTGCGTAAGTACGATTAAGAACCAGCACGTTTTCATCCGTTCCCACCAGATAATCACCCTGTTTTGCTTCCGGCTCTTTTGGCGCGGTGTTTTTCTTCCGACGGCGCTTAACCCTGGTTGTTTCTTTTTTCTTGGGTTCACGGGTATGCAGCCAGCTGGCAATAACGCCGGTATAGGCACCACGATCAGCCAGGGTAAAACGATGACCATCACCGGCCTTACGCTCAATAATGATTACCGGCAGCGGCTTACCGCTCGCCGTTCTTCCCTGCCCCTGCCGGATAAACAGCAGGTTTCCATCCTTAACGGAAGCAATCGCCCCATACTGGCGCGCCAGCTTCATCAGGAAACTGGCATCACTTTCATTTGTCTGGTCCATGTGATCAACAACCTTGTCCGTAAGGTCTTTACCCAGCGCCATCTTGAGGCTATGCCGTGAGGCGATTTCCTTTACCACATCGCCTACGGTTGTCTGGTGCCATGACTTTTCACGGCGGGTATTGAGGGTTTCACGAAAATCGGCACTACGTGCGCGAATGGTCAGGCGGTCAGGGGCACCGCTGTGCTCAATCTCATCCACAGTAAATGCCCCTTTTGGGAAAAGTGGCTGGCCCTTCCATCCCAGCGCCAACTGAATAACGGCACCACGTCGCGGCAGAACGATCTGCCCGTCGGCGTCGTCCAGCTCCAGATCAAGCTGGTCAGCCTCAAAACCCCGGTTATCGGTCAGAGTCAGACTCATCAGGCGCGCATCCAGCGCGGTGGTCACGTCCTTACCTTCAATAGTGATACTGAAAGCCGGGCTTCTGCTGTTCAGGTCAAAAAGATCAGAGCTAAAATTCACTGCAGCAACCCTCCAACCGTATTTTTAATATTACCTATCGAAGACGTTGCAGAGTCCTGAAGGTTACTGAGCTGATCGCTGAGACTGCCGAACATATCAGACAGCGACTCATCAACCCTTTTCAGGGTCAGCGTAAACTCAATACGGCGAGGCATGCCGCTTTCAAAAAACTCTGTTTTTGTCTGACTCAGGCTCTCGATCACAAACATGCCGTAAATGGTCCCGCTTCCCTCAATCAGAGGCCATGCTTTGCCCAGCTCTGCCATTTGCTCTAGCGCGAGCAATGACAGCCTGCCCCCGGTGACTTCCGGCAGCAGTACGCCAGATAATGTCAGCGTGTCATTATCCGGGCCAAGAAACTGCGTTGATGGTCTCCGGTTCACCCGACTGTTGGCGGCGTGTCGCCAGCTTCGCTGATACTGCAGCTCCTGATATGGCACTGTACGCAGCATGAAGACATATAACCCCAGGACCATCATCATGATTCATATCCCCCTTGATCACTGAAATTGCTGCGTGCTTTAGCCCTGGTCTTGCGCTCGCGTTCGTCAAGCTGTCGGGCAACTTCACGGGCAATATCCTGCGCACTTTGCCCTGGCTGAGCATAGATAGTGATCGGCGCGTGAGTTTCAAAGTGCATCACTGGCAGCGCGCTGGCAGATTTCGCTGGCTGACTTTGTTTATATGCCACAGTAGGCAGACTGTAAGGATGTAGTGGAGCAGCCTCTGCAGGCGCTGCCGCTACGCCCATGACGCCTGCAACGACGGAAGCCAGCGCAGCAGTGCGCCGTCTGCTGGTCACATTTGCGGGACCGTTCACTATTTCGGGGCCGTTCTCCCCAACGATGCCAAACTGACCACGCGGGATCGTGCCACCGCTGTCATACATGCCTGCAAACCCCATTGACGGAAATCCGCCAGGCGGCAACACCACCTTACCGTCACTGTTCACCGTAGCAGGCTGCTGTCGTGTAACCTGTTCAGGTAGTTTTGCTTTTGCCGCTTCCTTACTGACGATGCCGAGTTTTTCCAGCAACCACGACACGCCTGACTTGAGAGACTCAAGCGGGTGCATCACCATATTCAGACCTTCCGCCAGTGCCTCACCAAACCTGCGGCCCATTGCAGCTGCGCTGTTCAGTTCTTCGGAAGTGGATTTAACCGGCGTAAGCAAATCAGTGAACCACCCCCACAAAGCCTGCACCTTGTCGCCAATCCACTGAAAAACAGGCCGCAATGGCTCAAAGGCAGCACTGATCGGTGCAGCAGCGGCTTTGAATCCCTCCACCACACCACCCAAAAATGCGCTGATCGGCTGCCAGTATTTCCATACAATCAGCGCCACGCCAGCCAGCGCAGCCACAACCAGCCCTATCGGACTAAGTAACGCACCCAGCAGGCCGGAAATGCCATATAGCGCGACACGAAGTAATGCCAGTGGACCGGATACCAGAAAACGCAGCACGCCAACGACGGCAGATAACCCACCCCGCAGCGCCGCCAGCGGATTCATCACCATACCAATAATATTACGAATACCTGACAGACCGGCGCGTAATCCATTCAGACCACCATTTTTCAATACGTTAAACGCATTGCCAGCCAGTCCGGCGGAACGTCGCAGGGAATTAAGGGGAGCGCTCAGCAGCCCGGCACTGCCGCCGGATGAGGCCATACCACTACGCAACAGGGAAAGTGGAGCACCTGCCAGCCATGACAACGCACTGCCGGTGCGGGTCACTGCGGCAGTAACAGAAGGTAAAGTTTTTACACCCAGCACAGACATGCCAAACCGGATCACCGCCAGCGGCCCCAGCACAGCAGCTAACGCCACTGCCAGTGTTCCGAGCGCAACGGTGATCGCGGCAGTCGCTGCAGCAACTTTCATCAGCGTGCCTGCCAGCTGCGGGTTGGCCTCCACCCAGCGACGTAATGCGCCGGTGACGCGTTTTACGGAATCCATAATATCCATCAGTGGCTGGCGCAGCGTTTCGCCCAGACTACTGAAAGCGTTCTGCGCCCCTGTTTTGACCAGCAACCACTGTGCAGATAAAGAGTCTTTGTTGATATCAGATTCTTTCTGCATGGAGCCGTTCGCTTCATCGCCTGATGTGAGTTTCAGCTGGCGCTGCAACTCCGGCAGGTTGTTAGCCAGCTTTGCCGCATCGTCACCAAATTCTTTGCCGAAAACCATCGTCATGGCAGACAGACGTTTATCCTTTGGTAGTTTGTTGACCTTCTCCAGAACGCGCTGGATAGTGCCCATTGCGTCGGTTGTCATCTGCTTCTCAATCTCAGCGGGATTGAGTTTAAGCAGATCCATACCCTCAAAGAACCGCTTGCTTTGCATGGTCGCAATTGACAGTTCGCGTACCATGGCATTCGAGGCGCTGGCGGCAATTTCCGGTGCAGCGCCAAGAGACAGGAACGTGGAGCCAAGCGCCGCCGCTTTTCGATAGTCCAGGCGGTCAGCCACGCCCCCCATGCGCTGCAGCACGTCGATAATATCCGCGCCCTTCGACATAGCGTTATCGTCCAGGTAGTTCAGCGCATCGCCCAGCTGTTCAATATTGCGGGTTGGTACTTTATACAGCTGCGCAATTTTACCCAGCCCTTCCGCCAGCTCGTCAGCGGGTAGCTCAAAGGCCGTTGCGGCTTTTGCTGCCGTGGATGCAAAAGCCAACAGGTCGCGCTTCTGGTCTTCGTAAGGATCGTCCTGTTTAGTCACGCCCATGCGCGCACCACCTTCAACCAGTGCGGCATAGTCTATAGCGCCGTTCTCCATCGGCAGCTGTTCGCTGGCGGCCTTGATGGCATCCTGCATGTCATAAAACTGTTTCGTGCGGTTGCCGTTATCGTCCCGCAGCCCGTTTACCTGCTTTGCCACGCCTTTCATGGCATCTTCCATGCTGGAGTAGCTTTTCACCGCTGCCATGACCGGCGCGCCCATTGCCAGCCCCGCTGCCGTGGTGGTTGCCCCTGCCCCGGCAATGCGATCCCTCACCTCAAGACGGCGTGAATATTGCTCACGTGCGGCATTCATTTTCGCTTGCTGTTCGCCCAGGCGTTTCAGAGATTTCTGCTGACGTTCCAGAGCCTGCCGGGTTTCATCGGCATTTTTACGCAGTTCCCGCTGGGCGCTACTCAGTTGTTTAGTATCAATGCCGGATTCTTTCAGCGCTTGCCGCTGCCGTTGTACCGAACCCAACAGGCCGTTGTAGGTCTGCTGCAGTTCCTGCACACGGTTTTTTGCCTGGCTAAATAATTTAGCCTGAGCAGCAGTTGGGCGATTTGTTGCAGCAAACTGCGTGGCAAGTTTTGCGGCTTCTTCGCGCGCAGCACTGAGATTTGTTGCAGTGATTGCAAGCTGTGACCGGGTTTTACGGAATTCATCAATACGCCCGGCCTGTTTATTCAGTTCTTTTAAACTGTTCCGGGTGGTTTGAAGCACAGTAGCCAGCTCTTTCGAGCTGGCCTGCGCGGATCGGAATGGGCGGGTGAGCTTGTCAACCGCATTAAGAATCACCTGCAGGCGCAGGTTGTTGTCACTCATCGCTGGCCCCGCTTCTCTGAATCGCTTTATGCCGCCACTCCAGCACATCAGTCAGCGGCATAACGTCAGTGGTGGACGGCGACCAGTGAAAGATGGTGGCAATATCTGCCACCAGATCATCAACCGTCAGGCTGTCGGTAAACCGGCAAGCACCGACTTCTTCAACAAAAAAGTCACCACCTCAACCGACAACGCGGTGAGATCGGCAGGGTCCAGCTCTGCCATTTCCTGGGCGGTCAGCGTCGGGGTGGAGATACGCGGGATCAAAGTCATCATCGCGCCCACATCCATATCCATAATGGCCTGCAGACGGGTGCCACGCAGCGCGCCGGACTGCGGCTTGCGCAGCACAATTTCGGTAATTTCAGTTTTACCGCGCTTGATTGGGGTATCCAGTTGCACAGTTTTTTCAGTCAGCTTGTCGCTCATGTTCGTTTCCTGTTAATGAAATACAGGCGCGGCTGCCCGCGCCGTTAAGGTTAATCAGAGGCCGAGGGCATTACGGTGTTCTTCCATCAGGTCCACGCCATCAACGATTTCAATCATGTTGACCATATCGACCTCATAG
>OJJJ01000596.1_pt1 | contig 15575 bp, 9 predicted proteins | sample 1596311 | NCBI WGS metagenome assembly OJJJ01 (sample SAMEA4350140, study PRJEB24818) | metagenome | biome: human; feature: gut; material: faeces | place: Denmark | collected 2013-09 | reverse complement strand
ATAAAACAATTGTCCTACAAATCCCATTAAAACTATTTGAAAATTACTATATAGGAGGAAATCAGTTTTTGCTGTTTACCCATCAGAAAAGAGAACAAGATACAGAAATTATGGAACTTTTAAAAGAGATGTATGAAGGGGTCTGTGAAAAAGAGATCGGTTACGAGTGGAAAGTACAAAGCGGATTTTTTAAATTGTTATATTTACTCATTAATTTTTATCGAAGACAAGAGATACCAAAAGAGTTAGTGAGAAACCATAAGAAATTAGACAAGCTCTCTATGATTACTTCCTATATTAGAGATAATTATACAAAAGAATTATCATTAGAAATGCTGGCAGAAGTTTTTGGATATTCTCCTTCGTATTTGTCTCGAATGTTTCAAAAATACGCAAAAACAAACTATAAAACTTATTTACAAAGTGTGCGATTAGAGTATGCATTTCAAGAGTTTGTAAATACGGATCATACGATATCAGAGATTGCCATGAATCATGGTTTTCCAAATAGCAAGGCTTTTTCAAAAGAATTTAAAAGAAAGTATGGTGTTTTACCAAGCCAATATAAAAAAGGACAAAAAAGTGCCATAGATTAGCCAAGTTTTTGGTCGAACAAGATTTCCTTCGTTGCTATAATGATGTTAAATAGAGATGCAAGAAAATATAGAAATATTATAAATTTTATCTATAAAAAATGGATAATTTTAAAATATCGTTCTATAGTGAATAAAAAATAGTTTCATAACGATATACTTTTATTCGTTGTGACTAGCAAGAGCAATTGGAGGAGGTATCATGAAATTAAAAAGTGTATTTGATGATGAGTTTTGCAAATATGGAAAAATATTGCCCCAATATGATACGACAGAATTGAGAAAAGAAATGGAACATACTCCATTACCAGAAGATGTGATTTATGTACCATCCGATGAGAGGTTAGAATCTCTTTTAGTTGCGAAGAAATTCGAACAGTATGGCTATGGAGGACTTCCAATTCAAATTGGATACTGTAATGGCAATAACCATAAGTTAAACGCATTAGAATATCATAGAAATTCTGAAATTAATGTTGCAGTAACAGACTTAGTATTACTTCTTGGAAAGCAAGAGGATATTACAAAAGAATGGACGTATGATACAAAAAAAGTGGAAGCATTTTTTGTTCCAGCGGGAACAGCTATTGAGGTATATGCAACAACACTTCATTATGCTCCATGTAATGCGGGAGAAAAAGGGTTCCGTTGTGTTGTTATTTTACCAAAAGGGACCAATGAAGCGTTGCTATTTGTGCCTCCAAAAGAAGGAGAAGAGCGTCTTATGACTGCACAGAATAAGTGGTTAATTGCTCATAAGAAAGCACAGATTGAAGGGGCTCATGAAGGATTAGTTGGGGATAATCTGGAAGTGAGATAAAAGAAATTATGTTACATAATAAGGGGTATTTTTTAGGATAGATTCTCTAAGATAGCAGTTTGAGAAAAGCGTGGGAAGAGAATTGTCTTTGACTTCTTAAGAACTCATTTCTAGTAAAATATGTTTTAGTAGAATGTATTTTTCTAGGTTGAGAAATAAATTTAAGTATGATGTTTTATCATACGAGGAGGAAAAGATGGAGAAGCAAAAGAAATTATGTGAGAAAAAAGAAACGACCTTTTTTCTAGCAGTATTGCCGATTATTGCTATGATTTTACTGTTAGGAATTGGGTATGCAGTATTGGGATTGAGTCCTGAGGTGTTAATGCTCATTTCAGCGGCTGTGGCTGCGGTGATAGCAGTATACTTAGGATATTCTTGGGATGATATTATGGATTCTATCGTATCAAAACTTTCTAAAACAATGCCTGCAATCTTTATTCTCATCATTGTAGGATTTTTAATTGGAACTTGGATGATTGGTGGAACAATTCCAATGATGGTGTATTATGGATTAAAAATTATTAGTCCATCCTTTTTAGTGATAACCGCTTTTCTTGTTACGGTTATTGTATCCATTTGCACTGGAACTTCGTGGGGATCAGCAGGGACAATTGGAGTTGCTCTTATGGGAATTGCGTCTGGACTAGGAGCACCATTACCAATTGTAGCTGGAGCTGTTGTTTCAGGAGCATATTTTGGTGATAAGATGTCACCATTATCTGATTCCACCAATTTAGCACCAATTGCAGCAGGATCAAAATTATATGAACATATTGCTCATATGTTTTGGACAACGGGGCCAGGGTTTATTATATGCTGTATTGTATATGTAGTCGTAGGAATGAACTTAAATATCTCTTCTGAGGTGACTCCAGAAAAGGTGACAATGATTTTGGATACATTAAGTCAAATCTTTACATTTAATCCGTTAGTTCTGTTACCAATTCTGATTGTTTTGTATGGTTCTGTTCGCAAGAAACCTACTATTCCAGTGATGTTAATTTCAAGTGCAGTTGCAATCTTTAATGGAGTGGTATTTCAAGGATTTAAGTTAAGTGATTGCTTTGATGCGGCAATTAATGGATTTTCTTTGGATATGGTTCCAATTGCTGGATTTGATGCAACCAATTTAATCTCTGATATTCCAACTCTATTAGAAAGAGGAGGAATGTTATCTATGCTTAGTACCGTATTAATTGCATTTTGTGCTTATGGTTTTGCTGGAACATTAGCGGTTACAGGTTCTCTTGACATTGTATTAAATCGTATTATGAAATCTGTAAAGAGCGTGTTTGGTTTAATTTTTTCTACGGTAATTTCTTGTATCACAGCGATATTTGTTACTTGTAATGGACAGTTATCTATTTTAATTCCAGGTGAGATGTTCCAAAAGGCATATATAAAACGAGGACTAGAGCCAATTAACCTTTCAAGAACATTGGAAGATGCAGCAACTGTTGTAGAACCAATTACACCATGGACAGCAGCAGGGGTTTATATGGCAACAACGTTAGGTGTGGCAACCATGGATTATTTACCATGGGCATGCTTAAATTATACGGGAGTCATCTTTGCTCTAATTTGGGCGGCAACCGGTATTGGAATTAAGAAGATAGGAAAAGATAGTGACTATTATGAGGAGTATATGGCTTTGAATAGGGCAGATGGTATTGATGTTGAAGAAACGATGCAATATGAAGGAAAAGCAGTGTCTGCTAATCATGAGGCATAGAATATGAGGTAGAAATGAAAGAGAATATATTTGATTTTGATACAATAATAGATAGAAGAAATACAAACTGTGGCAGATGGGATACGATGGATAAAAAGTATGGAACAAAAGAGCTTATCCATCTTGGTGTAGCGGATATGGATTTTAAATCTCCAAAGCCAATTATAGATAGTTTTCAAAAATGCTTAGAACATGGAGTCTTTGGATATACCGATTTGAATGATGGCTTTTATAAAGCGTTTATTTCGTGGATGAAAAGAAGACATTCTGTAAACATAAAAAAAGAAGAAATCGTATTTTGTCCGCGTATTAATATTTCATCCAGTTTATGTGTGGATATCTTTACAAAACAAGGGGATGAAGTGTTAATTAATACGCCTGCTTATGGTCCGCTTTATCAAGCCGTTGAAAAGAATCATAGAAAGGTATTAGAAAGTCCACTAACCATCAATGATGGAAGATATGAAATTGATTTTAAACAATTAGAAAATGTGATAACTCCGAATACGAAAATGTTTATTTTATGTAGTCCACATAACCCTGTGGGGCGTGTTTGGACAAAACAAGAATTAGAGCGAGTAGGAGAGTTTTGTTTAAAACATGATTTACTCTTATTTGTTGATGAAATACATGGCGATATTACAGCGCATGGAGTGAACTTTCTCTCATCATTATCTTTAAGGAAAGAAGTGAGAGAAAGACTCATTATGGCAACTTCATTAACAAAGACCTTTAATATTCCAGGTGTTATTGTATCGTATCTTGTCATTCCAAATGAACAGCTTAGAGCGAAAGTAAAGGAAGGCATTGACAGAATCGGAATGCACAATCCAACAATCTTTGCCGTTTCAGCAGTAGAAAGTGCCTATGAAGCGTGTGATGATTGGTATGAGGCGATGTTGCACTATATTGACGAAAATGAACGATTTACTCGTGAATATTTTAAAGAGCATATGCCAGAATTTCACATTTATCCAAGAGAAGGAACCTATTTGCTCTGGATGGATTATTCAAAACTAAACTGTACAGAAGAAGAATTAGAAGAATGGTTTCTTAAAAAGGCAAAGGTTAGTGTTTATATGGGTAGTGTTTTTCAAGAAGAGGGCAAAGGATGTATTCGAGTGAATATTGCTAGTCCAAGAACCTTATTGGAACAAGCCTATGGGCAGATGGCACGTGTATATGAGGAATTAAAGAAATAATAAAAATCATTGATTTCTATGGATAAATGGTTTAAAAAATTTAAGAAGGAATAGTAGGAGGAATCAAAATGAGTTTAAAAGACAATATGCCAAAAGTGAAGTTAGGTATCGTAGCCGTGAGTCGTGACTGTTTCCCAGAAAGTCTTTCTGTAACGAGAAGAGAGGCTTTAGTGAAAGCTTATGCAGACAAATACGATGTAGAGGATATTTATGAATGTCCAATTTGTATTGTAGAAAGCGAAATCCACATGGTGCAGGCATTAGAAGATATTAAAAAAGCTGGATGCAATGCACTCTGTGTTTATCTTGGTAACTTTGGGCCAGAAATTTCTGAAACATTATTAGCAAAACATTTCGATGGGCCGAAAATGTTTATTGCAGCAGCAGAAGAAACAGGAAATAATTTATGTGGAGGAAGAGGAGATGCTTACTGTGGAATGTTAAATGCAAGCTACAATTTAGCACTTCGCAATGTAAAGGCATATATTCCTGAATATCCAGTTGGGGATGCTAGTGATTGTGCGGATATGATGCATGAATTTATCCCAATCGCAAGAGCGGTTATGGCACTTTCTGACTTAAAAATTATTAGCTTTGGACCACGTCCACTTAATTTCTTAGCTTGTAATGCTCCAATTAAACAGCTTTATAACTTAGGCGTAGAAATCGAAGAAAACTCAGAACTTGATTTATTCGAAGCCTTTCATAAACACGCAGGGGACGAGAGAATTCCTGCTATTGTAAAAGAAATGGAAGAAGAATTAGGAGAAGGAAATAAAAAGCCAGAGATTCTTGAAAAACTTGCTCAATATGAATTGACATTAAAAGACTGGGTGGCAGAACATAAAGGATACCGTAAATATGTTGCGATTGCAGGAAAATGTTGGCCAGCATTCCAGACACAGTTTGGATTTGTACCATGTTATGTAAACAGCCGCTTAACGGATCAAGGAATTCCAGTTTCTTGTGAAGTTGATATTTATGGTGCATTAAGTGAATTTATTGGAACTGTAATCAGCCAAGATACGGTAACTCTTCTTGATATTAACAATACGGTTCCAAAAGATATGTATGAAGAAGATATTAAAGGAAAATATAATTATACATTAAAAGATACTTTCATGGGATTTCACTGTGGAAATACAGCAAAAAGCAAATTGTCATTCTGTGAAATGAAATATCAAATGATTATGGCAAGAACCCTTCCAGAAGAAGTGACACAAGGAACACTAGAAGGGGATATTATTTCAGGAGATATTACATTCTATCGTTTACAAAGCACTGCTGACAATAAACTTCGCGCTTATATTGCACAAGGGGAAGTTCTTCCAGTGGCAACAAGATCCTTTGGTTCTATCGGAGTCTTTGCGATTCCAGAGATGGGAAGATTTTATCGCCATGTATTAATTGAAGGAAATTATCCGCATCATGGTGCCGTTGCATTTGGACATTTTGGAAAAGAATTATATGAAGTATTTAAATATATTGGTGTTGATGTAGAAGAAATCGGATATAATCAACCAAAAGGTGTTCGTTATAAAACAGAAAATCCATTTGCATAAAAGGACATAGGTGTTTTTAGGGAGAAAATAAATCTACATATTGGGTGAAGAAAAAAAGGCAGGTTTTCATAAAAAAGCCTGTCTTTTTCTCAATCATTTACGCAAAGGCAATGAGCTATGCGAGAGCATGTATGCTCACATATGGCGACTGTCTGCGAACATGAGAAGCTAATTTATAGGGTAATGATTCATTGTTAGTATAAGAGAAAAGTAAAAAGTGGAGGTGCACCTTATGTTATATATTGGTGTTGATTTAGGAACATCAGCGGTAAAATTATTATTAATGGATGAAACAGGAACAATTAAAAATATGGTATCAAAAGAGTATCCTCTTTCCTTTCCTCATCCAGGTTGGTCCGAACAAAATCCAGAAGACTGGTATGAAAAGACTATGGAAGGGTTAAAGGAATTGGTAGCGGATTTTGAAAAAGACAAAATTGCAGGCATTAGTTTTGGTGGGCAGATGCATGGGCTTGTAACATTAGATGAAAAGGATCAAGTGATTCGCCCTGCTATTCTTTGGAATGATAGCCGTTCTACAAAAGAAACCAATTATTTCAATGAGGTAGTCGGAAAGGAAACTCTTTCTAATTATACGGCGAATATTGCTTTTACTGGATTTACCGCTCCGAAAATTTTATGGATGAAAGAAAATGAACCAGAAAAGTTTGCAAAGATCAAAAAGATTATGCTTCCAAAAGATTATTTAGCGCATCGTTTATCAGGAGCGTTTTGTAGTGACTATTCCGATGCTTCAGGAATGTTATTACTGGATGTAGAGCACAAATGTTGGTCAAAGGAAATGATGGAGCTTTGTGGTATTACAGAAGAACAGTTACCAACTCTTTATGAAAGCTATGATGTTGTCGGAACGTTAAAAGAGGAAGTTGCAAAAGAATTAGGACTGCCTGCTACGGTAAAGGTCATTGCAGGAGCTGGAGATAATGCAGCCGCCGCCATTGGAACGGGAACGGTTGGAGAAGGAAACTGCAATATTTCTCTTGGAACAAGTGGTACTATTTTTATTTCCAGCAAACAATTTAAAGTGGATCCCCATAATGCCCTTCACTCCTTTGCCCATGCTGATGGACATTATCATTTAATGGGCTGTATGTTAAGTGCCGCTTCTTGTAATAAATGGTGGATGGAAGAGATTTTAAAAACAACGGATTTTGATAAAGAGCAAGAAGAGATCGTAACGTTGGGAGAAAATCAAGTCTTTTATTTACCATACCTTATGGGAGAACGTTCTCCTCATAACGATCCAAAAGCGAGGGCGACTTTTATTGGAATGACAATGGATACAACGAGAGAAGAGATGACACAGGCAGTATTAGAAGGAGTTATCTTTGCCCTTCGTGATTCTTTAGAAGTTGCAAGAAGTCTTGGAATCAAAATTGAGCGAACAAAAATCTGTGGTGGTGGTGCTAAGAGTTCCCTTTGGAAGAAGATGGTTGCCAATATTATGAACGTAACAGTGGAAGTTATTGAAAGTGAAGAAGGACCAGCCCTTGGTGGAGCCATTTTAGCAGCTGTTGGATGCGGAGAATATGAAAACGTAGAAGAAGCAACTAAGAAATTTGTAAAGGTTGTTGAAACAGTAGAACCAGAAGCGGACTTAGTGGAAAAATACGAAGAACGCTATCAGAAATTTAAACAGATCTATCCAGCATTAAAACCTGTATTTCAGGTATTATCTAAATAAAACGAATAGAAACTATGAAAAGATAGGTGAGCTTATTAGGAGCTATAAGGGATAAGGTGTTTGTATATTGGATAATCTAGAGAGAGAAAAAAGAATCATAGAAATTGCATACTACTACAACTATTCTGCCACTTGATCTAGATTATCTTAATATTATAAGGAAAAGAAAGAGGAAAAGGAGAAGTGCTATGAGATTTTTTATTGATACAGCTAACGTGGAAGATATTAGAAAAGCAAATGATATGGGAATCATTTGTGGGGTTACAACCAATCCATCTTTAATTGCTAAAGAAGGAAGAGATTTTAACGAAGTGATAAAAGAAATTACTTCGATTGTAGATGGCCCTATTAGTGGAGAAGTAAAAGCGACGACGGTAGATGCGGAAAGAATGATCGCAGAAGGAAGAGAGATTGCGAAAATCCATCCCAATATGGTTGTGAAAATCCCAATGACGGTAGAAGGGTTAAAAGCGGTCAAAGTTCTTTCAAAAGAAGGAATCAAAACCAATGTAACTCTTATCTTCACAGCAGCACAAGCGTTATTAGCGGCAAGAGCAGGGGCTACTTATGTATCTCCATTTTTAGGACGTTTAGATGACATTTCCATGGCTGGAATCGATTTAATTTATGATATTACAGAAATATTTCAAGTGCATGGAATCGAAACAGAGATTATTTGTGCAAGTGTAAGAAATCCAATTCATGTCATTGACTGTGCAAAAGCAGGAGCGGATATTGCAACCGTTCCATATAAAGTGTTAGAGCAGATGACAAAACACCCACTGACCGATCAGGGAATTGAAAAATTCCAAGAGGATTATAAAGCGGTATTTGGACAATAAAACAGAGAGAAAATAGAAGGTAGTAATTGTACCTTCTATTTTTTGTGATAGGGAAAGAAAAAAAGCTTGTAGAAAAATACGAAGAATATTATTAGAAATTTGAACAAATTTATTCCATATTTAAATTTATTTCTTAATATTATAGTGAGAAATATGCCTATCTAGATAGTGATGGAAAATAATTTCATAAAAATGCGTAGAAAGTATAGTGTGCAAAATAAAGTCTACAAATGAAATAGGGTATACCACGAAGGCTTTCTATGATAAAATAAAATCATAGGGGCCTTTAAGTTTATCATTTATGCTGGTTGGTGACAAACTTATGATACATGCGAGGAAAAATAAAATGTTGAAAAAAGTAGTAAAAGATGTTTTTAAAATCAATCGAAATCCTATCTCATGGGAGAAGCCAATTGGGGCAGCCATCTGTGGAGCGTTTCCGATTTTAATGGGATTGCTTTTTCATCAAATTCGGTACGGGCTTTTGGCGTCGATGGGTGGATTTGCATACTTATATATGTTTTATGAACCCTATGCCCAGCGTATGAAGAAAATGTTTTTTGTATCTATTGGTATAACAGCATCTGTGGCGTTAGGAATCTTTACAAGGCCTTATCCTATTTTAGTGGTAGTGACGGTTGCTTTGATAGGAGCAATTGTTCTTTTTATATGTGGTACGTTAAAAGTCGCAGGTCCAGGTCCTGTCTTCTTTGTTATGATATTTATGATGTTTACAGGAATGGACTTAGAGAAACAAGAAATCCCTATTATTATCTTCCTTATTTTTCTAGTTACTTTATTGTGCTGGGGAGTTAGTATGATCGGGTACTTTTTTAACCCCCATGGTCCAGAACTGAAAAAAATAAAACAGTTATATTTAGTTTTAGGACAATTTTCAGAAGCAATTGGAAGCTGTGATATAACAAGTGTTCGAAACAAAGTTGTTAAGACATTAAAAGAAACAGAAGAGATATTAGCCATTGGACATATGCCGTGGAAAGAATCTGCATTTTTTGAACGTTTAGTTTTACTGAATGAACAGGCTAATTTTCTTTTTTTAGAGCTGTCAAAGATTCATTCCAATAAGAACCAAACATTACCAAAAGAGCTCACAGAAAGAATTAAGAAAATATCTTCTTATCTTCCAATTAATGATAAAACAGAAATAGAAAAAAAACAGATACAACATGATGAAATATATACAGAATTATTAGAAATTATCTATGGCATCGAGACAATCATAACGATGCCAGAACAAGAGATGAAAAAAGAAGTAAATCTTATAAAACCTTCGGTATTTCATAAGCTAAAGGAATTTTTTCATAAAGATTCTATTATATGTTCTTACTCTATACGATATGGTGTCGTATTGGCTATGTCAGCCGTAATCGCTTATCAATTAGATGTTATAAAACCATATTGGATTACTTTATCTTGTGCTGCTGTTATGTGTGGAGCGACGATAGCGTCTACATTAAATCGAGCCATACAGCGTTCCCTCGGTACGATAGTAGGAATCTTTTTATCCATTGTGATTTTAAGCATTCAGCCAAAAGGAATTTTACTTGTCCTATTTTATATGGTATTAACCATATTAATTGAAGTTGCTATTACCCAAAATTATGCTTTAGCAGCTATCTTTATAACGGCAAATGCCATTTTAATCGCTGAGAATTCAGCTCAAATCTATAATACAATGTATTTTGCGGGATATCGTATTACCAATATTATTATTGGATCGCTCATTGGTGTAGTAGGTACTTACATTATTAGTTATAAATCTGCATCCAAGAGAATTAATTATTTAATCGCGGAATTACTTAGAAGCCATGCAAGAGTGCTCGTTTATCTACAATATAGTGATGAAGAGCATAACGGTAGTATCATAAAACAAAAATTGGATATGGATTTTGATAACTTGAAAATGGCCTATACCTATGCTCTTGGTGAATTTTCAAAAGAAAGCAAAAAACTGGATAGATTATGGCCAGCGTTTTTTGCTTTAGAGCATATGAGCTATTTGTTATCAAAATATTGTATGGATAAAGGAAAACTAACCTTAGATGAAAAACAGTTAGGAGAATTAATACTTGTCTATATTCGAATGGCAAACGATATCGAACAGAATCGAGAAATACAATACAAGAATATAAAAGAAATAGAAGAGATTTCAGAACTTTGTAGAGAATTAAGCCTCTTTCAAGAGGCTTATAAAATTAGATAGTGTGTATTGCTAGAAGTAACTAAAAGTTACTAAAAAAGTGCAACACACACTTTCTATGAACTTATGAATACTCGCAACAAAAATCTGTAAAAGTTCCTACCCCATTTTCTTCCGAATCAATAGAATAAAGTCCAAAGAAGACCCCTGTAAAACCACCAGCTACCTCGGAAGAAAGATAACGGGTACTAGCTTTTCCAAGAGAAATTTGTTTTTCATTCTCGATTAAAAAGAAGTGATAATATTCGTTATCAAATTCAATAAAAAGAGTTACCTTATTTTTTTCGTTAAGAGAATAAGAATGTTGAATTGATTTGATTTCTCCAATATTCAATCGTTCTATCACTTCATAGTGTTCTCCATTTTTTCGTAAGGCAAGGTCATAATGATGGGCTTCATCCATAAAAACGGTAATGCCTGCTTCCCCACTCGTAAGGCTTATGGTACAAGAAAGAGTTCCTAAGAAATCTTTTTGACGAAGTCCAATCCAAGTGGGAGAGCCTATCATATCTAATGTTGTAGATGTTCCTATTAAATCAAGTTGTTTTCCATTAAATTGATAATGATTTTTTTCAGGAATTCGAAGATAGGCGAATTCTTTATTAAAGTCGATTGTATCAAATGTGAAACGTTTTTTGTCCTTTTGCAAGAAGTTTTCTGTTGGTTCCTTTTGGAGATTGGAATCTAAGGAGTCATTTTTCTGTTTTGGAAGAGGAAATTCTTTTCTTGTTGTTCCATTTTCTCCTGCAAGAAACCAACCATCCTCTGTCCAAGTGACAGGACTTAAAAATACTTCACGACCAAGATGGTGGAAAGGAAGCCATTTTCCAATTTGGCGAAAGCCAAGATGGAAAAGCCACCAGTTTCCATTCGTATCTTCAATTAAATCTCCATGCCCTACCCCTTGAATCTCATATCCACCTAGGTTCCGATTCGTTAAAACTGGGTTGTCTTTATAAAGGGTAAAAGGGCCATACGGAGAAGTAGAACGGGCATAAGTTACCATATGCCCATATTCTGTTCCGCCTTCCGCGGCTAATAAATAGTAGTAGCCGTTGCTCTGATACATATGAGGGCCTTCTACATAACGTCCCCCAGAACCGAGCCAAATCACTTGGCTTTTTGTCAATTTTTCCCCTGTTTCAATATTAATTTCACATTGAACAATTCCATCAACACCGTCGTCATCAAGACCAGTGCTTAAAAAATAAGTTTTCCCATTGTCAAAAAATAAAGAAGGATCGATTCCATCTTGTTCGATGTAAATAGGTTCTGACCATTCTCCGTAAATATTATCGGTCCAAACAAAAAAGTTACGGCGAGAGGTGGAGTTGGTTGTACACATATAAAAACGGCCTTCATGATAGCGGATTGTTGGAGCAAAGACTCCCCCAGAGCTTGGAACAGTAGAAAGATCGATTTGACTTTCTCTTGTTAAGCAGTGGCCAATCTGTGTCCAATTGATTAAATCTTTGCTTTCAAAAAGAGGTAGCGCAGGAAAATATTGCATGCTGCTACAAACGAGATAGTAAGTATCACCGACTCTGCAAACACTTGGATCCGGATAAAAACCTTTGATAATTGGATTTGTATAAAACATAGTGCGCTCCTAATAAATGGTTATATTTTTTATTTGTTATATTCTTAAAATTATTTCATCATTTCCATGAATATAGGTAATTTAAAAGTGGTGTGTAAACGATAGGTAAAATATTTATCCCATAATGACTTCCACATGATATTCTTTCTTTCCTTCTTCAAATGGAACAATTGTTGTCTTAGTAGTCACTTTTTTTCCATCCACTGTCATAGAAGAAATTCCTTTTTCCACATGATTTGGATTTTTTATTGTAATGAAATACCAAGCGCCTCTAAAATAACGTTTGATCTGCAATTGTTCGAAATCAGAAGGAATACAAGGGTTAATAGAAAGTCCTGTATATTCTGGTTGAATTCCTAAAATGAACTGAGAGACATTGACAAAAGTCCAAGCAGCCGTCCCTGTAAGCCAGCTATTTTTGGCCTCTCCATGGAATGGAGCATCTTTACCAGCGATCATTTGAGAATATACATAAGGTTCGGTTCTATGAATTTCGCTAATATCTTCAATGTAAGCAGGGCAAGTCTTTTTATACACTTCAAAGGCACGATTTCCTCTTCCAACAACCGTTTCTGCAATGGAAATCCAAGGGTTGTTATGGCAGAAAATACCAGCGTTTTCTTTGTATCCTGGTGGATAAGAAGAAATTTCACCAAGGTTTAAATAATATTTGGAATAGGCAGGTTGTTGTAGCATAATGCCGTATTTCGTATCTAAGTGTTTTTCAACAGATTCCAGTGCTTTTAAGGCAAGACCTTCTTTTACCCCAATGCCTGCTAATACACAAAAACCTTGAGATTCAATAAAAATTTTACCTTCTTCACATTCTTTGGAACCGATTTTTTCTCCATAAGCGTCGTAAGCGCGTAGGAACCATTCGCCATCCCAGCCAGCGTCTAAGACAGCATCATACATTTTATTTACTTCTTCCATTGCTCGTTGGGCTTCTTTAGAAAATCCCTTTAATTCCGCAATTTTTGCATATTCAAGTCCATATTTTACAAACATTCCAGCGATAAACACGGATTCCGCAACAGGGCCTTCAGAAGGGCCTGTAATCTGGAAAGATTCCCCTGGATGTTTCGAGAAACAGTTTAAGTTTAAGCAGTCATTCCAGTCCGCTCTTCCGATTAATGGCAGATTATGAGGGCCTAAATGAGTGACTGTATATTGGAAGGAGCGACGAAGGTGTTCAAATAAGGTATCCGCTTTTGTAGGATCGTTATCGAAGTCCACCATTTCTTCTAAAATAGAAAAGTCTCCAGTTTCTTTTAAGTAAGCAGCAGTGCCTGCGATTAACCAAAGAGGATCGTCATTAAATCCACTACCGATATCTAAGTTTCCTTTTTTGGTTAAAGGCTGATATTGATGATAAGCGCTACCATCTTCAAATTGAGTGGCTGCAATATCTAAAATTCTTTCTCTTGCACGGTCTGGAATTAAATGAACAAATCCTAACAAGTCTTGGCAAGAATCTCGAAATCCCATACCGCGTCCAGTTCCAGATTCAAAATAGGAAGCGGATCTGGACATATTAAAGGTAACCATACATTGATATTGGTTCCAAATATTAACCATGCGAGAAAGTTTTTCATCTTCACAAGAAAGGGTATATTTAGAAAGAAGAGAATCCCAGTAGGAAGCTAATTGCTCTAATGCCAAAAGGACTTGTTCTTCTGTCTGATACTTTTCAATTAATGCTCTTGCAGGTTTTTTATTGATGACATTTAAAGATTCCCATTTTTCATCTTCTTCATTTTCAATATAGCCAAGAAGGAAGATGAAAGATTTGGATTCGTTTGGCTGTAAGGTAACTTTTAAATGATGAGAGCCAATAACGCCCCAGCCACTGGCAACCGTATTTCCAGCTTCTCCTTTTATGACTGTTTCAGGAGTATCAACCCCATTGTAAGCGCCTAAGAAAGCGTCACGGTTCGTATCGAAACCATCAATTGGACAGTTGACAGAATAAACGGCATAATGATTTCTTCTTTCTCGATATTCCGTCTTATGATAAATTTCTGAACCAGTGATTTCCACTTCTCCAATGCTATAGTTTCTTTGGAAGTTCGTCATATCATCAACAGCATTCCAGAAACAAAATTCGATATAAGAAGTTAATGTAAGCTCTTTTACGGTATTTGTATTGTTTGTTAAAACAAGATGGTTGATTTCACAATTGTCATGCAAAGGAACAAAAGCGGTTAACGTGCTTTTTACTCCGTTTTTGGAAGCCGTAAAACGGCTGTATCCCAGTCCATGACGACATTCATAGGAATCTAAATCCGTTTTTGTTGGTTGCCATGCTGGATTCCAAATGGTATCGCCATCTTTGATGTAATAATATTTTCCGTTTGTATCAACAGGCACGTTGTTATAACGGTAACGAGTGAGGCGAAGAAGTTTTGCATCTTTGTAAAAACTATAACCTCCACAAGTATTTGAGATTAAAGAGAAAAATCCTTCATTTCCAAGATAGTTAATCCAAGGAAGAGGAGTCTTTGGAGTTGTAATGACATATTCTTTTTGTTGGTCATCAAAATAACCATATTTCATAGTAAGTACCTCCGTAGTAATAGATGTAATAATAAGTGATGAAAATCACAGAATCAAGTGTGCGTGATGCACGACTTGTTACTTTCGTTCATAGATAGTGTTCTGTACAAAATACAACAAATAATAGTTACATAGCAGGAATTCCTGTTTGCTCTTCTTCATAGCAAGAAAATACACGAATAAAAAGATAAGAATTACAAAGTGCGATAAAAGAAAAGCCTAATAAAATCATAAAAATTTTCATTTGAGGAACGAATACACATAGTGTTAACGTTGCTATTTGAATGGCTACAATTCCAAGTGTTTCTTTAGAATGAAGCAAAGGGATGAAAATAGAGTTTTTCACAGTCTGCCTTAGACCATTATCAAAGCGAGTCATCAGCGGAAAAATATATAAAAAAGAAAGTGCTAACACAATAAGAGCAAGTATAAATACAATCAAAAAGATCGTTCCAATGATAGAGCCTTGTCCGCCCCAAAAAAAGGCGTTAAAGAGGAATACAAGAGCCAGTCCAAGATAGAGCAAAAAAGTGCCAGCACTAGCAAAAAAGTTTTCTTTAAATGCTCTAAAAAAAGTGGAAAAGATAGCTTTATGATCTTTTCTAGCTTCTTGCATTGTTACGGTATAAAGAGCTTTTAAGGCAGGGCCAATTGTAATGATTGGTAAGCAAAGAATTAAGAATAATACATTAAGGCCAATAAAAGTAGCCAACGTGTTCATAAATTGAAAAAATGGACT
>OJJJ01000595.1_pt1 | contig 15590 bp, 15 predicted proteins | sample 1596311 | NCBI WGS metagenome assembly OJJJ01 (sample SAMEA4350140, study PRJEB24818) | metagenome | biome: human; feature: gut; material: faeces | place: Denmark | collected 2013-09 | reverse complement strand
ACCCACTGACGAAGCAAGGCGCCGTCATCACATACCATTGCCGGCGTGACCTGCACCACCGCGGTTTCATTTTGCTCTTCAAAACGCCACTCGTTCATCAGCGTGCCGCGCTGCTCCATCACCAGGCAGCGGTGCACGTGTAATTCATCCGGATACTGAGGCGTTCCGTGAGCTTCAAGGTAGCTTTTTGACGCAACCAGTACCCGATAATTAGGACGGATGAATTTTGTGACCAGATTACTGTCCGGCAAGTTCCCGAAACGCACGCTCATATCCAGACGGTTGACAATCAAATCCACCACGCTCTCACTGAGATAAACGGAGCTTCTGACTTCAGGATGCAAACGGGAGAAATCGAGAAGCGCAGGGGAAAGATACTGTCGGCCAAAGTCCGAGGGGGCTGAAATACGCAGGCTGCCGCTGAGCAGTCCGTCCTTCTGCGTCAGTTTTGATTCTGCCTGTGTCATCTCCTCCTGCACACGAAGTGCGGCGTGGTAAAACTCCTCCCCGGCTCGCGTCAATGCGATAGCCCGGGTTGAACGATTAAACAGCCGGGTTTGATAACGTTCTTCCAGCGCCTTTAATCGTGCAGTCATGGTGGCGGGGGAAAGGTTCATCCGACGCCCTGCAGCGGCCAGACCACCAGCTTCAACCACTTCCACCAGTAACGTCATATCTTCGAATTTACCCATTATTCCGTTTTCCTGAAAAGATAATCAATTATTACTGCCATTATCAAAGAGACTTGCATGACATAAAGTCAAGCTATAGTTAACCGCTCAGGAGAGCAGAACATGCCACAACATTCCCTTTTCGAGACAACATCTATTGGCAAACGCGTACTAAAAAACCGTATTGTCATGGCACCGATGACTCGTGCCCGTACTGTCCAGCCCGGTAATATTCCTAGCGCACTTATGGCCGAGTATTATCAGCAGCGCGCCACCGCCGGTCTTATCATCACCGAAGCAACACAGATTTCTGCCCAAGGGCAGGGTTACTCCTGGACGCCAGGCATTCATTCTGCTGAACAGGTGGCGGGATGGCGTCTGGTAACAGATGCGGTCCATCGCGCAGGAGGTACGATTTTCTCCCAGTTGTGGCATGTGGGGCGTATGTCCCATGCAAGTTTTCACCCAGACGGTCAACCTGTAGCTCCTTCTGCGTTATCACCGCACGCACAGGTGTGGGTGGTAAACAATGAGGGTATCGGTGAAATGGTCGACTGCCCGGTTCCACGTGAGCTAACGACAGCTGATATTCAACAGGTAATAGCAGATTACCGGCAGGCGGCCCTCAATGCGGTGGAAGCGGGTTTTGATGGCGTGGAAGTTCACGGTGGCAACGGGTATCTGATTGACCAGTTCCTGCGCCGTTCTTCAAACCAACGAACCGATGAATACGGCGGTAGTCTGGCAAACCGTGTGCGTTTCGCCCAGCAGATACTGGAAGCGATCAGCGAGGCCATTGGTGCAGAGCGTACCGGTATCCGTTTGGCCCCGTACATCACCCAGCGTGGCATGGATGACCCGCAGGTTATTGACGCTATTCTGGCTCTGGCGGCCTGGTGTGAATCAAAAGGTATTGCCTTTATTCATCTGGCGGAAGCAGATTGGGATGATGCGCCGCAGGTGCCCTATGCCTTCCGGGAGACCCTGCGGGCGGCTTTTAGCGGTACGATTATTGTAGCGGGGAATTACACCCGTGAAAAAGCCGACAAACTGTTAGCGGCAGGGATCGTAGATCTGGTCGCTTTCGGACGTCCCTTTATCGCCAATCCAGATTTCCCACGTCGTCTGAAAGAAAACCTGCCACTTTCAGAAATGGGTAACCCAGCGACGCTGTTTGGCGGTAGCGAAGTGGGTTATACCGATTACCCATTTCTGAATTAACTATGGCGATGTATTAACGGCATCGCGGCGGGCATCAACAACAGGGTAAATGAAAAATCCACGCAATTGCGTGGATATATTAATTTTATAATACTATGGGCAAAAAGATATATTTTGTGCGCGATAATGACAGGGTGAAATTTAAACAATGCGTCTGGCTGGATATGCTTTAATATACAAGGTTATAAAATTAAGGAATCTGCCATAACGACAGATTCCTTTAATATATAATTAGAGATTTGCAACGTTATGATATACTTTTTGAACATCATCATCATCTTCAAGGGCATCAACAAGTCCTTCAAAGATTTCTAAATCTTCTGGTGAGAGTTCAATTTCTGCTTGAGCAATCATTTCTAATTCTGTTGTTGAGAATTCAGTAATTCCAGCTGCTTTTAGAGCTGCAATTCCTTTGTGAAGATCTGTAGGTTCAGTATAAATGACGATGTTTCCTTCTTCTTCGGTTACATCACGAACATCAACTTCAGCATCAAGCAAAATTTCAAAAATACGGTCTGGATCTGTTCCTGCAAATACAATGACGCCAGTATTGTCAAACATATAGCTGACAGAGCCTGCCGCTCCGATACTCCCGCCTTTTTTATTGAAAATTGTGCGGACATTAGCAATCGTACGGTTAACATTTGACGTCAAGGTTTCAGCGATAATCATTGAGCCATTGGGTCCAAAGCCTTCATAACGACCTTGCACGAATGTTTCATCGCCGCCGCCTTTGGCTTTATCAATTGCTTTATCAATAACGTGTTTCGGGACTTGTGCTTGCTTTGCACGTTCAATAACGAATTTTAAAGATGAGTTTGATTCTGGGTCTGGTTCACCTTGCTTAGCAGCAGCATAGATTTCTACACCGAATTTTGCATATATATTAGACGTCGCACCGTCTTTAGCCGTTTTTTTAGCAACAATATTGGCCCATTTACGTCCCACTGGAATGCTCTCCTCAAAGATTTATTTACATTAAATGCAGGTTGTTAACCTGCATTTTTTCCGCGAGATTATATCATAATATGTAAATACTCGTCTATGAGAAACAAAAAACGACAATCTTACGTGATGTCACTTTAATTTTATCAATGGTTGGTGTTTTTGGTGGTCATTTTAAAATTTACACTTGGTGCTTTATTTTTATTGTTAATAATTGAGCTGAAGTAATAATAAATAAGTCAGGAGGAATAATTGTGATAATCCAGATAATAAACACTATTAAATTGCGCAGAGTGGACAAAAATATCTGGAAAACTGGACTGACTCCGCGGCAGTAGGTATTTTCTGTCCTCACGACAAGATATGTTCGACTTTTTCTGGACTGATGCCGTTGAGGTTACATGAGACTCTATGAAATGAAAAACCCACGCAATTGCGTGGGTTTTAAAGTTTTTTCTGATTCTGATGAGATTCAGCGAAACCTCATGAGACAACAAACTTTATTTAGACGTTGAACAGGAAGTTCATTACGTCGCCATCTTTGACGATGTAATCTTTACCTTCTGCACGCATCTTACCGGCTTCTTTTGCTCCTTGCTCACCCTTGTAGGTGATGAAGTCTTCAAACGCGATGGTCTGTGCACGGATAAAGCCCTTCTCGAAGTCGGTGTGGATCTTACCAGCAGCCTGCGGAGCGGTAGCACCGACAGGGATGGTCCACGCGCGGACTTCTTTCACGCCAGCGGTGAAGTAGGTCTGCAGGTTCAGCAGCTCGTAACCGGCGCGGATCACGCGGTTCAGACCGGGTTCTTCAATGCCCAGCTCAGCCATAAATTCTTCACGATCGGCATCGTCGAGTTCGGCGATATCGGATTCAACTGCCGCACACACGGCAACCACCACAGAACCTTCAGCTGCCGCGATTTCACGCACTTTATCGAGGTACGGGTTGTTCTCAAAACCGTCTTCGTTAACGTTGGCGATATACATGGTTGGCTTCAGGGTCAGGAAGCTCAGGTATTTGATGGCGGCTTTGTCTTCGTCCGTCAGGTTGGTCAGTGAACGCAGCATCCCGGCATTTTCCAAATGCGGCAGGCATTTTTCCAGCGCCGCCAGCTCGGCTTTAGCGTCTTTGTCGCCGCCTTTGGCTTTTTTCTGCACGCGGTGAATCGCGCGTTCGCAGGTATCCAGGTCAGACAGTGCCAACTCGGTATTAATGACGTCGATATCGTCAGCCGGATCCACTTTGTTATTAACGTGAATGATATTGTCGTTTTCAAAGCAGCGTACCACGTGACCGATCGCTTCGGTTTCGCGGATGTTGGTCAGGAACTGGTTACCCAGACCTTCACCTTTGGATGCGCCTTTTACCAGACCGGCAATGTCGACGAATTCCATGGTGGTCGGGAGAATACGCTGCGGCTTGACGATCTCAGCCAACTGGTCCAGACGCGGATCGGGCATCGGTACAACGCCAGTGTTCGGCTCAATAGTACAGAACGGGAAGTTAGCCGCTTCAATACCCGCTTTGGTGAGCGCGTTGAACAGGGTGGATTTGCCTACGTTTGGCAAACCGACGATACCGCATTTGAATCCCATGTTTAAATCACCTTAATCTTTTGATATTCAACCTGTTATGGAAAACAGATTGTAGAAAAGTAAATAACTTTGCCTATTATACACAGCACGCGGGAAAAATGCCGCACATCGCTGCTTATTGTGCTTTAAAGGTATGTAACCGGCTGGTTGCCTTGGTCAGGCCGTCTTTGAACAATATCTCGGTACAACGCGCCGCTTCGTCGATGGCTTCATCAATTAACTTTTGTTCTGAAACAGGCGGTTTGCCTAAAACAAAACCGACAACTTTGTTTTTATCGCCGGGATGACCAATTCCAACGCGTAAGCGATGAAAGTTCGGGTTATTGCCCAACTTGCTGATGATGTCTTTCAGGCCATTATGCCCTCCGTGGCCGCCGCCGAGCTTAAACTTGGCAACGCCGGGGGGCAAATCTAATTCGTCGTGGGCGACCAAAATCTCATCAGGATTGATCCGGTAAAAGCTGGCCATCGCGCTGACTGCTTTGCCGCTCAGATTCATAAATGTGGTTGGCACCAGCAGACGGACATCTTCACCCTCGAGCGTCACTCTGGAGGTGTAACCGAAGAATTTCGGCTCATCGCGCAGGGGGGCGCGTAATCTCTCTGCCAGTAAATCGACGTACCATGCGCCGGCATTGTGTCGCGTAGCCGCATATTCAGCGCCGGGATTCGCCAGACCGACAATCAATTTAATCGTCACGTATTTTGTCCTGAGTGTGTCCATAACCGGCGTGTAGTTTACTGTCTGGCGGCGCGCTTGACAAAAAACTGCGTGCGTACCGGCAAAAAATGAATAATTGCCTCACTGGACTATTAGAAAATGAGTGTGTTCAGTGGGTTATTTGTAAAGTTTTGTTGCATGAGTGTTTGTAATTGTGATCACAGGCGCACTTGCGAGCGGCAGTGTTGTCTATACTTTACACATAAGGATTAGGGGTATTCCCTGTAGCAACCCAAAGTTCCGGAGGTGACACATGAAACGCAAAAACGCTTCGTTACTCGGTAACGTGCTCATGGCTTTAGGGTTGGTGGTGATGGTTGTCGGTGTGGGCTATTCAATCTTAAATCAGCTGCCGCAATTTAACCTGCCACAATTTTTTGCACACGGTGCCGTGCTCAGTATTTTTGTTGGCGGCGTGCTCTGGCTGGCGGGGGCTCGCGTCGGCGGTCACGAACAAATCAGCGACCGCTACTGGTGGGTTCGCCATTACGACAAACGCTGTCGTCGTAATAATAGCCAACGCCATAGCTAAACCGTGACATTGTCTGCAGACCAGCCAGCCTTACGCTGACTGGTTTTCAGTTCGTCTTGCTTTTGCGCGAGCGGGACTGAATTCGCAGTAATAGTGCTAATAATGCCACAACCACCGCCAGATACCCCATCACATACATTCCCTGATGTTTTCTTGACGCCAGCTGCGGATCGGCAACCCATGCCAGAAACGCGGTGACATCGCGCGCGTACTGTTGCTCGGTTTGTGGCAGATGAGACTGCGTGGTCCAGGTAATCTCACCATCTGCCAGCGGCTTTGGCATAGTGATTATCCCACCAGGAAAATACCGGTTTGCCTTCATCTCAGGATCGTCGGGTAAATAACCCGTTAGCAGCGCATAAATATAATCCGCACCGCTGTCAGTATAGGGAATAAACGCATCGAGGATAAACTGCGGAAACCCGCGATCGTAGCTTCGTGCCCGCACGATATAGCTGAGATCCACCGGCAGTGCGCCATTGTTGAGGTATTTGGCTTCCTGATCGTTCAGATAAGGGGAGGCGAAGACATCGTTCAGATTGCCGTCACGTTCACCCGGTTGTCCGTCGTCCTCAATCGTTGCAAACAGATAGCCGCTGGCCAGCGCTTTGGCTTCTGCTTGCGTGAGTTGCGGCCCGCCAGGTTGGGTCAGCTCTTTGAAGGTGAGATATTTCATACCGTGGCAGGCCCGGCATTTTTCTTCGTAAACCTGTAAACCACGACGTAACTGTTCAGTGTCGTGAGCGCCGTTCACGCCGCTAAATACCCACGGCTGCGGGGGCGGAAGCGGCGCGCAATGCCCATGACTGAAGAGTGACGCCAGGCTCAGGGCCGCAAAGGTTAACCATCGTCCCATCATGTCAGTCCTGTTTTTCCAGTAAGCGTCGACACGGCATCACAAGCAGAAACCATGCGAAATAAATAAGCGTTGAAAGCTGAGACGCGGCGCGGATCCAGCCGTCATCGTTACTCAATCCGTCCAGCAGGTCGGGCCCGACCAGTGCTTTTGAACCCAGCCAGCCTAAAAAGAACACATTACCGACCCAGATCCAGAAACCGAGTTTGATCCATTTGCTGTAATGGCGAAACCGTGCGCGGGAGGTATCCAGCCAGGGTAAAAAATAGAAGATCAGTACTGACGCGCACATGGCGGCAATGCCCGCCAGCTCATTGGGAAAACAGCGCAGAATGGAGAAGAAGGGCAGAAAATACCACTCGGGCGCGACAACGGCGGGCGTGACCGTCGGGTCGGCGGGGATAAAGTTATCGGCACTGCTGAGGTAGTGCGGCGCAAAAAATAAGAACCACGCAAACAGCATTAAAAACAGCGTCAGCTTGAGGGCATCGCGTTCGGTGACGCGAAAATCAAACAGCAGACGTTGCGACTCGCGTGCGGTGAACGTTTTTTTCATCGCGTGGGCGAACGCCGACTGGACGGTACGCACATGCCATATCGTCATCGCAACAATGGCGAAGGGGATAATAAAGTGCAGCACATAGAAACGGCCTAACATCGGCGTGCCGGGCGCATACCCGCCGACCAAAAAGGTGTACAGCGTATCGCCAACGAACGGTATTGCGCGGGCGAAACTGGTGATAACCGTGGCGGCCCAATAGCTTTTTTGCCCCCAAATCAGGCTATAGCCGAGAAATGCGGTGATCATCAGGAGCACATACAGCGTTACGCTGATGGCCCACATCTTCAGATACGGTTTGCGGTACACGTTGTAATACATCGCGCGAAAGATATGCAGGTAGCAGGCGAAGAAAAAAAGCGAGGCGCCAATGGCGTGCAGATTACGCACCAGCTCCCCGTGCCTGACCGCACGCATAATATGCACAATGGAATCAAACGCGGAATCTGCCGTGGGCACATAAAACATTGCCAGCACGATGCCGGAGAGAATTTGCACGCCCAGCATGACCAGCAAGATGATGCCGACGGCAAAGATCCACACGCCGGTAATGGAGCGGGGGAACGGAAGGCGAAATTGCACATGACGCTGGGGTGCTGTCGGGGACGTTGCGTTCATGTCAGGCCTCTTTTGTGCCAAGGCGTACACTCAGACCATCGGCGGCCAGGGCATAGTCGGGGATCGCCAAATTTGCCGTGGCCGGACCCCGCGTCACGCGCCCGGAGGTGTCAAACTCTGAGCCGTGACACGGACAAATCCAGCCCTGACCGCTGGGGTTGGCGTTAGGCACGCATCCGGCATGCGGGCAGTAACCCTGAACAATCAGCCACTGCGGATGCGCCGCCGTGACCCGCTCGCTGTCTGCCTGCGGGTCGAGCAACAGTCGGGTGTCGGCCTGCTGCGCCGCCGTGACCTCGTCTGGCGTACGGTGGCGAATCAGGATCAGTTTCCCCTGCCAGATTCGTTTCACCGTCTGACCAGCCGCTACTCCCGCAAGGGAAACATCCACCGGCTCATTTTCTGCCACGGTTTTATCGTCCGGCCCCAGCGCCGAAATGAGTGGCCAGACGGCTGCGGTCACCCCCGCAGCGCCGACAAATTTTGTCAACTTACACAGGCAATCGCGTCGCTGGGTGTGGATTGCCTCACTGTCCGTTTTTTTATTCACCGCCGTCTCCTCTGTTCATTGCGCTGTCAGGGTTTCTCAATGCGGGTATAAATGTCCTGAAAACGTTTATCGGCAAGGCCGGGGGCTTTAAACGCGCGGTAGCTGTCGGGTAAAACGGCGTCGCCGACTTTGATCAGCATAATCATCCCCTGCGCATAGTGCGGTGAGCATTTGATGCCGTAGAAGCCTGCTGCGTCGTATTTGATTTCAATCTCCTCATCGATTTTGCCGATGAAACCGGGGTACCCGGCAGGAGACAGCTCGGCAATTGAGGCCGCATTGTGGCTTTTGTGCTTGCGAACAAACTTCACGCTATCGCCCGGCTGAATCGCCAGAAAATCCGGCTCGTAGACCATCGGTCCGCCGGTACCGCGGTTTTTCATCAGCACTTCATACGTTTGTGCGAACGCCGTCGAGGTGAACGCGCACAGGCACAGGATGAGTAAACGTTGTTTAATACATTTCATTGCGGTTCCTTGTGATATTTACGCTGGCCGTTGGTAGCGAATAAAGCAGCTCGCCTCATCAGCAGCCCGTTCGACAATCGCATCGATGCCAAACCAGTTGTTAATATTTTCTCGGGTGAAGACAGCTGCAGGGCAGCCTTGCATGACCAGTCGTCCGGCTGTCATCACCATGATGCGATCGCAAAACATCGCGGCATGATTCAGATCGTGCAGGGCGGCAATCACGGTCAGTTTTTCGCGTTTAACCAGGTTAAGCAGGCCAATTTGATGCTGGATGTCGAGATGATTGGTTGGCTCATCCATCAGCAATACCTGCGGCTGTTGTGCCAGCGCCCGGGCAATATGCAGGCGCTGGCGTTCGCCGCCGGAGAAGGTATGCCAGCAGCGATGCTGGACGTTTTGCAGGGAGACTTTCTCCAGCATCGTCTGCACGATATCGTCGTCGGTCCGTGACCACGGCGACAGCAGACTTAACCACGGCGTGCGGCCAAGGGACACGGCCTGGATGGCGGTCAGACGCTCGCTGGTTTCCGCCTGCTGTTCAACCAGGGCGACCTTTTGCGCCAGATGGCGGCGTGAGTAGCGGCGAATATCTTTGCGGTTAAGCGAAACGCTGCCGCTGGAGGGCTTGAGTAAACCGGCCAGCAGGGAAATGAGCGACGTTTTCCCCGAACCGTTGGGGCCGATAATGCCCACAAACTCGCCGGGTGCGACCTGAAAAGAGACATCATTGACGATGGCCTTGCCTTTCACCTCCCAGTGCAGATGCTGAGCGCAGACCACATCGTTGGCGGTATTTACCGCGCGTAGCGGCGTGGTAAAACGTGGGTTAACCGTCATTTGCTCGGGTTCCCTCGGATCAAAATAATCGAAAATGCGGGCGCGCCAACCAGCGCAGTGATCACCCCAATAGGCAGTACTTGCCCTGGTAGTAAGGTGCGTGAAATGACGTCCGCGACAATAAGAAAAATGGCACCAATCAGGGCGCTGACGGGCAGCAAGCGGTGATGCTGATTACCCACCAGTAAACGCGCAGCGTGAGGGATAACCAGTCCAACAAAGCCAATGGCCCCGACAATCGACACCATAATGGCGGTCATCCCCGTCACCGCGGTAATCAGTACGCCGCGAGTGCGTTTAACTGGGATGCCCAGCGAGGCCGCTGACTCTGCGCCAAATGAAAATGCGTCCAGATGGCGGGCGTAGCAAAAGCAGACGATGATGCCGACCAGCGCGGTCGGGATGGCCAGTACCACATCAGGCCAGCGTACGCCGCTCAGATTGCCGAGCAGCCAGAACATAATGCCGCGTGCCTGTTCGGCATTGGCCGAACGGGTAATGATGAGCGAGGTAATGGCATTGAACAGCTGCGAGCTGGCGATCCCGGCGAGAATAATTTGCGTGGTGGCGGACCCGTGTTTACCCCTTGCGGCCACGGCCAGCAGTGCGACAAACAGAAATGCCGTCAGCGCGCCGATAAACGCCCCGAGCGACATGCTGATAATCCCCGCACCCAGCCCGGTCAGCGCGATCAGCACCGCTCCCGTCGACGCCCCGGCCGAGATCCCCAGCAGATAAGGTTCGGCCAGCGCATTACGCAGTAGTGATTGCAGCACCACGCCGGAAACGGCCAGACAGGCACCGCAGCAGGCAGAGACCAGCGCACGGGTCAGGCGGTAGTTCCAGATGATCCCAGCATCCAGCGCGTCTACCGGATATAGGCTGCCAAACAGGTGGTTTGCCAGCGTGTGGGTGACATGCTGCCACGGGATAAACGTCTCACCGATGGAGATCCCCGCCAGCAGCACCCCGCACATCACCACGCTGACCCACAGGCTGTGCAGCAGCGCTCGCTGGGTAAACTGACTCATCGCCCGACGCGTCCTGCGTAATTCGCTCATTGTTGATGGCTTTCCTGAGTGCGAAAGCGCGTGATGCCCGTGCACGGCACCACGCGCGACGAGGATTAATGAGTGGCCTGCGGGTGCGCCAGACCGTATTGCACCAGCGCATCGGCGAGTTTTTCCAGCCCGTCAATGGTTCTGATGCCGGCATTCATGGTTTGCACATCAATCACCGGCAGGTGGTTATCTTTCACCGCCGGGATAAGACGGGTAACCGGGTCAGATTTGAGGTATTCCATTTTGACTTTCCAGTCATCCGCCGGGAAACGGCGACGGCCCATCTCGCCGAGAACAATCACCGATGGACTGGCTTTGGCAATGGTTTCCCAGCCGACAGTCGGCCACTCTTCCGCGGAATCAATGACATTTTTTACCCCGAGGGTTTGTGCGATCCACGCGGCGGGGCCAAATTTACCGGCAACATACGGATCAAGCTGCAGATCGGCGCTGGAGAACCAGAAGACGGCAGAAACGTTATTGTCCATGCCGGCGATCTTCGTTTTGGCTGCGGCTTCACGGGCCTTGAGGCTGGCTATCAGCTCATCGCCTTTGTCCTGTACATCGAAGATTTTTGCCAGATCGGCAACTTCCTGGTAGACCATGGCGATATCAAACATGCCCTTACGCACGCCATCACCGCCGTCTTCATTGTCTTTTGCACAATCGGCAGGGGCGGTATACACCGGAACGTGGAGTTCACTGAATTGTTCATAAGAGGCAACCGTCCCCGCGGGGCCAATCTGCCATTCAAACTGGCTGGCAACCAGGTCTGGTTTTTTGGCGATAATGCCTTCAAAGCTGGGTATGTTTTGCGCGATGACTGCAATCTTGTCATTCGCCGCTTTGTACTGTTCAGGAACCGGGCCAAACCACAGCGATGTGCCTACAACGCGATCGGCCAGACCCAAAGAATAGAGGATTTCAGTGCTGTTCTGACCCACTGTGGTCACGCGCTGCGGGGCTTTATTAAAGGTAATGTCCCGACCGCAGTTTTTGATAGTCAGCGGATATTGCGTCTTTGCCGCCGTCGCCATATTACTGGTCAGAAAGAGTGCCGCGCCAGTCAGCGCCAGAAGTGAATATTTGCAATAAGCAAAGGTAATAGTCGTGTGCATTATAATTATCCCGTTCATGCCAGAATCTGAGGATCTGGTCATGGTTGATTACGTTTTATTTTTTCGGGACAGGCACATGACGTAAAATGACATCTAATCGTGAACGGCAGGCAAGCTAATATGATAATAACGCATATCATTGCCTGACTTGATCAGAAATTGCATTTTTTCATTCGTCAAATAAATCACCCCATGGACCATCCCGTCCACTCAATGTATACAACCGTAACAGTAGGTCTCCTGGCTCGCGGTAATCTGAATATCGGCCTTCCCATAAAGAAATACTTTACAGTGACCTGCAGTGAATCATCACTACACCAGGATATTCAGCATCCGCTTACAGTTGCGGGGGCAGCTATGGCATAAGATTGAAATAATCCGCACCATATTCCGTTTCAAAGTAATAAAATATTTTGAAATACTGTTGCTGAGGACTGTAACGATATCTCATTATCACGTCAACCGCTCGAATCAGTAGGTATGCTTATCTCAACTGAGTTAACCCCTTTAAATTCAGTAAGATATATTTATACTGTTAACCTTGATTTAACATTGATAACGAATATAGAAAAACTAAACGAGAATTATTTGATGTTGATCAATTAATACTTGCACCGTGAAATAATCGAAGAACAAATAATGAGAATTACTAAATAATTAAATTATTAGCGCACTGTCACATTATTGTGATTGTTTTTCCATGTGTACGATTTGCTGTTCACCACCTTCATCAGAAAAAACGCTGAAATGATGACGCAACCAGAATTGATAGCCTCCGGGTAAAAAGTGGTGAGTATGGAGATAACGTATTTTATACCGCTGACTCTGGCAAAACTGTTCTGCCAGTGCGACTAATTGGCTGCCAATGCCTTGTCTACGGTAATCTTTTTCGACATAACAACGACAAATTTCTGCCGTTTCGGACAACTCATACCGTCCTTTTAATGTCGATATTCTGTCATCGTACTGGCATACAGCCAGCGTAGCGATAAGTTGCTGCTGCGCATTCCAGACACCGAGTAACAGACTCCGTTGCTGCTGAATATACTGGTGGTTGATATCAAATACATCTTCATGTGGGGCGGGGGCTGGCCGGTTAGCACTGAAGTAAAGGTTCAAATGGCGAATAATAAATAATTGCACGGCTGGGATATCCGTCGCGGTAATTTCACGAAAGGTAAACATAGCATTAGGGTTCATTGTTGTGGGTATTATCAGGAGTAGGGGAAATGATAATAGCAACTCAGAGGGGATTACAGAAGTGAAGAGTGACCGACAAGCAAAGCCTGCCGGTCATTGCTAAACGTTAAATATCGGCCAGCGCGGCATCACGGTTCGGGAAGAACGCCAGACGGCCGGGAATGGGCTGAATACCCGCCCGTGCCATGGTGCGCAGCGGCTGGAATTCCAGATTACTGATACGTAATTCACAGCCTTCCGGCAGTCGTTTAACAAAACGCTGGAAGGCGTCCAGACCACCGGCATCCAGTACCGGGACGGCATCCCACTTCAGTACCACGATGCGCTTGCCTGCAATGCGGGTTTCGAGATCGGTAAACAATCCCTCCGCGGCGGCAAAGAACAGCGGGCCAATCACACGCAGCACCAGCACATCGTCCGGTACGTCTACGTTAACCGGTGCCAGGCGCGTCATGCGCGCAATGCGGCGCATAAACAGCAGCGAGGCAAGGACGATACCGACGCTGATGGCGATCACCATATCGAACAGCACGGTCAGCGACATACACATCAGCATCACGATGATGTCGTCTTTCGGTGCGTGACGCAGCAGATCCACCACTTTATGGGCTTCACTCATGTTCCACGCCACCATCAGCAGCAGGGCCGCCATGGCGGAAAGCGGCAGCCAGGAAAGCCACGGAGCTAACACCAGCAGGGCGAGGATAACCAGAATCGCGTGGATCACCGCAGAAATGGGCGAGGTGGCCCCGGCGCGAACGTTAGCCGCAGAGCGGGCAATTGCGGCGGTGGCGGTGATGCCGCCAAAGAATGGCGCGACGATATTCCCCAGCCCTTGACCCACCAGCTCGCTGTTGGCTTTGTGCTTGGTGCCGGTCATCCCGTCGAGCACCACAGCGCACAGCAGGGATTCAATCGCGCCGAGCATCGCCATCGAGAAGGCTGCCGGTAACAGCGCCCGTAATGAACTCCAGCTTAGCGTAAAGTCCGACCCCGGCATATCCCACGGCAACACCAGCTGTGGCAGCAGTTGCGGGATACCGTTGCCCTGCGAACCATCCGCCAGAATGTAGTGGAACTGAGAACCGATGGTCGCGACATGGCCACCTGTCAGGTTAACGATGCCCATTACCGCACAACCGGCCAGCAGCGCCGGAAGATGACCAGGCAGGCGGATCCCCAGACGCGGCCAGAAAATCAGGATCCCCAGCGTGACCACGCCAATGGCGGCATCACCAGGGTTAATGGTCGGCAGGGCCATGAACAACGCACCCACTTTTTGCAGGTAGTGTTCCGGGACGTGTGCCATCTGCAGACCGAGAAAATCTTTAATCTGCATGGTACCGATGGTGATACCGATACCTGAGGTAAAGCCTAAGGTAACGGAGACCGGAATATATTCGATCAATCGGCCAAAGCGGGCGAGGCCGAAAAGGATCAGGAAGATCCCGGACATCAGCGTAGCCACCAGCAGACCTGCCAGCCCGAACTGCTGCGACACCGGATACAAAATCACCACGAAGGCGGCGGTAGGGCCGGAGACGCTAAAACGTGAACCACCGGTAAGGGCGATAACAATCCCGGCAACGGCTGAGGTATACAGGCCGTATTGTGGCGCAACGCCGCTGCCAATTGCCAACGCCATTGCCAGCGGGATAGCAATAATGCCCACGGTTATCCCGGCGATCAGATCACGGGTAAAGCGCGAGGCGGTATATTTTTCTTTCCAACAAGCGTCGATGAGGGCGCGGAAAGGCATCACATGTGAGGAAAATAGTCTGTTCACAATAATGTTTCATCCATGGGCGCATCATCTATCTAGAAAATGATAGTTGAAGTTGGCATAAATCATACAAATAAATAAAACGGATAAAAAAACCCGCCGCAGCGGGTTTTTGAGCCGGGCTCGATTAATGCTCGAACATAGCAGAGATGGATTCTTCGTTGCTGATACGACGAATCGCTTCGGCCAGCATACCCGACAGGGTCAACGTACGCACGTTCGGCAGTGCTTTGATTTCGTCGGTCAGTGGAATGGTGTCACAAACCACGACTTCATCAATCACCGAGTTGCGCAGGTTGTTTGCCGCATTGCCTGAGAAGATCGGGTGAGTTGCGTAAGCAAATACGCGTTTGGCACCACGTTCTTTCAGCGCTTCTGCTGCTTTGCACAGCGTACCGCCGGTATCGATCATGTCATCAACCAGGACACAGTCACGACCTGCAACGTCACCAATAATGTGCATCACCTGAGAAACGTTCGCTCGCGGGCGACGTTTGTCGATGATAGCCATATCGGTATCGTTCAGCAGCTTAGCGATAGCGCGGGCACGCACGACGCCACCGATGTCCGGAGAAACCACAATCGGGTTGTCCAGGTTCAGCTGCAGCATGTCTTCTAACAGAATTGGGCTACCGAATACGTTATCAACCGGTACGTCAAAGAAGCCCTGGATCTGTTCAGCATGCAGGTCAACGGTGAGGACGCGGTCAACGCCAACGCTTGACAGGAAGTCAGCGACGACTTTTGCGGTAATCGGTACACGAGCGGAACGTACGCGACGATCCTCGCGTGCCTAGCCGAAGTAAGGAATAACGGCGGCGGCACGGAGCGCTGAAACACGGGCGAGGG
>OJJJ01000594.1_pt1 | contig 15625 bp, 15 predicted proteins | sample 1596311 | NCBI WGS metagenome assembly OJJJ01 (sample SAMEA4350140, study PRJEB24818) | metagenome | biome: human; feature: gut; material: faeces | place: Denmark | collected 2013-09 | reverse complement strand
GTATTATCTGGACGCCGATTACCTACTATCCGGTGCCAAAACCGACCACCCAGATTGGTCAAAAAACGCTGGATGAGCTTCTGGCGTACACCAATACCAAAATGAAAACAGCGATTGGCCAGCGTAAGCCGATTGTGACGACGCCGGGTAAACATAGCCTGATTTTCCGTGGGGCTATCACCGGGGTGAGTTCGCAGAAAGAGGGGCTGCAGTTCTATGAAGTGGTTCCCGTCGCGTTAGTTGTTGCGGGGACGCAGATGGCAACCGGTCACCGCACGATGGATACCCATCTCTTCTTTGAGGGGGAACTGATTGACGCCGCAACCAACAAGCCCGTCATGAAAGTGGTGCGTAAAGGCGAAGGTAAAGAGCTGGCGAACGAAAATACGCCGATGGGCTTCGCCACGCTGAAACAGGTTGTTGACGACCTGGCGACCGATGCCACCATGTTTGATCTGCATAAAACGGCACAATAATAAAAAGGGCCTGCAATATTGCAGGCCCTTTTTTTACGCCATACGAAGGCGTCTGAACCAGGTTTCTGGTTTCGTAAACATCACCATATTTCCGCCCAGAATCAGCAATAACCCAATAATCCCGTTTATATGCCACACATAGCCTTCATAAACCGTTGAGATAGAGAGTGCCACTAACGGGAACAGCAGGGTGCTGTAGGCGGCTTTGCCGGGGCCAATACGGCCTACCAGCGTAAAGTACGCGCCAAAGGCGATCACGGAGCCAAACAAGGCAAGGTACAACAGCGCGCCAATGTAGCTCACGGTCCATTCCGGCATAAAGCTGTCGCCTCTGACGAGCGCGATCGCGCCCATTACGGCTGTCCCGTAGAGCATCGCCCAGGCGTTGGTGGTCATCGTCTCCAGCCCGTTGCGCTGGTGGCGCATGCTGATCATATTCCCCAGCGAGAAGCCATAAGTGCCGAGGGCAGAAAGGCCAATTCCCGTCAGTAGCGAGGCACTCCAGCCGCTTGCCAGCAGATCGTCCCAGAAGAGGGTGATGATCCCAATGAGACCCAGCGCTGCCGCCGTCCAGAACCGCGCAGGAGGGCGCTGGCCGAAGAAGATAAAGCTATTGATGGCGTTATAGAGTACAGCCATGGAAAAAATGACCGATTCCAGCCCGGTATTGATGTGTGCGGCGGCAGTATAAAAACACCAGAAGTTAAAGCAGAACACGCAGCAGCCCTGAAGCATACAGAAGAGATGATCCCTGAACGCTAGCCTGCGCAAGCGGCGGAGAGCAACTAAGACTATCATCATCGCGGCGCTGGCGACGGCGAAGCGCCAGAAAATGGAGACCGGTGCGGCAACGGGGCCCTGCTGGAGGAAAATGGCGATCCAGGTGGTTCCCCAGATAACGACGACCAGACCATAAAGTAATGCGTTCATTGTTTCTCTCTTTTCACACGGCGAAAACCCTATTGTGGCGAGAGGACAGGTGCCTGGCTTTCACCCGTTTGCGGTGGACTTGCAAAATCTTGCGCTTTTTTATTCCGGGAGATCTGGCAACGCGCAGCAACACTTCTTAGACTGACAGTCTGATTAATCACTTGTTAACGGCTATGTCTCGCGCTTACGACACCTTTGAAACGTTACGCCAACAGAATGCGGTGCTCCGGGAAACCGTCGCGCTTAACTCAGGCATCCAGCTGGCGGCGTGGTACAACAAGCACGATACAATAACGGTTAAAAGCAACCATCATACCCTGAGCCTGTATGTGGCAGACGGCTATGAGAGCTATCAAAAGACACCGGGTGGCTGGAAGAACGGTGGCGGGCCCGATCGTTTTTGTCTGATGCCAAAAGAGAGCGAATCCACGTGGGATATTCGTGATGACCTGTCGTTTGTCCATCTTTACTGTACTGATGAACATCTGCGGGATGTCGGGGAAAAGATCTGGGACAAGCGCCCGCTGTCGCTGACCCTGGATGAAAAAATCTTTGGCAGTGATGCGAAAATTACCGCGCTGTATCGTCAGTTTCTGCTTGGCTGTGACTGGCAGCAAAAGGCCAACCAGCTCACCCTGAGCACGGCCTCTACGCTACTGCTGACGCATTTGTTGCAGAATTACTCCAGCGTGCAGTGGAAGCTGCCGGTGGTCACCGGCGGGTTATCGCCGTTTGTACTGCGCAACGTGCTGGCTTTCATTGAGGAGAACCTTGCGCAGCCGCTGACGCTGGCGGAACTGGCCGATCAGGCTGCGCTCAGTGAGTACCACTTCGCCAGAATGTTTCGTCAGTCGATCGGGCTGGCACCCCACCAGTATGTGATGCAGCGGCGGATGGAGAAAGCCAAATCGCTGGTGCAGAATACGTCGATGCCGCTAACCGACATTGCGCTCGCCTGCGGGTTTAATTCTGCCAGCCACTTCAGCAACCGCTTTCGCAGCGTCATAGGTATCACACCTTCCCGGTTACGTGCGGCGAACGCGTAAAAGCACGGCGTAGCACAACCCTCCCAGCACCAGCCCCCAGAATGCCGAACCGATGCCCAGTAGCGTGATGCCGCTGGCAGTCATCAGGAAGGTGACGATTGCCGCATCGCGTTCCGCTTCGTGATGCAATGCCTGATATAAACTCCCGCTGATGGTGCCGAGAAGCGCCAGCCCTGCCAGTGTCTGGACTCCGCTCAGCGGCAGGGCGGACATCAACGCAGTGATTGACCCCCCGAACAGCCCCGCCAGCAGATAAAACACGCCCGCTGCAGCGGCAGCCAGCCAGCGCTTGCTGGCATCCGGATGCGCGTCCGGGCTCTGGCAAATCGCAGCGGTGATAGCGGCGATACAGATGGAATAGACGCCGAAGGGCGATAACAGCAGCGCCAGCCCGCCGGTAAAGATCATCAGCGGCGAAACGGGTAAGGGAAAGCCTGAGGCTTTCATCGTGGCAAAGCCGGGCGCATTCTGCGAGGCCATCGTGACCAGAAAGAAGGGCAGACCAATGCTCACCAGGCTGGTGAGGGTGAACGTGGGGGCGATAAATTCTGGCATAACGACAGTCAGGGTGAGATTTTTAGTGACAACGTCACCTGCCGCCCATGCCACCATACCGCCAGCCAACAGGGTGGCAACCATGGCGTAACGGGGTGCAAACGCCTTTGCCATCAGCCAGGCCATCAGCATACTGCCACACAGCAGAAGATTTCCTTCAAGATGGCTAAACGCCTGCAGACCAAACCGCAGGAGCACGCCTGCCAGCATGGCAGCGGCAAGCGAATGGGGGATCAGCTTCATCAGGCGAGCAAATAACCCGGTTACGCCACAAAACAGAATGAGTGCGTTGGCAAAAATAAAGACGCCGATAGTTTCAGCAAGCGTGACACCGTGCAGGCTGGTGGCAAGCAGCGCTGCCCCTGGCGTAGACCAGGCGGTGAGCACCGGGGCTTTATACCACCATGACAGGGCGAGCGTACTCAGGCCCATTCCGAGCCCGAGGGCGGTCATCCACCCGGCGATCTGTTGCGCGCTGGCACCCGCTGCGGCAGCCGCTTGCCAGATAATGGCGGCAGAGCTGGCGTATCCCACCAGGACGGCAACAAACCCGGCAAGCACGGCGGGAAAGAGATGCGTTGAGGTGCGCATGAAAACTCCATTGTGCGTTATAACGTCCACGCTAAGGTAACACTGTGCGTTATAGCGTACAAGTGGTATGCTTACCACAACGGGAGGCTCCATGGATATTACACAACACCTTGCATACACGCTGAAATCACTGCGCCAGGCGCGTGGGTGGAGTCTGTCGAAGCTGGCGGAAGAGACGGGCGTGTCAAAAGCGATGCTTGGACAAATTGAGCGCAACGAATCCAGCCCGACGGTCTCGACGCTGTGGAAAATCGCTACCGGGCTGAATGTGCCGTTTTCCGCGTTTATCACGCCGGAAACCGATCCGCAGGCGGTGTTTGATCCCCAGCAGCAGGCAATGGTGGTGAAACCCTTGTTTCCCTGGGACGATGCGCTGAAGTTCGACCATTTCTCTATTACGCTGGCACCTGGCGCGTTCAGTGAGTCGACACCGCATGAGGCGGGGGTCATTGAGCATGTGGTGGTGATAAGCGGTGAGCTTGAGATGAATATTGAGGGAAGCTGGCGCACGCTTTACGCCGATTCCGGGGTCCGTTTCGCAGGCGATAAACCGCACGCATACCGCAACAGCGGCACCCGGACGGTACATTTTCACTCCCTTATCCATTATCCCCGCTGAAGGCACGCAAAACTGTTTCGCTGACGCAGACTTCTGAATACAATAGCCGCCATTTTGACCATAACGGATAACGACGAAGTATGCGCCTGCACGCCCATCATCTTGAACTTTTGAGTCCGGCCCGCGACGCCGACATTGCCCGTGAAGCGATCCTTCACGGTGCTGATGCCGTCTATATCGGTGGCCCAGGCTTCGGTGCCCGCCATAACGCCAGTAACAGCCTGCGCGACATAGCCGGGCTTGTGCCGTTCGCCCACCGCTTTGGGGCGAAAGTGTTCGTCACCCTGAACACCATTCTTCATGATGATGAACTGGAGCCTGCGCAGCGTCTGATCACCGATCTCTACCAGACCGGTGTTGATGCCCTGATCGTACAGGACATGGGCGTACTGGAGCTGGATATCCCGCCAATTGAACTGCATGCCAGTACCCAGTGCGATATCCGTACCGTGGAAAAGGCGAAGTTTCTTTCCGACGTGGGTTTTTCTCAGATTGTGCTGGCGCGTGAACTGAACCTGAACCAGATCCGCGATATACACCAGGCGACCGACGCGACCATTGAGTTCTTTATCCACGGTGCGCTGTGTGTGGCCTATTCCGGACAGTGCAACATCTCCCATGCGCAGACAGGCCGCAGTGCCAACCGCGGCGATTGCTCGCAGGCCTGTCGTCTGCCGTATACCCTGAAAGACGATCAGGGCCGCGTCGTGGCGTTCGAAAAACACCTGCTTTCCATGAAGGACAACGATCAGACCGCCAACCTCGGTGCGCTTATCGACGCAGGCGTGCGCTCCTTCAAGATTGAAGGGCGTTACAAGGACATGAGCTATGTGAAGAACATCACCGCGCACTATCGCCAGATGCTGGATGCCATCATTGAAGATCGTGGCGACCTGGCGCGCGCATCTGCCGGGCGCACCGAACACTTCTTTATCCCGTCAACAGACAAAACCTTCCATCGCGGCAGCACGGACTACTTTGTGAATGCCCGTAAAGGCGATATTGGTGCGTTTGATTCGCCGAAGTTTATCGGTCTGCCCGTCGGTGAAGTGCTGAAAGTGGCGAAAGATTATCTGGACGTGGAAGTGACGGAGCCGCTGGCAAACGGCGATGGCCTGAACGTGATGATCAAACGCGAAGTGGTGGGTTTCCGTGCCAATACAGTGGAAAAAACCGGCGAAAATCGTTACCGCGTGTGGCCAAATGAAATGCCTGCCGATCTCTTTAAGGCGCGCCCGAACGCCGCGCTGAACCGCAACCTTGACCACAACTGGCAGCAGGCGCTGCTGAAAACCTCCAGTGAGCGCCGTATCGCGGTGGATATCGAGCTTGGCGGCTGGGAAGAGCAGTTGATCCTCACCCTGACCTGCGAAGATGGTATCAGCGTAACGCATACGCTTGACGGTCAGTTTGAGGTGGCAAACAATGCCGAAAAAGCGCTTAACAACCTGAAAGACGGCGTGGCAAAGCTGGGTCAGACGATCTATTACCCGCGCACTATTGAGGTGAATCTGCCTGATGCGCTGTTTATTCCGAACAGCCTGCTGAACCAGTTCCGCCGTGAAACGGCAGAGATGCTGGATAACGCTCGCCTGGCAAACTATCCGCGCGGCAGCCGTAAAGCCGAAGCGGTGCCTGCACCGGTTTATCCTGACACGCATTTATCCTTCCTGGCGAATGTTTACAACCATAAAGCGCGTGAATTCTATCATCGGCACGGCGTGCAGCTGATCGACGCGGCCTATGAGGCGCATGAAGAGAAGGGCGATGTGCCGGTGATGATCACCAAGCACTGTCTGCGTTTTGCGTTCAACCTTTGCCCAAAGCAGGCCAAAGGGAATATCAAGAGCTGGAAAGCAACGCCGATGCAGCTGGTGAATGGGGACGAGGTGTTGACCCTGAAATTTGACTGCCGCCCGTGTGAGATGCACGTGATAGGCAAAATGAAAAATCATATCTTCAAAATGCCGCCGCCAGGCAGCATTGTGGCCTCTGTCAGTCCTGAAGATTTGCTGAAAACATTGCCAAAACGCAAAGGCAATTAATCAGCGAATGTGAGTGTCTGGTTTGCGCGACTTCTGCCAGTGGTGATGTTCGCGTAAACCCTCTGCAGACTCCTCTGCGGCGTTACGTATTTCGTCACTGTCGGCTTCATGACGAAGCTGATGGTCGACGTTTTGTACCCATAAATATTCATGCCCTTTATGCCCCGCCATCAGCTGCCCGGAAAATAACGCGCAGATCAGCAGAATAAGCGTTAATCCTTTTCTCAACATGATTTCACCCGTGAATGATAATTCCCCGCTATCATGCAGATAATTTCCTTGAGTTATTATTCGAAATTTCAAATTAGCGCAAAGGGATTGTCAGAAACTGTGGTACAGGCTTAACCGTTATTAAGATAATTCCTAATTTAATTGGTTGGGTCTGTAAACAACCATATTTAGTACATTTTCAGTCATTAGATTTAAAGATAAATCCTATATAATGGCGTTTTCTGGCAAAGGAATGGGTCGAATTCAATGAAGAAAGTATTCACTGCTGCGCTTCTGATTGTTGCCGCAGGAGCAACCGCCTGTGTGAGTTACAGCTTGAATGATAAACCGGACTATATTCAGTCTGCTGAAGTGCGGGTCGGTTCATATTTAACCAGTTATTACGGCAAAGTGGCGTGTAATAGCGCAAAAGTTACTGAACAGCGCTGGGAATTAGGTTGTACCAGTCGCGCGAAAGGCAAAACGTTCCAGTATGCCGTCTATTCAGCCGACCAGGCCCCGTATTCTGTGTCGCGTTCGTTCTACCTGGAAGCCATTAATGATGAGGCCAGACAGAGCGCAAAGCAGGGATTAATGCAATATCTGCAAATTAATACCAAAGCGGGTTAAAGGGTTTGTTTAACTGCCGTTGATAATATGGGTGTTAGGTTATCAGGGTTCCGCTGCCCGGCATGACGTGTCGGGAACGTAGAGACGAAAATACAAATCTATCCATGCAAGCATTTACCGCCAGTTAATGGCGGTATTTTTTTGCCTGTTTATCGGGGTGTTGCCGCAAACTGTTTACGATACCGGGCAGGAGAAAGGGCAAAATGCTGGCGGAAGTGGTGACGCAATGTTGCTGCCTGGCCAAATCCCGTTTGTTCGGCAATGCTATCGATACTTAACCGACTGTTTTCCAGATAATCTTTGGCCCGCAGCAGACGTTCATTCAGCAGCCAGCGCGCGGGGGTTGTACCGGTGGCATCCCGAAAGCGTCGTAAAAACGTTCGCTGACTCATACCCACCCGATGAGCCAGCGAATCAACGGTATGCGTTTTAGCCAGATGCTGGTGCAGAAAATCAAACAGCTGGCCCAGTCGCTGGCTTTCCCGCAGCTGTGCTACCGGACGGCTAAGCTGCTGCGTTTGTGAACCGTCCCGGTGTGGCGGGATAACCAGACGACGAGCGACGCAGTTCGCCGCCTCCATGCCGTAATCCCGGCGCACGATATGCAGACACAAATCGATTCCGGCCGCACTGCCTGCGGAAGTCAGAATATCGCCTTCGTCCTGATACAAAACATCGTCAACCACGTTGATGGCCGGGAAGCGCGTTTTAAGTGCCTCAATGTAGCGCCAGTGAGTGGTGGCTTTACGGCCGTTAAGCAGGCCGGAGGCGGCCAGCACAAAAACGCCAGAGCAGATAGAAAGTAGCTGGCAGCCACGGGCACTGGCCTGCCGTAATGCCTCGCAAAGCGCGTCCGGTACGGGTTCATCCAGCCCGCGCCAGCCGGGGACAACAATCAAATCCGCAGCGTCAAGCAGGCTAAGATGGCCATCGGTCAAAATGCGAACGCCTCCCGTTGCCCGCAGTTCACCGTCCTCGATACCCGCTACGGCAAACCGATACCACGCGTCGCCCATTTCCGGACGCGGAAGGCCGAAGATCTCTACCGCCACGCCAAACTCAAAGGTACATAAGCCGTCATATGTCAGCACAACCACGCGCGGGGGAGCGCCGTGTCGTAACGTTGTCATCTTTTTGCTGTTTTCTGGCATAAGCAGGCGCATTCACTGGCTGAATTTATAGATAGAGTAGTGTTAACACAAACACAACAGATGAGGAAGGATCATGAGCTATGTTACTGAATTCCCGGCAGCAGAACCGCAGGAAGCCGTTGCGTATTTTCTGCGTCGCCTGAGTGTCGAGACGGACTGTGCTGATGTGCATCACGCGCTGACGAACAATGAACAGGATTTTGTTTTATTGCATGTGGTCGGGAATATCGAGCAGTTTGCGCGTCGTCATGTTCCCGGTGCGTTGCACCTGCCCTGGAGCCAGATCACAGCGGAGCGGATGGCACAGTGGCCTGCGGACACGCTGTTTGTGGTGTACTGCGCCGGTCCGCACTGTAACGGCGCGGACCGGGCCGCGTTGAAGCTGGCGCGCCTGGGGTTACCGGTAAAAATTATGCTCGGTGGGATCACCGGCTGGGAAGATGAACGCTTTGATTTTGCCGGGCAGGTTTCATCGCTGACGTCGTGAAGATGAATTTTTTTCAACACACGTGAATTTTTCTCGTTTGTCGTCATCGGCCAGGTATGACATCTTTTTTGGACATTTAGACATCCAGAAGTCTAAAAGTTCAAATAATGAATTATCACTGTTGGCAATTATCGCCAGCAGACAGAGGAGATTTCGATGCAACGACAACACACCCCGTACCGCGCCGATGTAGTAGGCAGTTTCTTACGCCCGGATGCCATCAAGCAGGCTCGCCTGAAATTCGCCAGCGGCGAGATTGATGCCGGGCAGCTTCGCGCCGTGGAAGATGAGGCTATCCGCCATGTTGTCGAACAGCAGTGTGCCTGCGGTTTGCACGTGGTAACCGACGGTGAGTTTCGTCGCGCCTGGTGGCATTTCGATTTCTTCGATGGCCTGCAGGGCGTCGAGCGTTACGATTCACAGCAGGGGATTCAGTTCAACGGTGTTCAGACCAAAGCTCACGGCGTGCGCGTCACGGGTAAACTGGGCTTTGGCGATCACCCGATGCTGGAAGACTTCCGTTATCTGAAAAGCATTAGCGGTAACGCTCAACCGAAGATGACCATTCCGAGCCCGAGCGTGCTGCATTTCCGCGGCGGTCGCAAAGACATTGATGCGACGGTTTACCCGGATCTGAATGCGTATTTTGACGATCTGGCCACCACATGGCGTGATGCGATTCGGGCCTTTTACGATGCTGGTTGCCGCTACCTGCAACTGGATGACACCGTCTGGGCGTACCTTTGCTCGGACGACCAGCGTCGTCAAATCCGCGAGCGTGGCGATGACGCAGATGAACTGGCGCGTATCTATGCCCGCGTGCTGAATAAAGCACTGGAAGGCAAACCGGACGACCTGACCATCGGCCTGCATGTTTGTCGCGGTAACTTCCGCTCAACCTGGATTTCAGAGGGTGGCTATGAGCCGGTCGCGGAAGTGTTGTTCGGCACCGTTAACGTCGACGCCTTCTTCCTGGAGTATGACAACGACCGTAGCGGGGATTTCGCGCCGCTGCGTTTTGTCCGCCCCGGCAAGCAGCAGGTGGTGCTCGGTCTTATCACCACGAAAAACGGTGAACTGGAAAACCCGGACGGCGTGAAAGCGCGTCTGGAAGAGGCGGCGAAATATGTTGCCAAAGAGCAGATCTGTTTAAGCCCGCAGTGTGGTTTTGCCTCAACTGAAGAGGGCAACAGCCTGAGTGAAGCTCAGCAGTGGGATAAAGTGCGTCTGGTGACGCAAATCGCCAGCGAAGTCTGGTAAACCCAGGGCACAGCGCTGCATTATTTAAGTGCAACGCTGTGCCATTCTGAGTCGTTCCCGCCCGATCCGCGTCTCCATCCCCCGAAAATCCGCTCTCCCCATTCTGGCATCCTTTTTGCTCTCCTTAAGCTGACACTCGTTTATTTTCTGCGTCCACGCCGTAACGGACGTATTCGCACAGCTTACTTTTCAGGAGTGAAAATATGCACCGTCGTACCTTATTAAAAGCCTTTGCGCTATCAGCCTCGGTTGTTGCCATGGGGATGAGCTTTGGCGTGCAGGCGGCTGATACCATCAAAGTGGGGATCATGCACTCGCTGTCCGGCACCATGGCCATTTCTGAAACACCGCTGAAAGATGTTGCTCTGATGACGATCGACGAGATCAATGCCAAAGGGGGCGTGCTGGGGAAAAAGCTGGAACCCGTGGTCGTTGATCCGGCCTCAAACTGGCCGCTGTTCGCGGAGAAAGCGCGTCAGCTTCTGAGCCAGGATCACGTGGCTGTGGTATTTGGCTGCTGGACGTCGGTATCTCGCAAATCGGTTCTGCCTGTGTTCGAAGAGCTTAACGGGCTGCTGTTCTATCCGGTGCAATACGAAGGTGAAGAGATGTCGCCTAACGTCTTCTATACCGGCGCGGCACCAAACCAGCAGGCGATCCCGGCGGTGGAGTACCTGATGAGCGAAGACGGCGGCAGTGCCAAACGCTTCTTCCTGCTGGGGACGGACTACGTCTATCCGCGTACCACCAACAAGATCCTGCGCGCTTTCCTGCATTCGAAAGGGGTGGCCGATAAAGACATTGAAGAGGTCTATACCCCGTTCGGCCATAGCGACTACCAAACGATTGTTGCCAATATCAAAAAATTCTCCGCTGGCGGTAAAACGGCCGTGGTCTCAACGATCAACGGCGATTCTAACGTGCCGTTCTATAAAGAGCTGGCGAATCAGGGGCTGAAAGCGACCGATGTACCGGTAGTGGCGTTCTCCGTGGGTGAGGAAGAACTGCGTGGGATCGACACCAAACCGCTGGTCGGCAACCTTGCGGCATGGAACTACTTTGAGTCCGTCGATAACCCAACCAACCAGGCGTTTGTGGCGGATTACAAGGCGTATGCCAAAGCACACAAGCTGCCGAACGCCGATACCGTTGTCACGAACGATCCTATGGAAGCGACCTATGTAGGCATTCATATGTGGGCGCAGGCGGTGGAAAAAGCGGGTACGACTGATGTGGATAAAGTCCGCGCGGCAATGGCCGGGCAATCCTTTAAGGCACCGTCGGGCTTTACCCTCACCATGGACGCCACCAACCACCACCTGCATAAGCCAGTCATGATTGGCGAAATTGAAGGCAACGGCCAGTTCAACGTGGTCTGGCAGACTGAACAGCCGGTTCGCGCCCAGCCGTGGAGCCCGTTCATCGACGGGAATGACAAAAAACCCGATCAGCCGATGAAAACCGCCAGCAACTAAGCCATTACCGCAGGGAGAAAAGTCATGAACGCCATGCGCATGATCATCGCTATTGTGTGGCTTACCGGACTGCTGCCAGGGATGGCGCAGGCATCGGATGCCGATAATTTTGTTGCCGCGAATCGCAGCCAGCAGGCAGCGATGTTGACACAATGGGCGGCATCGCCGGAACCGGCGCGGCTGGCATTGCTACACGCGCTGCAAACCGAAAACCTGTTTATCGACAGTCAAAAACATGCCTTTACGCGCAGCCAGGGCCACATGCTCGCGCTGGGCGACGCAAAAGCGGCAGCAGGGCAAACTAAAGCGGTACGCCTGACCAACCGGCTACGCGTTTTGTCTGCCACCGCATTGGCAACTCATCAACTTGTCAGTGACAACGTCACGGAAAGACGCGCAGCAGCGAAACAACTTCAGCGCGATGCCCAGCCAGAAATGCTCGATTTCCTGCAAAAGCGGGCAAACAGCGAGACGGACGACGTTGCGCGACAGTCGCTTCTGCTGGCACTGGCGAACCTGCAGGTAAACAACCCTCAGGCAGAGGTGCGCCGCAAGGCCGTTGAACTGCTCGGCCAGTCCGACGACCCGGACGTTCAGTCCCGGCTGATGCCCTTTACCCAGCCACAAAACGAACCGGATGCCAGCGTGCGTGCGGCTGCCGAAGAGAGCCTGAAGCATATTAAGTACCGTCTGATGTGGGGCGATCTGCTGGGGCAGGCGTTTATGGGCCTTTCGCTGGGGTCGGTGTTGCTGCTGGCAGCGCTCGGGCTGGCGATCACCTACGGCTTGCTGGGTGTCATCAACATGGCGCACGGCGAGATGCTGATGCTGGGAGCCTATGCCACCTGGATGGTGCAACAGATGATGGCGCAACTGGCACCGCAGTGGCTGGCGCTCTATCCCGTGGTGGCGCTGCCAGTCGCGTTTATTCTGACCGCATCCATTGGGATGGTGCTGGAACGCACGGTGATCCGCCATCTGTACGGTCGACCACTGGAAACGCTGCTGGCCACCTGGGGGATCAGCCTGATGCTGATCCAACTGGTGCGCATGACCTTTGGCGCACAGAACCTTGAGGTTGCCAACCCAGCCTGGCTTTCGGGTGGCGTACAGGTATTCGCCAACCTGACGTTGCCGTGGAACCGTATCGTGGTGCTGGGTTTTGTGTTGCTGGTGCTGTTCTTCACCTGGCTCATTCTGAATAAAACCCGTCTTGGCCTTAACGTGCGCGCGGTTACGCAAAACCGCAGCATGGCCGCCTGCTGCGGCGTACCGACGGGGCGTATTGATATGCTGGCCTTTGGTCTTGGCTCAGGGATTGCGGGTTTAGGCGGCGTGGCGTTATCCCAGTTAGGTAATGTCGGGCCGGAACTGGGTCAGGGCTACATTATCGATTCGTTCCTGGTGGTGGTGCTGGGCGGCGTAGGCCAGCTGGCAGGAAGCGTGGCTGCGGCATTTGGCCTGGGGATTTTCAACAAAATTCTGGAGCCACAGATGGGCGCGGTTCTTGGCAAAATCCTGATTCTGGTGGCGATCATTCTGTTTATTCAGAAACGCCCGCAGGGGTTGTTTGCACTCAAAGGGAGGGTTACTGATTAATGAGCCAGCCACTGACCTTAACGCTGGCGCGTAGCGCGCCACGGACCACGCAAATTATTGGCAGCCTGCTGGTGGCGATCCTGCTGGTATTACCGTTTCTCGCCTTGCTGCCCGCCAGCCACCCGCTGGCACTCTCGACCTGGATGCTAACGCTCCTGGGTAAGATCCTCTGTTACGCCATCGTGGCCGTCGCGCTCGACCTTGTCTGGGGATATGCGGGCATGTTGTCTCTGGGGCACGGTATTTTCTTCGCGCTGGGCGGCTATGCAATGGGAATGTATCTGATGCGCCAGGCGGCGGGTGACGGTCTGCCTGCGTTTATGTCGTTTCTTTCATGGAGTGAACTGCCCTGGTTCTGGTGGGGAACGCAACACTTTGCCTGGGCGCAGGTGTTGATTGTGATGGTTCCCGGCCTGCTGGCGCTGGTCTTCGGCTGGTTTGCCTTTCGCTCGAAGATCAAAGGGGTCTATTTCTCCATCATGACTCAGGCGTTGACCTACGCGGGCATGTTGCTGTTCTTTCGCAATGAAACCGGCTTCGGTGGAAATAACGGCTTTACCGGCTTTACCACGCTGCTCGGTTTTTCCGTAACGGCAACGACTACGCGCATAGCGCTGTTTCTGGCGACCGTGCTGTTGTTGCTACTGGCACTGGGCATCGGTTTTGCGCTGGCGAAGAGCAAGTTTGGCCGCATTCTGACGGCCGTTCGCGATGCTGAAAACCGCCTGACATTTTGCGGCTACGATCCACGCGGATTCAAACTGCTGGTCTGGACGCTTTCTGCCGTGCTGTGTGGCCTGGCGGGGGCACTGTATGTTCCGCAGGTCGGCATCATTAACCCCGGCGAAATGTCGCCGACTAACTCGATAGAAGCGGCGATCTGGGTGGCGCTGGGCGGGCGTGGCACGCTGGCAGGGCCGGTGATTGGCGCGGCGCTGGTGAACGGGGCGAAAAGCGTGTTTACCGTCACAATGCCGGAATACTGGCAGCTGTTTCTGGGGCTGATATTTATCGCGGTCACGCTGTTTTTACCGCGCGGCGTCTACGGTCTGTTGCGTAAGGGAGAGAAATAATGCAGCCAGCAGAAGGATTGTTTACCCGCCAGTTGCCCGGCGACCGCTATCGCGACCAGACCGATCCGGTGCTGCAACTGGAGGCCATCAACGTGAATTTCGATGGATTTCAGGCGCTGACGGACCTTTCACTGAATATCGGCGTCGGCGAGCTGCGCTGCGTGATTGGGCCAAACGGTGCAGGGAAAACCACGTTAATGGATGTCATCACCGGTAAAACCCGGCCAAAAAGCGGGAAAGCCATTTACGACCAGTCTACCGACCTGACCACGCTGGAGCCCGCCGCCATTGCCCGACAGGGGATCGGGCGAAAATTTCAGAAACCGACGGTGTTTGAAGCGTTAACGGTGTGGGAAAACCTCGAAATTGCGATGAAAACCGACAAGTCTGTCTGGGCGAGCCTGCGGGCTAAACTCACTGGTGAGCAACGCGATCGTATCGATGAGATGCTGGTTTTGCTGCGCTTGACCACAGAACGTGACCGCCGCGCGGGGCTGCTTTCTCACGGGCAGAAGCAGTTCCTGGAGATTGGCATGCTGCTGGTGCAAGACCCGCATCTGTTACTGCTGGATGAGCCTGCCGCCGGGATGACCGACGCGGAGACTGAATATACGGCTGAACTTTTCAGAACGCTGGCGGGCAAGCATTCCCTGATGGTGGTTGAGCACGATATGGGCTTTGTGGAAACCATTGCCGATCACGTTACGGTACTGCATCAGGGACGCGTACTGGCGGAAGGATCGCTTCGCGAGGTGCAGGCCAACGAGCAGGTGATTGAAGTCTATCTGGGACGCTAAGGAGCCGCGATGTTACAGGTTAATGAACTGAATCAGTATTACGGCGGAAGCCATATTCTGCGCGGTGTGAGCTTTGAGGCTGTTACCGGTGAGGTGACCTGCCTGCTGGGACGCAACGGTGTCGGGAAAACCACGCTGCTGAAGTGTCTGATGGGGCTGATCCCCGCCAGAACAGGTGATATCGTCTGGCAGGGCAAAAAGATCACCCACAGTAAACCGCACCAGCGTGTGCAGTCTGGCGTGGCGTATGTGCCTCAGGGACGCGAGATTTTCCCGCGTCTTACCGTCGAAGAAAATCTGCTGCTGGGACTGTCACGCTTCAGCGCGCGAGACGCGAAAAGCGTGCCGGATGAAATCTGGCAACTTTTCCCGGTGCTAAAAGAGATGAAGCACCGCCGCGGGGGCGATCTCTCCGGCGGTCAGCAGCAGCAACTGGCGATTGGTCGTGCGCTGGCGAGTCGTCCGCAGTTATTAATTCTGGATGAACCGACAGAGGGCATCCAGCCGTCGGTCATTAAAGAAATTGGACAGGTGATCCGCAAGCTGGCAGACAGAGGCGATATGGCTATTCTGCTGGTTGAATAGTTCTACGACTTTGCGGCGGAGCTTGCCGACAGCTATCTGCTGATGTCTCGCGGCACCATCATCCAGCGGGGGCGGGGTGAAAATATGGAGCAGGAG
>OJJJ01000592.1_pt1 | contig 15679 bp, 14 predicted proteins | sample 1596311 | NCBI WGS metagenome assembly OJJJ01 (sample SAMEA4350140, study PRJEB24818) | metagenome | biome: human; feature: gut; material: faeces | place: Denmark | collected 2013-09 | reverse complement strand
CGGTTGGTGACAGCACGGCGGCCAGTGCAAAAGCCGGAATTAACGGGATACCCGGCACCGTCCAGTAGATCAGGAAACCAATCCCGACCACGGTCACGACCACTAACGCCAGCGCCAGACCGAATATCTCGCGCCCGTGTTCAAGAAATTCGCGCGTGGGGGTTTTCCAGCCATCGGCAAACAGCAGCGGCGGGATAAACAGCACGAGGAACAGTTCCGGGTCGAACTCCACGTGCAGGCCAAACGTCGGCCACGCCAGTAGCGCGCCGATGGCGATTTGCATTAACGGCAGGGGGACCTGAAAGGGCAGTACGCGTGTAACCACCCCGGATAGCGAGACCACAAGGGTCATGATGAGTATTGTGAAGAAGATTTCCATGCGTTCCCTGTTTGCTGTGTATCTTATTAGCCAAACCTAAGGCGTCGTGCCTTTTATTCTATCTTCTCCAGAGTAACGCAAAAGGCAACGGGATGAGTCCTGAAAATAAAAACGGGCGGCCTGAGCCACCCGTTTTCGCATAAAAGGACAACTTAGATTGCCCAGCCGCCCGCGTAGAACGCCACCAGTGCGATAGCGATCACCACGGTGCCAATGTTCAGCTTGCGCCACTCACCGGAGACCAGACGGCCAATCACCAGCGATGCGAAACCGATCATGATGCCGGTAACGATGTTACAGGTCAGCACGATAAACACGGCGGTAATCAGGCCAGACATCGCATCCACGAAGTCAGCAAAATCGATTTTCGCCACGTTGCTCAGCATCAGCAGGCCGACGTACATCAGCGCAGGCGCGGTCGCATACGCTGGCACCAGGTAAGAGAGCGGAGAGAGGAACAGGATCAGCAGGAACAGCACGCCGACGGTGATTGCCGTCAGGCCGGTTTTACCGCCTGCCGCCGTGCCCGCTGCGGATTCAATGTACACCGCCGCCGGAGCCGCACCGACCAGGCCGGAGAAAACGCTGCTCAGGGAGTCAGTGGTCAGCGCTTTGCCGCCATCGATAATCTGGCCGTCTTTATCCAGCAGGTTCGCCTGTCCAGCCACCGCACGGATAGTACCGGTCGCATCAAACACGGCGGTCATCACCAGCGCCAGCACGCTTGGCAAAATCACCGGATTCAGCGCACCCACAATATCCAGGCTACCAATCAGGGAATTGCCTTTGTCATCGCTCAGCGACGGCATGGCGAAGATCCCGGAGAAGTGCACGGTCGGGTCGAAAATCAGGCCAACAATGGAGATACCAATAATGGTCAGCAGAATACCGCCAGGGACTTTCAGTTTTTCCAGGCCGATAATCACCGCCAGACCAATCAGCGACATGATCACCGGGAAGCTGGCGAAGTGACCCAGCGCAACCGGCAGGCCATCCAGCGGGTTCTTGATCACCAGGCCAACGCCGTTCGCGGCGATCAGCAGCAGGAACAGACCGATACCAATACCGGTGCCGTGCGCCACGCCCTGCGGCAGATTGCGCAAAATCCAGCTACGGATGCCGGTGGCGGAAATAATGGTAAACAGCACACCCATCAGGAACACGGCACCGAGCGCAACCGGCACGCTGATATGCTGACCCAGCACCAGGCTGAACGCGGTAAACGCGGTCAGGGAGATGGCACAGCCAATCGCCAGCGGCAGGTTCGCCCACAGGCCCATGACGATAGAGCCGACACCCGCGACGAGGCAGGTGGCAACAAAGACAGCCGCAGGCGGGAAGCCCGCTTTGCCCAGCATCCCCGGCACAACGATAACGGAGTAAACCATCGCCAGAAACGTTGTCAGACCGGCAACGACTTCCTGACGCACGGTGCTGCCGCGAGCAGAAATTTTAAACATGGCGTCAAGTGAACCGCCGGTACGCGCAGATGGCGTAGACATAGAAAACATCCCCTGAGAATTTTTATAGGTCGTCTGTAAGCGTGGTGGAGACTCCACTGCCAGCAAAACGTCAAATCCTTGTGCTGCGTTTGCGACGAAAGGGGCGTCGCAAAAAAAGCAAACGTTTAGCTCCGCGCTTACAAAACGGGTGGTCAAATTAAGGCAAACGATTATCTAGCCTAATACCTGCCCTTTTCAACTGAACTTTCTCGTTTTTCGCTAAAATTCACTTATGACGATGAAGAAATAAGCAGAGGATGCGCAAACGTTATCGTCTGTGCGCAATTTAGTTAAATTTCAATCTTCACTAGGGATAGTGAGTGGGCCGCCTTTTTCAAGCGTTCGCTGCCAGCCAGGACGTGCTTCCACGTTATTCTTCCACGCCTGGGTATGGGGCAGATGCTCAATCCCCCCACGTGCCAGCAGTGCAAAGATCGGGAAACTCATCTGAATGTCGGCCATGCTGATATTTTCGCCCGCAAACCAGCTGTTTTGTGAAAGGTGCGATTCAATATAGCGCGCGTGCGTTTCCAGCTGGCGGTTAAGATACGCTTTCTGTACGCCCTGCCCCAGCGCTTTACCGAGCGTGCGCATGCCAAACGGCACAGGCGGCTTTCCCAGACTGTTGAATACCAGCTTCATTAGCAGCAGCGGCATCAGCGAGCCTTCTGCGTAATGCAGCCAGAAGCGATACTGCACTTTATGGGCAGGATCTAACGGCTTAAGCCGGGATTCGGCATCATATGTCTCCTGCAGGTATTCCAGAATAGCGCCCGACTCGGCCAGAATCAGTCCGTTATCTTCAATCACCGGAGACTTACCCAGCGGGTGCACTTTTTTAAGAGACTCCGGTGCCAGCATGGTCTTTTCGCGCTGGTAGTGAACAATCTCATAAGGCAAAGAGAGTTCTTCAAGCGCCCAGATCACTCGATGTGAACGCGACTGGTTGAGATGGTGGACCGTTAGCATCATTTTCTCCTGTGAGTCGTTCTCATTAACTATAGAAAATCGAACAACATCGCGAAAAAAATTTGGCTAAAAAACATCCTCTCCTGCTGGCGAAAAGGCGGAGCTTGCATAGAATTAAAGTGTCAGCACAATCCGGAACCTCCCCAACCAGCTCGACACGAGGGGTGCTGATGTCGGGGGAAACCCTCCCGTGAACCAGCGGGATAGAGAGAAAGACAAAGACCGGGAATAAACTAAAGCGCCTTCAGTGGCGCTTTAGTTTTTTGGTTAATCCTCTTCGAGCAACCGTGCGCCTGTTCCCTGTGCGCCCAGCGTATCGCCAGGGTTACGCAACGGACAATCGCTGCGCGACAAGCATCCACACCCAATGCACCCGTCCAGTTCATCACGCAGTGCCACAAGGGTATGTATTCGCCTGTCCAGCTCGTCACGCCACTGGGAAGAGAGATGTTTCCACTCCTTCGCGCTCAGCGTGTGTCCTTCCGGCAAGACGCCGAACGCATCACCGATGGTCGCCAGGGGGATTCCGATTCGTTGCGCAATTTTAATAATGGCCACGTAACGGAGTACATCGCGCGTGTAACGCCGCTGGTTGCCCGCATTACGGATACTTTTAATTAACCCTTTGCTTTCATAGAAGTGGAGCGCCGACACCGCCACACCGCTTCGTTTTGCCACTTCGCCGGGCGTTAAAAGCGCTTTGATTCGCGGCAATCTCTTTTCCATAAAACCTCTTTACCTCAAGTTAACTTGAGGAATTATACTCCCCCGCAGAGAAAACGACGAATCAACAGAGAAAGTTGTATCTACAGAGGGGCAACCTTATGTCGCATCAGCAGATTATTCAGACACTTATTGAATGGATTGATGAACATATCGATCAACCATTGAACATTGATGTGGTCGCTAAGAAGTCGGGCTATTCGAAATGGTATTTACAGAGAATGTTCCGCACCGTCATGCATCAGACGCTGGGTGAATACATTCGTCAGCGCAGGCTGCTGCTGGCGGCGCAGGCGTTACGCTCTACGCAGCGGCCCATTTTTGATATCGCGATGGATCTGGGTTATGTGTCGCAACAAACCTTTTCCCGCGTGTTTCGCCGCGAGTTTGACCGCACACCGAGCGATTATCGCCACCAGTTAAATTAATGCGTTTAGTGCAAAGGTTGCTGCTGCCAGGCCATAAAATCCTGCGGCGGCATCGCTTTCGCGAAGTGCCACCCCTGACAATATTGCACACCACGCTTTAACAGCCAGCTCACCTGCTCGGCGGTCTCCACGCCTTCAGCAATGGTTTTTAGCCGCAGGCTCTGTGCCATCTCGATAATATGCTCAGCAATCAGGTGGCTGGTGCTGTTGGTGGTTAAGGTGTCGATAAAGGATTTGTCGATTTTCAGGATATCGACGTTCAGCGAGTAGAGATTATGCAGGTTGGAGTAACCTGTACCAAAATCATCAATCGCCACCTCATAGCCCGCCTGGCGGAACGCCTGGATGACGGGCGTGGTTTTTGGCACATCAATAAATCCGCGTTCCGTCACTTCGATTTTAATCTGCTGCGCCCGCACGGCGTAGTGTCTGGCTTTTTCTGATATCAGGGCAATCAGGCGAGAGGAGTGGAAATCCGACGCTGACAGGTTAATCGAAATATAAAGATGCGGATGGGTTGCCAGGAAATGCCCCAGATCGCTGAACACCTCTTCGACGACATAATCCGTAATGCGTTCGATCATCCCCTCTTTTTCTGCCAGCGGAATAAATTCCGCCGGGCTCATAACCTGCCCGTTAAACCCAGGCCAACGTAATAACGCCTCAGCCCCCACACACCGGTTGTTTTTTATATCAATAATCGGCTGGTAATGTACGCAAAGCTGGTGTTTATTTAATGCCCGATGCAGTAATCGTCCAGGAGAATTCAGTTCACGGTGAGTACGTGACCACATCAGTAAAATAATGATGCTGCAGATCATTCCCAGCGGCAGCGTTAAGGTAGCCTGATGATAGAGCGTTTCATAAAAGCGGGTATTAGACGTCGAGACGATCGCGGCAATAGGACGTTTATCCGATTTAACAATCGTATAGAAACGGTCATCCTTTTGAAATGACGATTCCTTATGTCGAATCATCGAATTTAATAATGATGCGTTGGTTTTCTGACTGACGGAAAAAAATGCATTGGTGACCGTGTCATACACGCCCCACGACAAAGAATGATCTGACGACATCACTTCGCTGTAAGAAAGCGGGTTGACCACCACCACATAATTCCCGCGCTGCATATACGTCATTTTATAGCCGGTAAAAAATGGCGTATCACGATAATAATAGATAGCGACATCGGGTTTACGTTTGTAATTGGCCGCAGGTATTGGATAAGGTTGGTCCGGGGTAAAAACGGTCGAACAAAGAAAATTCTGACCTTCGGCATAAATTAAATCAGCGACAAACAGGCGACCGCGAACAACGTTCAACATATATTGACGATGTTCCGCCGAGCAGCGTTTTCCCTGATATTTTTCGGCGTCGTCTCGTGCTAAATCAACCTGTTGAATCACCAGCTCTGTTTTGTCTAACGCCAGTTCAGCAAATGTACGTAGCTGGGTACTTGTTTCCGACACGGCTCTTAACTGGGCAAACCATAGCGCAAGCATCACCGGTAGCATAACTACCATGATGATCCCTGCTGCCCTGAGTATCTTGCGCCGCGCGCTACGATTCATTTCCCGCCCTATATCCCTGCATTTTGTACGCCTGTAATTATGAAGGCCGGATGCTATGATAAACAGGTGATTACGTTGCATGAATCATGCGAAGTTAGCAACTGACTTTTGGTATTAAAAATCTGAAATTTCGTTATGACGATAATATTTTCCCGTAAGCTAAACTTAAAGTATTCGTTCCGTTTCTATTAAGGGAAATAATTGTCCATTGCGAGCGGGAGGTTTTAAGATAACACAACAGAGGATCGTTGATTAAGGCAAACTTCTGACAGCATGAAAAAACTACAATGCGAACATGACGCATGCTGCTAATTGTTCGCGGCGGGTTTCCATTTTGATTTATAAATAATCAGACGCAACCACCGTTTTGCCTCTTCCTGCACGTTTGGCATCATATAATGCTTTATCGGCACGCGTAAGAACGCCAGAGGTATCACGCTGGCCCTGACACACTTCGACAACCCCGGCGCTAAAAGAGAGCGCCAGTCTTTTATCACCAACCAGCAAGGGTTTCGTGATTAACGCGGCCCGCAATCGGGTCGATAACAGCGTGGCCGCAGTGCCATCCGCGCGCGCAAGCAGAAGTAAAAACTCTTCCCCTCCCACGCGCCCCAGTGCGGAGCCCGTCGGGCTTAACTCCCGGAGCCTGTCGCAAAAGTGTATTAATGCAGCATCCCCGACCAGGTGCCCCCATTCATCATTGATCTGTTTAAAGTAGTCCAGGTCAAACATCAGTACGCAAAAATGGCTGCTGGCATCCTGCCTTGAGCTTGCCGCCAGCGCCAGCTTGAGCCGCTGCAAAATGGCAGAACGGTTGAAACAGCCGGTGAGATCGTCAGTGGTGGCTTTCACCGCCAGTTGCTGCTCCGCTTTTTTTCGCTCGGTGATATCCAGGCCAATGTTGAGAATAGAGTTATCCGGCAACAGGATGTTAGACCAGAGGATGGTCAGCGGCGTCCCGTCTTTGCGCACAGGATGCCATTCATACATATCCTTGAGCGGGGAAATATGCACCGACTCCCGTACCCGACGTCGCTCCTCGGGATCAGGGTAGAACAAAGCCAGCGGATCAGCATGCGCGCTGATCTCTGCCATGCTCCAGCCAAACACTTTTTCGCATTCCGCATTCCACAACACGCAGCGGTTATGTCTGTCGAAAGAGTTCATTAATACCGGGGCCCGCTCAAATAACGTCTTATATTGCGTGACGACCCGCTGCATCTCCTGAGCCGTTTTTTCTCGGGCGATAATTTCGTCAAAATAGTCTTTTAATTTCTCAACTAACACCACGACAATATTTTTCAGGATCGGCAGAGAAGAGAGCTTTTCATCAAAAGCCAGGAAGAAATAGCCGCTGCAGTGCCCGTCCTGGGTTGAAAGTTTACACAACACACCGCTTTGCAATTGCGAGTAACCGGGGTGCTGAGGCGGGAACAGCGCCTGGCCGATGTTCTCTTTCCAGTAGACCACTCGCCACGATCGGTGGTGCCGTTGCAGCAGAGTACCGGCAAGAAAATCAGCCACTGCGAACGAGTGGCATGTCACCTCACCCGCACATTCCACGCGCTGTATACTGTCATTATCCACACTGACCCAGGCGAGGGTTGACCCCAGCGCCCCGTTGATGGTTTCAAGCATTTCCGCCAGTGAACACAGATTGTTGAGCTGAGGCATCAGCTTCGCCAGCGCGTGTAGCGCCTGCATGCTGTCGTTAACAATCTCGCGTTTTTTTTCTTTCATCATTTTTTTCGCAGGTCATTAATCGATATAGCAACCGCAACAAATCAGATTAAAGAAAGAATATATCAGGGCCATCAGAGAGTATGCTGAGTGTAATAAAAACAATACACAAAAGTAAAAAAGCCAAATAATTCAAAAACCTGAATTATTTTCTGCGGGTACATTTATTTGTCCACTCAAGCATAATCCATAGGTTTAATACTGTAAATGTGATACACCTTTTTCATATTACTGCGGTTTTGCTATCTTGATGAATTCATTATGAAGAGGCGGACGCCGTCTGCGACGATATATTTTCCACAGCATTAAATTCCCTCTTTTACCTCACACGGACACTGGCGAATAAAACAGCAAATGTGATATAGTTCACACATATTGTGTAACGAGAAACATTGTTTCATTCCAGTTCGTCTGTTTTGTCGAGGATGGGTTTTATGGCGACCATTACTACCAGCATGGTTCTCCTGCGCTGGCCATTGTTGAGCGCGGTTTTGATGTTTTTAGCCAGCACACTGAACATTCAGTTTCGCAAATCTGACTACGCCGGACTGGCGGTGATCAGCACCCTGCTGGGGCTGGGCGCTGCATGCTGGTTCGCCACGGGCCTGCTCGGCATCACCCTGCTGGACATTGCTGCCATCTGGGACAACGTCAAAGCAGTGATGATTGAAGCCATGAGCCACACGCCACCCGACTGGCCGATGGTCATTACCTGATCACTCGATGTTGAAAGCCTCCTTTGCGAGGCTTTTTTATTTCCAATTGTAATGATAACCATTCTCATATTAATATAGCCGCGTGATGATTAACTTTTGATGCATTCCGCATGTCTGACCGCGCCGCTACTACCGCTTCTTTAACGCTTGAATCGCTTTACGGCGCGCATCACGGCTGGCTGAAAAGCTGGCTCACCCGCAAGCTGCAATCCGCCTTTGATGCCGACGATATCGCACAGGACACCTTCCTGCGGGTAATGGGTAGCGACGCGCTGGCGACCATCCGCGATCCGCGCTCTTTTCTCTGCACTATCGCTAAACGGGTGATGGTCGATCTCTTCCGCCGTAACGCGCTGGAAAAAGCCTGGCTTGAGATGCTTGCACAACTGCCCGACGCCCTTGCACCTTCGCCCGAAGAGCGCGAAAGCCAGCTGGAAACCCTGCAACTTATCGACACCATGCTGGACGGGCTAAACGGCAAAACGCGCGAGGCGTTTCTGCTTTCGCAACTGGAAGGGCTGACTTACAGCGAGATCGCACTGAAACTCGGTGTTTCCGTCAGCTCCGTGAAAAAATACGTGGCGAAAGCCGTCGAGCACTGCCTGCTGTTTCGTCTGGAGCATGGGTTATGAATCCTTCGTTAACCGATTCCCGCCGTCAGGCGCTGCGTTCCGCTTCCCACTGGTATGCCGTGCTAAGCGGCGAGCGCGTCAGCCCACAACAGGAAGCGCGCTGGCAACAGTGGTATGAACAGGATCAGGATAACCAGTGGGCCTGGCAGCAGGTTGAAAACCTGCGCAACCAGCTTGGCGGTGTGCCTGGCGACGTTGCCAGCCGGGCGCTGCACGATACCCGCCTCACCCGCCGTCACGTGATGAAAGGATTACTGCTGTTGCTCGGCGCTGGCGGAGGCTGGCAACTCTGGCAGTCGGAAACCGGCGAAGGTCTGCGGGCAGATTACCGCACCGCCAAAGGCGCAGTCAGCCGTCAGCAACTGGAAGATGGCTCCCTGCTCACGCTGAATACCCAAAGCGCGGCGGATGTGCGTTTTGATGCGCATCAGCGCACCGTCCGGCTCTGGTACGGTGAAATCGCCATTACTACCGTGAAAGATGCGCAGCAACGCCCCTTCCGCGTCCTGACCCGTCAGGGCCAACTCACCGCTTTAGGGACAGAATTTACCGTCCGCCAGCAGGATAATTTCACGCAGCTTGACGTGCAGCAGCACGCCGTGGAAGTGCTTCTCGCCAGTGCCCCCGCGCAAAAACGCATCGTGAACGCTGGTGAAAGCCTGCAGTTCAGCGCCTCTGAGTTTGGCGCAGTGAAACCGCTGGATGACGAGAGTACAAGCTGGACGAAGGGCATCCTGAGCTTCAGCGATAAACCGCTGGGTGAGGTGATAGCCACGCTAAGCCGTTACCGCAACGGCGTGCTGCGCTGCGATCCCGCCGTTGCCGGGCTGCGCCTGAGCGGGACGTTCCCGCTGAAAAATACCGATGCGATCCTGAACGTTATCGCGCAAACGCTTCCCGTTAAAATTCAGTCTATTACGCGGTACTGGATAAACATTTCACCGCTGTAAGAAAAATAATTCTCATTTCGATTGTCCTTTTTACCCTTCTCGTTCGACTCATAGCTGAACACAACAAAAATGATGATGGAGAAGGTATGACGCCGTTACGCGTTTTTCGTAAAACAACACCTTTGGTTAACGCCATTCGCCTGAGCCTGCTGCCGCTGGCCGGTCTCTCGTTTTCCGCTTTTGCTGCACAGGTTGATATCGCACCGGGATCGCTCGACAAAGCGCTCAATCAGTATGCCGCACACAGCGGAATTACCCTCTCGGTTGACGCCAGCCTGACGCGCGGCAAGCAGAGCAACGGCCTGCACGGCGATTACGACGTCGAGAGCGGCCTGCAACAGCTGCTGGACGGCAGCGGACTGCAGGTAAAACCGCTGGGAAATAATAGCTGGACGCTGGAGCCCGCGCCCGCGCCAAAAGAAGATGCCCTGACCGTGGTCGGCGACTGGCTGGGCGATGCGCGTGAAAACGACGTATTTGAACATGCTGGCGCGCGCGACGTGATCCGCCGTGAGGATTTCGCCAAAACCGGTGCAACCACCATGCGTGAGGTGCTTAACCGCATCCCTGGCGTCAGCGCGCCGGAAAACAACGGCACCGGCAGCCACGACCTGGCGATGAACTTTGGCATCCGGGGTCTGAACCCGCGCCTCGCCAGCCGCTCGACCGTCCTGATGGACGGCATCCCCGTCCCCTTTGCCCCTTACGGTCAGCCGCAGCTTTCACTGGCTCCCGTTTCGCTCGGCAACATGGATGCCATTGACGTGGTGCGCGGTGGTGGTGCGGTGCGTTACGGACCGCAGAGCGTGGGCGGCGTGGTGAACTTTGTTACCCGCGCCATTCCGCAGGACTTTGGTATCGAGGCGGGCGTGGAAGGTCAGCTCAGCCCAACCTCTTCACAAAACAACCCGAAAGAGACGCACAACCTGATGGTGGGCGGCACAGCGGACAACGGTTTTGGCACCGCGCTGCTCTACTCCGGCACGCGCGGCAGTGACTGGCGCGAGCACAGCGCCACCCGCATCGACGACCTGATGCTGAAAAGCAAATATGCGCCGAATGAGGTGCATACCTTCAACAGCCTGCTGCAATATTACGATGGTGAAGCCGACATGCCCGGCGGCCTGTCCCGCGCGGATTACGACGCCGATCGCTGGCAATCCACCCGCCCGTATGACCACTTCTGGGGCCGTCGCAAGCTGGCGAGCCTGGGCTACCAGTTCCAGCCGGACAGCCAGCATAAATTCAACATTCAGGGGTTCTACACCCAAACCCTGCGCAGCGGCTACCTGGAGCAAGGCAAACGCATCACCCTCTCGCCACGTAACTACTGGGTGCGCGGTATTGAGCCACGCTACAGTCAGAGCTTTATGATCGGCCCTTCCGCGCACGAAGTGGGCGTGGGCTATCGCTATGTGAATGAATCAACGCATGAAATGCGTTACTACACCGCCACCAGCAGCGGGCAGTTGCCGTCCGGCTCAAGCCCTTACGACCGCGACACGCGTTCCGGCACCGAGGCGCATGCCTGGTATCTGGATGACAAAATCGACATCGGCAACTGGACCATCACGCCGGGTATGCGTTTCGAACATATCGAGTCATACCAGAACAACGCCATCAAAGGCACGCACGAAGAGGTGAGCTATAACGCACCGCTTCCGGCGTTGAACGTACTCTATCACCTGACTGACAGCTGGAATCTTTATGCAAACACTGAAGGCTCATTCGGCACCGTACAGTACAGCCAGATTGGCAAGGCTGTGCAAAGCGGCAATGTGGAACCGGAAAAAGCGCGAACCTGGGAACTCGGTACCCGCTACGACGACGGCGCGCTGACGGCGGAAATGGGGCTGTTCCTGATTAACTTTAACAATCAGTACGACTCCAACCAGACCAACGACACCGTCACTGCACGTGGCAAAACGCGCCACACCGGGCTGGAAACGCAGGCACGTTACGACCTGGGTACGCTAACGCCAACGCTTGATAACGTTTCCGTCTACGCCAGCTATGCGTATGTGAACGCGGAAATCCTCGAGAAAGGCGACACCTACGGCAATCAGGTGCCATTCTCCCCGAAACATAAAGGCACGCTGGGCGTGGACTACAAGCCGGGCAACTGGACGTTCAATCTGAACAGCGATTTCCAGTCCAGCCAGTTTGCAGATAACGCCAATACGGTGAAAGAGAGCGCCGACGGCAGTACCGGCCGCATTCCCGGCTTCATGCTCTGGGGCGCACGCGTGGCGTATGACTTTGGCCCGCAGATGGCAGATCTGAACCTGGCGTTCGGTGTGAAAAACATCTTCGACCAGGACTACTTCATCCGCTCTTATGACGACAACAACAAAGGCATCTACGCAGGCCAGCCGCGCACGCTGTATATGCAGGGGTCGTTGAAGTTCTGATGTGTTAACGCCCGGCTTGCCGGGCTTTTAGCTGGAATGTGACTATGTTGGCATTTATCCGTTTTCTTTTTGCAGGCCTGCTGCTGGTGATCGGCCACGCCTTTGCCGCCACGGTTCAGGACGAACACGGCACGTTTACACTCGATAAAACGCCACAACGGATTGTGGTGCTGGAACTTTCGTTCGCCGATGCGCTGGCCGCCGTGGACGTCAGCCCGGTCGGTATTGCCGACGATAACGATGCAAAACGCATCCTGCCCGAAGTGCGTGCGCACCTGAAACCGTGGCAGTCCGTCGGAACGCGCGCGCAGCCGAGCCTGGAAGCCATTGCCGCCCTGAAACCAGACCTGATCATTGCCGACAGCAGTCGCCATGCGGGGATTTACACCGCCTTGCAGCAAATCGCGCCGGTACTGCTGCTTAAGTCCCGCAACGAAACCTACGCTGAAAATTTGCAATCAGCGGCTATCATCGGCGAAGTGGTAGGTAAAAAACGAGAGATGCAGGCGCGTCTGGAACAACATAAAGAGAAGATGGCGCAGTGGGCAAGCCAGCTTCCCAAAGGGACACGCGTGGCCTTTGGCACATCACGTGAACAGCAATTCAACCTGCATACCCAGGAGACCTGGACCGGCAGCGTGCTGGCCTCTCTGGGGCTGAACGTTCCCGCTGCGATGGCGGGCGCGTCCATGCCGTCCATCGGCCTGGAGCAACTGCTGGCGGTCAATCCTGCCTGGCTGCTGGTTGCCCACTATCGCGAAGAGAGCATTGTTAAACGCTGGCAACAAGATCCGCTCTGGCAGATGTTAACCGCCGCGCAGAAGCAGCAGGTTGCTTCAGTCGACAGTAACGCCTGGGCGCGGATGCGCGGTATTTTTGCCGCCGAGCGTATTGCCGCTGACACGGTAAAAATCTTCCACCATCAGCCGCTTACCGATGTGAAATGACCGCGCTAAAACACCCGGTGCTGCTGTGGGGGCTTCCCGTTGCAGCACTTATTATTATTTTCTGGCTGAGTCTGTTTTGCTACTCGGCCATTCCTGTTTCCGGAGCAGACGCAATCCGCGCCCTGCTGCCTGGACACACGCCAACGCTACCAGAAGCGCTGGTGCAAAACCTTCGTTTGCCGCGAAGCCTGGTCGCCGTTCTGATCGGCGCAAGCCTGGCGCTCGCGGGCACGCTGCTGCAAACCCTGACCCACAACCCAATGGCCTCTCCTTCACTGCTCGGCATTAACAGCGGCGCGGCGCTGGCTATGGCGCTTACCAGCGCGCTGAGTCCGACGCCGGTTGCAGGCTATTCTCTGTCGTTCATCGCGGCATGCGGGGGCGGCGTGAGCTGGCTGCTGGTCATGACCGCAGGAGGCGGGTTTCGTCATACCCAGGACAGAAACAAACTGATCCTCGCGGGTATCGCGCTGTCGGCCTTTTGTATGGCCCTGACCCGCATCACCCTGCTGCTGGCAGAAGATCATGCTTACGGCATCTTTTACTGGCTGGCAGGCGGAGTGTCCCACGCCCGCTGGCAGGATGTCTGGCAACTCTTGCCGGTGGTGGTCACTGCAGTCCCTGTCGTGTTGCTGCTGGCGAATCAACTGAACCTGCTCAACGTCAGCGACAGTACCGCCCATACACTGGGAGTGAACCTGCCGAGACTGCGTTTGATCATCAATATGTTAGTGCTGCTTCTGGTTGGCGCGTGCGTCAGTGTGGCAGGTCCGGTGGCGTTTATCGGCCTGCTGGTGCCACATCTGGCGCGCTTCTGGGCAGGCTTCGATCAGCGCAACGTACTGCCGGTGAGCATGCTGCTGGGGGCCACGCTGATGCTGCTGGCAGATGTACTCGCACGCGCGCTGGCCTTCCCCGGCGATCTGCCCGCAGGCGCAGTGCTGGCGCTGATTGGCAGCCCTTGCTTTGTCTGGCTGGTGAGGAGGCGAGGATGAAAATTGCGCTGGTTATTTTCATCACCCTTGCCCTGGCGGGCTGTGCGCTGTTATCACTCCATATGGGGGTGATCCCTGTGCCGTGGCGCGCGCTGCTGACCGACTGGCAGGACGGACGCGAGCATTATTATGTATTGATGGAGTACCGACTGCCGCGCTTGCTGCTGGCACTGTTTGTCGGTGCAGCCCTCGCCGTGGCGGGCGTGCTGGTACAGGGGATTGTGCGTAACCCGCTGGCATCACCGGATATTCTCGGCGTTAACCATGCCGCCAGCCTGGCCTCTGTGGGAGCACTGCTTCTTATGCCATCACTATCCGTGATGGTGCTGCCGCTGCTGGCCTTTGCGGGCGGCATGGCGGGGTTGATCTTGCTGAAGATGCTGGCAAAGACCCACCAGCCGATGAAGCTGGCGCTCACCGGCGTGGCGCTTTCCGCCTGCTGGGCGAGCCTGACGGATTACCTGATGCTCCTGCACCCGCAGGATGTGAACAGTGCCCTGCTGTGGCTGACGGGTAGCTTATGGGGGCGCGACTGGCACTTTGTGAAGATTGCCGTGCCGTTGCTCATTCTGTTTTTGCCGCTGAGCCTGCGCTTTTGTCGCGATCTCGACCTGCTGGCGCTGGGCGATGCACGGGCAGCCACGCTCGGCGTGTCGGTTCAGCGCACCCGGTTCCAGGGGCTGATGCTGGCTGTCGCGATGACAGCAACCGGCGTGGCCGTCTGTGGCCCGATAAGTTTTATTGGTCTCGTCGTGCCGCACATGGTGCGCAGGATCGTCGGCGGGCGTCACCGCTGGCTGATGCCCGTTTCGGCCCTGACGGGCGCGTTGCTGCTGGTCATTGCCGATCTGCTGGCACGAATCATTCATCCGCCGCTGGAGCTTCCGGCAGGCGTGCTGACCGCCATTATCGGCGCACCGTGGTTTGTCTGGCTGCTTGTGAGAATGCGATAAATGAGATTACGTACTGAAAATCTGACCGTCAGCTATGGCGCACAAACCGTGCTGGATGGGCTTTCTCTCGCCCTGCCTGCGGGAAAAATCACGGCCCTGCTCGGCCCTAACGGTTGCGGGAAATCGACGCTGTTGAACTGTTTTTCGCGCCTGTTAGCGCCTCAATCCGGCACAGTATGGCTCGATGAAAATCCCATAAAGGGTTTATCAGCACGCCAGCTGGCACGTCGTCTGGCGCTGTTACCGCAGCACCATTTAACCCCCGAAGGGATCACCGTCCGGGAGCTGGTCTCCTACGGTCGCAGCCCGTGGCTGTCGCTCTGGGGGCGGCTCTCCGTTGAAGACAATGCGCGGGTCAACGTGGCAATGCACCAGACTCAGACGCAACATCTTGCCGAACGACGCTTAACCGAGCTTTCCGGCGGTCAGCGCCAGCGTGCCTTCCTGGCGATGGTGCTGGCGCAGGATACGCCCGTTGTGCTACTGGACGAGCCGACAACGTATCTTGATATTAATCACCAGGTTGAGCTGATGCGGTTAATGGGCGAGCTGAAAGCACAGGGGAAAACCGTAGTGGCGGTCCCCACGCACTTCTATAATTACTTCTGCTTCATGGCCCACTTCTGCTCATCCGTAAGCATCACCGGCTTCGCGGGAATCACAGGGAGAAGGAGGATGTGTACCTCCTTTACATCACACATATTCGGCGTAGGATCAGAGGAACATCACCTGCCGACTGCTGGCGCTTCTTGGTGGTGCGGTT
>OJJJ01000591.1_pt1 | contig 15706 bp, 16 predicted proteins | sample 1596311 | NCBI WGS metagenome assembly OJJJ01 (sample SAMEA4350140, study PRJEB24818) | metagenome | biome: human; feature: gut; material: faeces | place: Denmark | collected 2013-09 | reverse complement strand
CTGGAGCAGCGAATGATTGTGCTCGGCGCGCTGGAAGCGGTGGACTGGGTGGTGTCGTTTGAAGAAGACACGCCGCAGCGCCTGATTGCCGGTATTCTGCCGGATCTGCTGGTGAAAGGCGGCGATTACAAACCGGAGCAAATCGCGGGCAGCGAAGAGGTCTGGGCCAACGGCGGTGAGGTGATGGTGCTCAATTTTGAGGACGGGTGTTCAACCACCAACATCATCAAGAAGATCCAGAAAGACAGTCAGTAAAAAAAACGGGCCGATTGGCCCGTTCGTTTTTCACCCTCTCCCTGTGGGAGAGGGCTGGGGTGAGGGCATCAGGCCGCACTTACTCCTGCTCGTCCACCGGCGGAATGGCCGGTGCCGGTTTAACTTGTTCCGGCGCATTGCGGTTTTCCAGCTCGGTCAGACGCTGTTCCAGCAGGGCCAGCTTTTCGCGGGTGCGCAGCAGAACCTGCGTCTGTACATCGAACTCTTCACGGCTCACTAAATCAAGGCGAACCAACTGCGCCTGCAGCGTCTGGCGGATTTTCTTTTCTACGTCATCGCCAAACTCACGAATGCCTTTCGGCATGGATTCATGAACCTGACGCGCGATTTGTTCAATTTTTTTCGGGTCAATCATTGTCGTTTCCCTTGATGAAAAGGTATTAGTGTCCATTGTAGCGCGTCATGCTGTGGGTTAAACAAAATTGTTTGATGCTTATGCATTGCCCAGGGTAATCAATAGCGTTATAGTTATCTCGCTTATTCTCAGGGCGGGGCGAAATTCCCCACCGGCGGTAAATCAGCTTAACGCTGAAAGCCCGCGAGCGCTTTGAGTTAACACTCAAAGGTCAGCAGATCCGGTGTAATTCCGGGGCCGACGGTTAGAGTCCGGATGGGAGAGAGTAACGATCCAGTCGGGCATCGGCCCGCTCACGTTATTTTTTTGCCGCTTATACGGCGCTCCTAAGACTGCCCTGATTCTGGTAACCATATTTTTAATGAGGTTTTTTTTACCATGAATCAGACGCTACTTTCCTCTTTTGGCACTTCAACTCAACGTGTTGAACATGCACTGGATGCACTGCGCGAAGGCCGCGGTGTAATGGTGCTTGACGATGAAAACCGTGAAAACGAAGGCGATATGATTTTCGCCGCCGAAAACATGACCGTTGAGCAGATGGCGCTGACCATCCGTCACGGCAGCGGCATCGTATGCCTGTGTATTACCGAAGACCGTCGTAAGCAGCTCGAACTGCCAATGATGGTTGAGAACAACACCAGCGCCTTTGGGACGGGTTTTACCGTGACCATCGAAGCCGCGCATGGTGTGACCACCGGTGTGTCTGCGGCTGACCGCCTGACCACTGTACGTGCCGCGATTGCTGATGGTGCGAAGCCTTCAGACCTGCACCGTCCTGGCCACGTCTTCCCACTGCGTGCGCAGGCGGGCGGCGTGCTGACCCGTGGCGGCCACACCGAAGCGACGATCGACCTGGTAACGCTGGCAGGCTTCAAACCTGCGGGCGTACTGTGCGAACTGACCAACGATGATGGCACCATGGCGCGCGCGCCAGAGTGCATCACCTTTGCACGTCTGCACAACATGCCGGTGGTGACCATTGAAGATCTGGTTGAATACCGCCAGGCGCATGAGCGCAAAGCCAGTTGAAGTGACTGATGTGAAAAAGCCGGGGAAACCCGGCTTTTTTGTCTCTAGTGGTAGTTAATTTTAAACAGCACTACGGTTTCGAACGGACCGGACTGAATGGCTTTTCCTGGTACGGGCGACAGCTCGGCGGTGTAGGTTTGTTCGTATTGCAAGGTACTGCCTGTGAAATCGGCATACTCTTTGTACTGGTTGTAGGTGTAAGGCTGGGTACCGTCCAGTATTCGCAGCTTTAACCCGTTGCCGATGAGCAGGGCGGTGTCATCATCGCTGAGCGTTTCGTTAGTGTAGAACGATGAGTCCATTTTAAAACCATCGGAACATTCGGCGTCTTGTATTTTGGTCGTTCTGACCGAGAAAGTACGCTTTCGTGTGCCCTGGTTGACTATATCGCGTGCGCTAAACGTACCAAAGTCGATCTCCTGATTTTCAGGATAGATGCTGAAGGTGGCACCGCAATCCAGCACGGTGATGTTGTTCAGACCATTGATGTGATACTTGAGGTTTTTCGCATCGGACATCTGGTTCACGCCGCCTTTCCCATCAAACTGCACCACGATATAGTCCCCAAGCGTGCTGACGTAACCGTGCGGGGGCATGGCCTTTATTTTGACATACAGACGAATACGCACAATGAACGTGCGTGATATATGAATGTCGTTCGCGTTGCCAGAACAGATACGATTCTCCCAGCCCATCTGCTGAATTTGTGCTGGGGTATAAATCGTAATTTTATTATTATCAAGGCACTGAGTCGTATCCACGCCGTTAGGTTGCCCTGTAGCGTCGTAATCCATTCCTTCGTAAGTTACGCCGAGCTCGTAGTAGGGATCTGAAGGCGCGGGATAGGGGTTAACCCAGGCATAGATATCCTCTTTTTCAAAGTCGCTGGTAACGTTGTGGTCGCAGGTTACCGGGATTTTTATGTCATTTGATTCCCAAATTTTTTGACCCACCTGAGCATTACTGGGAATGGCAAAAGGAGAGATTGTTTTCGTCTCTTCGACGGGGCCTCCCGAACCACCAAGATAGCAGTCAAGTGCCAGCGCCTCTTTGAGTGGCAAGAGCGCCAGTAACAACAGAAACAGATAATTAATGAGCTTTGGCATCTTTTTCTACCTTCCGCTCCTTCAACTGGCACGTTGCCGCTCCTGCGCACTTTACATACACTTTTTTAAGTGCGCCGTAATCATCAATGTAACCCACGCTGTAGTAGTCCCCGTGGTAGCCGCCTGTGGATGTTGATGCTGTCGCAAAGGGGGCAATCATCAGGCTGTCGAAGCCTGGCAGCAGGTTTTTCGCGTTTTTGCTGAGCCAGGCGATGGTGATGTAATACGGCGTTGGGTTATGTACGGTCAGACCTTTTGGTGTGGCGGTAATTTCCATGCGCATTTCGGCTTGTTCGCCCGATTTTTTGGTAATGGCTTTAGGACGCCAGAACAGTTTGATGCGGCTTTGCATCGCCACCTGCATCACACTGTGTTCATCGCCGGCACTGCTGCTCCTGGGCGGAACCTCGCGCAGGTTAAAGTAAAACAGAGATTCCCTGTCTTTCGGTAACTGGCTGGCTGCCGCTTGTTTGACAATCCTCACCTGCGATGAAGCACCCGCTTCAATACGCTGGATCGGTGGCAGGGCCATAAAATGGTTGTCCTCTTTACGCCCGTTTTCGTCTTCAATCCAGGAGAGCGCCAGATATGGCAAGGCTTTGCTCTGGTTGTCGACTTTCAGGCTGCTCGCCTTGTCGTTTTCCGGAAAAACGATACGCGTGCGATCCAGGTTAATGGCGGCGTGGGCGTTCAGGGCTGTGCCGAGCAACATCAGGCACAGGGTTTTCAAGGGGGTTAATTTCATCATGATTTCTTACTGACATGGCAGCATCAGCTGCATACTGTTTTCAAGGTGTGAAGGTAACGAGAAGCGACACTGCTGGTTGTCTCCCCAGGTTACCAGGAATTGTTGATCCGGCTCTACCGCTCCCAGCCAGACGTGACCGTCGTCGGCCACCATGCCGATCTGCTGGCCGGTTTCCTGCAGGCGAACCAGGGCACCGAGAGGAGGAGTGCCGGACGTCGTCCGCAAAATGCCAGCAATATCGCTACCCGCTCGGGTAGCAATTTGGCGGTAACCAATCGCGCCTTCTGTCCATGTTGAGGTCATCACCCGGTTATCGACGTCAACACCCTCAGGCAGGTTGTTCATGTTGACCTGCACGCTGGCCGGGGTATAGCTGGAAAACGAGGGAAGTACGCCAATACCCGCCGCATTGGTTTCATCCCGAGAGACATTCAGCGGAATGTGACCAATGCCGTCTGTACTCACCATGACGCGTGGCTCATTACCATAGCTGCGGCGATGGAGAGCAAGCCCTTTTGCCGTGCCAGTAAAGGAGCCATTCCAGCTCGCGCTCATCGAGTTGTATTCATTCGCTTTATAGCTACCCGACACGTTGAGATCGCCCAACGAAGAGTAATGTTGATAGTTGCCGCTGAACTGCGCGCCAGCATCGGCTTTTTCGTTCTCCGTCCCTGCGGAGACACCCCAGGTATTGTCCCGATCAGAGGTGTCATACCAGGAGACGTTCTGGCTCAGACTGTCGCTGTTGCGAAGGTCGTAGTTCAGGCGATGATCAGGGTCGAGCGGTACGCTGAGAGAGAGGTAGAACTGATTGTCATCGCCCTCGTCTTCATCTTCATAATGCGTTCTGCTCAACGATACCGTAATACCGAGGTTCTTCCAGCGGCCGATATCGAAGTTGTAGCCCGCCGTGAGGCTACCCGTCGTTGACGGTGAATCATCCCACCAGGTTTGTCGCAACATGCTCAAATAAAGGTTGAGTGAGAGCGCTGAAATGTACTGACTGGCCGTGACGCTCAGCGTCTGTTTTTCTGTCTGGTTGTCGTTGTCGTCATAATCCAGAAAGCGCGCGTAGCTGAGGAAACGCCGATCAGAGTAGCGATAGCTGGCGAGCGTAAGCTGGCTGCCTGTGGTGTCGAACCGTTTGCTGTAGTTGAAGCGGTAGCTATAACCTGTCTGAGCGTTTTGACCCGGTAGCTGGCTTGTGGCCTGAGTGACATCAAACGAGAGCGCACCCAGATACGCCATATTTTGTCCAAGCCCGGCGGCGATTGAGCGGTAATGATCGCCATCGGCAAGGGTTCCACCATACAAGGACGTTTGAGACAGCATGCCCCAGGAAAACTCGCCGCTCATAAACGCATTATCCTCAACATCATGCGAGGCGTCTTTGCGCGCTTTACCTGTCGCGATTTTGTAGCGAACCTGCCCTTTACGTGTCAAAAAAGGGACGGATTCGGCGGAAACCTGAAACGTACTGACCCGCCCATCCTCTTCTGTAACTTTGACATCCAGCGTCCCTTGCACCGACTGGTTGAGATCCTGGATAACAAACGGTCCCGGCGGAACTTTCGTTTGATAAATCACGCGGTCAGCAAGGCTCACCGTTACCGTAGCGTTTGTTTGGGCGATTCCCGATATTTGTGGGGCGTAGCCGCGTAGTGACCATGGCAACATGCGCTCATCGCTGATCAGTGAGGCTCCGGTATAGGTAAATCCATCGAAAATAGCGGACTGAAAATCCGTCTCTCCGAGCGTCAGCTTTGCTCCAATTGAAGGGAGCGGGCGGAACATATAAACACGAGAGAAGCGTCCGTCGTGGTCTGAACCGCTTTCGGTATGCGTCTGGTTGTACTGGTAATCACTGCGTAGCCGCCATGGGCCCATATTCGCACCAGCAGTACCGTAGGTATTGGCATTATCAGAGCTGCCGCCACTCGTAGGTTGGTAATGGCTGGCAAAGAGGTTGTAATCCAGAAGTACGCCAGCGACGCCGTTGTCCCAGGTTGAGGGCGGCATCCAGTCGACCGAGCGGTACTGTAACCAGGCCTGGGGGACAGTAATTTTTAAGGTCTGGCTTGCCTGTTCAAAGGTAAATTTGATATCAGGCAATGATGTAAAATCAACGCAACCGTCTTTTTCGGGCAAGCTATTACGTATTTTATCCTGCAAGCCAAACGAATCGGCAAGCTCTGTTGGAATACAAACCTGAACAGTGTTGCCGACCTGTTTCCAGGTGAGTTGCCAGCCATTGGCCAGCGGAGTGTCATTAATTGAGACGGTGACGAAATAACGTCCTGGCACAATAGACGTTTGGTCTTTGAATTGGGTTAAATCTACACTGTCACGCTGATCTTTATCTATGGCATTAATATTGAATTCAGTACCAGAGGCGACTTTTGATAATAGCAGAATAGTAATGATGATTATCTTTTCTAATTTGTATTTCATCATCATATTGCTCAATGTAAATAAAAAATGCCGACTGGCATAAATACCAGTCGGTAGATAGCGAGGTGGGTATACTTATTTATACGCCAACACGTAGTTAGCAGTCGATTCAACCTGGCCTGCAGTAGCCGTTTTACCGCTCAGCACTTCCATCTGTGCTTTAAAATGCAGCGTTTGAGTGTCTGAACCTTCCAGTAATGCCACTTCCGTAGCGCTGCCGAGGGTGATGTTGGCTTCAGCATTATCCAGCAGACGAACGCCGACATTCTGAGCACCGCTTGCATAGGTGTTGCTCATCAGGTTGGTATCCGTAGCGTCTGTTGCTGCGCTGGTGAATGTGACATCGACTTTCGTTACCGGATCGGCGGTTTCATCGCCTGGATCGTCAAGCTGGCAGTTTTTCAGATTGATATCCACTGGAACTGGCGCGGATTTTTTATTGGCATTGATAACGTCTGTCGTAACCTGGCCAAGATCAATTTCTTTATCCACGCTGTCTGGAGCAATACTGCATGGTGCGTCGATAATAACGCCTTTGAATGTGATCTTACCTGAGCCCTGGTCGTCAGCAAAAGCGGAACCAGAGAAAATGGTCGCCATTACAGCAGCTAACAATACCTTTTTACCTTTATGCATGAAAATATCCTTTTCCAAATTAATTCACATCCTGAATGCTATTTTCAGAATAATGCCATAAAAGTATAACTGTCGACAGTAACGCAATGCGATTAATATGACTTAAAAATAATTGTAGTTAGGGTTAAAATATAAATAATAATAATTGTAAGTGGATGATTTTCGAAAATTGTAGAGATAATGCCTGACTTTTAATGCGCGTCTTATAATGGATGAAAATATCTTATAAAAAACTTGATTATTATAGATCAGGCAGGCGAGGGTGATAGTGGAAATTATTCATCTTAATAATAGTATGCTGTTCGCATAAAAATGTGCGCTTTCGTTTTTCCGAAAGCGCAGATGGCATCAACCAATGCCGGATGTCTGGAGTAAAACCAGGCTTAATCCCATTACAGACATCCCACACAGCACGCCGTAACTCGGATTATTATTAGGGTCTATCTCTTTCGCCAGGGGCATGAGTTCATCAACCGACAGCGCAACCATAATTCCTGCAACGGCTGCCATAATAGCGGCCATCACAACAGGGGAAACCAGGCTGCCGAGTATCAACCACGCCAGCACGCCGCCAAGAATTTCAGCCATACCGGAAATTCCCGCCCAGAAAACGGCGGTGCGTTTTGAACCTGTCGCAGCATAAACCGGTCCGGCAACGGCCAGTCCTTCAGGAATATTGTGTAAGGCCACCGCCAGCGCCACCCCAAAACCCATCTCCAGGTTGCTGCTGGCCGTGACATACGTGGCGACGCCTTCCGGGAAGTTATGCAGGCTGATACCGAGCGTCAGCAGAATGGCCGTTCGTTTGATATTACCCGGAATGGGGGTAACGCTTTTTTGCATCAAGTCCTGAGGGTGCGCGTGCGGCAGCATGCGGTCGAGGGCAAAGTAACCCAGCAGGCCTAATACAAACATGCCGTAGCCCAGAACCGGAGACATTCCCTCGGTGTGAAGCGCTGCGGGCAGCATCTCCATCAGGGAGATGAGCAGCATGATCCCGGCGGCAAAACCCAGAGAAAAAGCCAGCACGCGGTTAGACGGCTTTTGGCCGAGTACGCCGAGTATCGCGCCTATGAAGGTAGCGGCACCCGCAAGTAGGGTCAAAATCAAGGGTACTGACATTCACCTCTCCTGTATCTGTTCCTGATATTCAAATTTCCTGATGATGATCGTCATGGTTATCTGCGTTCATCTTTCCCACATTGCGCGTAATCTGACACCATCAAATTGACATCTTCTGTAAGGATATCATCATGACTTCTCCCCGTATGCCAGCACTGTTTTTAGGCCACGGCAGCCCAATGAACGTGCTGGAAGATAACGTCTATACCCGCGCATGGCGTCATCTGGGTGAGACGTTGCCGCGTCCGAAAGCCATTGTGGTGGTGTCTGCACACTGGTTTACCCGTGGTACAGGCGTCACCGCGATGGAAGCGCCGAAAACTATCCATGATTTTGGCGGCTTCCCGCAGGCGCTGTATGACACACATTACCCGGCACCCGGATCGCCTGAGCTGGCACAGCAACTTGTCGATTTACTGGCACCTGTTCCTGTCGCGCTGGATAAAGAGGCCTGGGGTTTTGACCACGGTTCATGGGGCGTGCTTATTAAAATGTATCCTGATGCCGATATCCCGATGGTGCAACTGAGCATCGACAGTACCAAACCGGCAGCCTGGCATCTGGAGATTGGCCGCAAGCTGGCGACGCTGCGTGATGAAGGCATCATGCTGGTGGCGAGTGGTAACGTGGTGCATAACCTGCGCACAGCGCGCTGGCACGGCGAAAATACACCCTACCCGTGGGCGACCTCCTTCAACGGCTTTGTCAAAGAAAACCTCACCTGGAAAGGCCCGGCGGAGCAGCACCCGCTGGTGAACTATCTGGATCACGAAGGTGGCTCGCTCTCTAACCCGACGCCGGAACACTTCCTGCCGCTGTTGTATATATTGGGCGCATGGGATGGTGAGGAGCCGATTACCGTCCCGGTAGACGGTATTGAGATGGGCAGTTTGAGTATGCTGTCGGTGCAGGTGGGGTAAAAACATGCCCGGTGGCGCGATGCTTACCGGTCCTACAAAACCGTAGGCCGGGTCAGGCGAAACCGCCACCCGGCAGGACTTACTCCACAAAAATATGCGGATAGAACCGTGACAGATCCTGCGTGATCAGCGCGCGATCTTCACGGATGCCAATCCCGGCGGGCTGATCGTTGATGAGCCAGCTACCAATCAGCGTATAGCTGTCGCCAAATTTCGGCAGTTGATAGAATTCCTGGACGATCATCCCTTCCTCACCGTATGGCCCTTCAACCGCTTCCAGCGTTTTGCCGTTTTCGATAATCGACACGTTCGCCCCTTCGCGGGAGAAGATCGGCTTAACGACGTATTTTTCCATTGGCGGGAAGTCGTCTTCGGCAAAGTATGCTGGCAGCAGGTTAGGATGGTCCGGGAACATCTCCCACAGCATCGGCAGCAGGGCTTTATTGGAAATAATGCTTTTCCACGCCGGTTCCAGCCAGCGCACGCCAGCGTCTTCCAGCTTGGTGGAGAACATCTCGCGCAGCATATATTCCCACGGATAGAGCTTGAACAGGTTACTGATCACCTGATCCTGCAGATCGGTGAACTGACCTTTCTCGCCCAGACCGATGTCCTCGATATAAAGGAATTCGGTCGCGACTTCCGCTTCAGCCGCACAATCCTGCAGATACTGAACCGTCCCGCGATCCTCTACCGTGTCGCGACAGCAGGCGAGATGGAGCAGGTTGAAACCATGCTGTTCACGCAGTTCTGCGAAACGTTCAATCAGCTTCTCCTGCAGGCTGTTGAACTGATCGCTCCCTTCCGGCAGGTTCCCTGCATTGACCTGATCTTCCAGCCAGATCCACTGGAAGAACGCGGCTTCATACAGCGAGGTCGGGGTATCGGCGTTGTTTTCCAGCAGCTTAGGTTCACCCACACCGTCCCAGGCCAGGTCAAGGCGAGAGTAAAGCGACGGCTGGCTGGTTTTCCATGACTGACGAACAAAGCTCCAGGTATGCTTCGGGATACGGAATTTGGCCATCAGCTCATCGCTATCGATAACCTTTTCCACCACCTTCAGGCACATCTGGTGCAGCTCAGCGGTCACCTCTTCCAGTTTCTCGACCTGGGCGAGCGTGAGCGTGTAGTAGGCGTCTTCACACCAGTACGGCTCGCCATACATGGTGTGAAAGTTAAAACCGTACTCAGTGGCTTTTTCGCGCCAGTCCGGGCGCTCAACAATACTCACTCGTTCCATGATCAGCCGCCCATTGAGCGAGTTGAGGTGCCGGTCGCGCTACGCTGCATGGTGGTTTGTTTCACCACAGACTCCCCGAAACCACCACGGGTAATGGTGCTGGTGGTCGCCGGTTTTGGTGCCATCGCCGTTTTCGGTACGGTCATAGTACGGCCAGGCGTTGCTGCACCGTAGTTCTTGCCGCTGGCATCGGTGTATTTACCGTAAGCCGGGCTGTTAGGATTTTTAGAGCTAAACAGCGGCTGCTGCTGGTAGCCTGCACCGCCGCTCATCAGTCGGCCCATCATGTAACCGGCCATTAACGGCATCCAGAAGCTGCCGCTGGACTGCGCCTGTGCCTGGTTTTCCGGTGCCATTCCCGCCTGCGCCGGTGCCTGCTGGCACTGACCTTCACCAAATTCAGCCACACAGTCTTCGCGTGAGGCGTACTTCGGCGCGGTTCGTTCCGCTTCTTTCAGGGCGTTGTTATAAGCCGTGGTACATTCTGCTGTTTTGCCGGTAGCGGTCGAGCAGTCGTCCGCGTTCTGATACAGCGAAACCGTTTCGTCGCTTTTCTCACAACCCGCCAGCATAAAGACGGCGGTGATCGCCAGCGCAACAGGGGTGAGATGACGCGCGTTCCAGCTCTTGCGGAACGAAGCGTGGTTAATCGTTTTTGTCCGTTTCATCTTTGTCTTCCAGGACCCAGTGGTAATAACGCTCAGGATAGAGGATGAGTGGTTGAAAATGAAGCGAAGAGGGGCGGAATCAGGGGGATCTTTACGTTGGCTTACGTTCGGATGTGATTTTGCGCCAGGTGGCGCTGCGCTTACCCGGCCTACGATTAAGTAGGCCCAATAAGCGAAGCGCCATCGGGCAAGGCTTAGTTACGGAACGGATTGCTACCGTTGCTGGCAGGCGTTGTGCTACGCGCTGCCGCTGGCTGTGCGGCTGGCGCGCTACCGTTACCGTTAAAGTTATCAACGGCGGCAACCTGATCAGGGTTCTCCGGCGCGACGCTTTCTGGCGACGTTGAAACCGGTTTGCCCAGCGTGCTGTTCAGCATCTGCAGATCCTGCTCGTTCAGCGTACCCAGTGCTTGTTTAATGTTCAGCTGGTTAATCAGGTACTGGTAACGTGCGCTGGAAAGTTGCTGTTTGGCGTTGTACAGCGTGGTTGTTGCATCCAGAACGTCAACAATGGTACGCGTACCAACGGAGTAGCCCGCTTCCATCGCATCCAGTGAACTTTGGGCCGAGACAACGGCCTGTTTGTAGGCGTTAATGCTGCTGATCGAAGCGTTCACGTTGTTGAAGGAAGAACGAACCGTCTGCACCACGTTGCGATGGGCGCTTTCCAGTTGCTCGCTTGCGCCAACAAAGTTGTACTGCGCCTGTTTCACCTGGGAGTTTACCATTCCGCCCTGGTACAGCGGCAGGGAGAAGCTCAGGCCGACTTTATTCTGGCCCGCGTTGCTGTCGTCATATTGCGCCGTGTTGGTTTTAGAACCGTTATAGGTGGTATCAGATACCCCGGTCGAGGCGCTCAGGCTCAGCGTTGGCAAATGACCATCCTGCGCCTGACGAATCTGCTCGCGCGCCAGATCCTGGCTCAGACGCGCCTGAAGCAAGGTCAGGTTGCGGTTTTCCGCTTCTTTAAGCAGCGCATTGACGGCTTGCGGTTTGTCCGTTTTGAAGCTGTCCACGTTCAGAGAGGCCAGCTCAGGGTAGTAGTTACCGGTGACCTGACGCAGTGATTCCAGCGCATTATCAAGGTTGTTACGCGCGGTCACTTCGTTAGCCAGCACGGTGTCGTACTGTGAACGGGCGTTCTGCACGTCGGTGATCGCGACCAGACCCACGTTGAAGCGTTGAGTGGTTTGATCCAACTGACGGTAAATGGCCTGTTTCTGCGCTTCGGTGTAGGAGAGCGCGTCAATGGCGCTCAGCACGTTGAAATACGCGGTGGCGGTGTTCAGGATCAGCGTTTGCTGATCGGTCTGATACGTCACATCCTGGATACCTGCGCTTTTTTCCTGCAGGGTCAGGGCACGCCATTTGGACATATCAAACAGCGTCTGGGTTAACTGCAGCGACGCACTGGTGGCATTGGAGTTAATGCCGTTGTTATCGCGGAAACCGTTACTGTAGGTATAATCTGCACCTAGGCCCAACTGCGGCAGCAGCGGACTACGTGCTTCGTTAATCTTTTCAAACGCAGCATCACGATCGGCCGCTGATTTACGTAAATCAGGGTTGCCCAGACGTGCCTGCTGGTAGACCTGTAGCAGGTTCTCTGCCTGGCTCATTGCACTGAAGCCCGTCAGGCTCAGGCCGATAAGGATGGGGAGCAATTTCTTCATTTGCATTCCTTGTTGTGAAGCAGTATTAGCGCTGATCTAATTAAAAATAATTGCCGATTCTAACAGAATCATCCACACCAAAAGGTTGGCGTTACGTGCCATCTGGCGGTAATTTGCACCAATCTACCATATAGCCTTACAAACGGCAGCCAAACAGCCTTGAAATTCACAATTTCATCACCATTGCTACCAGGACTCGACTCATGCAAAAACCAGAAAAGTTGCCCGTGACATTCGCCAAAAACGATGTAGAAATTATTGCACGAGAAACGCTATATAGCGGTTTTTTTTCAATGGATCTTTACCGTTTCAGGCATCGCCTGTTTAACGGTGAGATGAGCGGCGAAATTAAACGCGAAATTTTTGAGCGCGGGCATGCCGCAGTCTTGCTACCCTTTGACCCAGTGCGTGATGAAGTGGTGCTGGTTGAACAGATCCGCATTGCCGCTTACGACACCAGTGAAAGCCCGTGGTTGCTGGAGATGGTGGCCGGGATGATCGAAGAGGGTGAATCGGTTGAAGACGTCGCCCGCCGCGAGGCGCTGGAAGAAGCAGGTCTGGTGGTTGGCCGCACGAAACCGGTGCTGAGCTATCTGGCAAGCCCTGGCGGCACGAGCGAGCGTTTGTCCATTATGGTGGGCGAAGTGGATGCCACGACCGCGGAAGGTATTCACGGTCTGGTCGATGAAAACGAAGATATTCGGGTTCATGTGGTGAGCCGGGAACAGGCTTACCAGTGGGTAGAAGAGGGGACAATCGACAACGCAGCGTCTGTCATCGCCCTGCAATGGCTGCAACTGCATCATCAGACATTACGACACGAGTGGAAAAAATGAAGCGTTATACACCTGACTTCCCGGAAATGATGCGCCTGTGCGAAACCAATTTCGCGCAGTTGCGCCGCCTGTTGCCACGAAATGACGCACCCGGCGAAACGGTAAGCTATCAGGTGAGCAACGCGCAGTATCGGTTAACGATAACAGAATCAACGCGCTACACTACGCTGGTGGAAATTGAGCAAACGGCTCCCAGTATTAGCTACTGGAGCCTGCCGTCGATGACGGTGCGCCTCTACCACGATGCGATGGTCGCTGAAGTGTGTTCAAGCCAGCAGATCTTTCGCTTCAAAGCGCGGTATGATTATCCGAATAAAAAGTTGCATCAACGCGACGAAAAGCATCAAATTAACCAGTTTTTAGCTGACTGGCTAAGATATTGTTTAGCACATGGAGCAATGGCGATTCCGGTTTGTTAGCGTCATAAACCTACCTAAGGACACCATTTGGAAAGCCTGTTGAACCTGACTGTTGCTGGTGGGACGCCAGTCAGGATATTACAAATCACCGATACCCACCTTTTTGCCGAAAAGCATGAGACTCTGCTGGGCGTAAACACCTGGGAGAGTTATCAGGCCGTACTTAGCGCGATCCATGCCGAAAACCGCGCATGCGATTTGATCGTCGCAACGGGCGATCTGGCGCAGGATCAATCCTCCGCAGCCTATCAGCATTTCGCTGAAGGGATCGCGAGCTTCAGCGTGCCTTGCGTCTGGCTACCGGGCAATCACGATTTCCAGCCTGCGATGTACAGCTCGCTTCAGGAGGCAGGGATATCGCCGGCAAAGTGTGTATTTACAGGTGACCATTGGCAAATCCTGCTGCTCGACAGCCAGGTGTTTGGCGTCCCGCACGGTGAGCTGAGCGATTTTCAGCTTGAATGGCTGGAGAAAAAGCTGGCCGCCGAACCGGAGCGTAATACGCTGCTGTTGCTTCATCATCACCCGCTGCCTGCGGGTTGTAGCTGGCTTGACCAGCACAGCTTGCGCAACTCTGCGGCGCTGGACAGCGTGCTGGTGAAATTCCCGCGGGTGAAAAATCTGCTGTGCGGACACATTCACCAGGAACAGGATCTCGACTGGAATGGCCGCCGACTGCTGGCGACACCGTCCACCTGCGTTCAGTTTAAGCCGCACTGCGCCAACTTTACCCTGGATACCATCGCGCCGGGCTGGAGATGGCTGGAATTGCATGCGGATGGCTCGCTGACAACCGAAGTCAGCCGTTTATCAGGGACAAAATTCCGTCCTGATACCGCTTCAGAAGGCTATTGATGTCTACGCTCCTCTATCTGCACGGGTTCAACAGTTCGCCACGTTCTGCGAAAGCGACACAATTTCGCCAGTGGCTGAGCGAGCATCATCCACACATTGAGATGATTGTTCCGCAACTGCCGCCTTACCCGGCGGATGCGGCGGAAATGCTGGAATCTGTGGTGCTTGAACACGGCGGGGAGTCCTTTGGCATTGTCGGGTCGTCGCTTGGGGGTTACTACGCGACCTGGCTGTCACAATGCTTTATGCTGCCCGCTGTCGTTGTTAATCCGGCGGTACGGCCCTTTGAGCTGTTGCGGGACTTTCTTGGTGAAAACGAGAACCCCTACACCGGGCAGCAATATGTGCTAGAGTCACGCCATATTTACGATCTCAAAGTTATGCAGGTAGACCCGCTTGAAGCGCCCGATCTCATCTGGCTGCTGCAACAGACGGGTGATGAAGTGCTGGATTACCGCCAGGCAGTGGCGTATTACGCATCCTGCCGCCAGACTATAGAAGAGGGCGGAAACCATGCTTTCACGGGCTTTGAAGATCATTTCACCCAGATTGTCGATTTTCTTGGACTGCACAGCCTCTGACAATCAATGCGAATTGCTAGCTTAAATCATGACGCAAACCTATAACGCTGATGCCATTGAGGTACTCACCGGGCTTGAGCCGGTTCGCCGCCGTCCGGGGATGTACACTGATACGACGCGCCCAAACCACCTGGGCCAGGAAGTGATTGATAACAGTGTGGACGAAGCGCTGGCAGGCCATGCCAAACGCGTCGACGTTATCCTGCATGCCGATCAGTCGCTGGAAGTCATCGACGACGGGCGCGGCATGCCGGTAGACATCCACCCGGAAGAGGGTGTGCCAGCCGTTGAGCTGATCCTCTGCCGTCTGCATGCGGGCGGTAAGTTCTCCAACAAAAACTACCAGTTCTCAGGTGGTTTGCACGGCGTGGGGATCTCCGTTGTTAACGCCTTGTCTAAACGCGTGGAAGTGAATGTCCGTCGCGACGGCCAGATCTACAATATTGCGTTTGAAAATGGCGAAAAAGTCCAGGATTTGCAGGTCGTCGGGACATGCGGCAAACGCAACACCGGCACCAGCGTTCACTTCTGGCCTGACGAAAGTTTCTTCGACAGCCCGCGTTTTTCCGTTTCCCGCCTGACGCATCTGCTGAAAGCGAAAGCAGTGCTGTGCCCCGGCGTGGAAATTACCTTTAAAGACAACGTCAACAACACCGAGCAGACCTGGCGCTACGAAGATGGTCTGAACGACTATCTGTGCGAAGCGGTCAACGGCCTGCCGACGCTGCCGGAAAAACCGTTTGTCGGTAATTTTACCGGTGATACCGAAGCGGTGGACTGGGCGTTGC